>Ga0209415_10009994_pt1 | contig 16206 bp, 15 predicted proteins | sample PeaSoiSIISIP2007_FD_187696 | JGI IMG/M metagenome (GOLD analysis project Ga0209415, IMG submission 187696) | Peat soil microbial communities from Weissenstadt, Germany - SII-SIP-2007 (SPAdes) (version 2) | ecosystem: Environmental > Terrestrial > Soil > Wetlands > Peat | place: Germany...
GAGTGCGTCCCGCACAGCGGCTACGCGCGCACGCTCCAGTCGTTCGGCGACTGCCAGCTCCACGTCGAGTGGGCGTCTCCCAACCCGCCGCACGGCAGCAGCCAGGGCCGCGGCAACAGCGGCGTGTTCTTCGGCTACGACCGCTACGAGCTCCAGGTGCTCGACTCGTACGACAACAGGACCTATGCCGACGGCTCGGCGGCGGCGATCTACGGGCAGTACCCCCCGCTCGTCAACGCCATGCTCCCCCCGGGGCAGTGGGAGGTGTACGACATCGTGTGGACCGCGCCCCGCTTCGACAGGGACGGCAAGCTCCTCTCGAAGGCGCGCGAGACCGTGTTCCACAACGGGGTCCTCGTGCAGAACAACGTGGAGCTGACCGGGCCCAGCTCCTGGCTGGAACGCGCGCCGTACAAGGCGCATCCCGAGCGCATGCCGATCGCGCTCCAGGACCACGGCAACCCCGTGCGCTTCCGCAACGTGTGGGTGCGGGAGCTCGGCAGCTACCGGCACAAGGAATTCATGCTGCCCGACACGGTCCTGGACGGCTACGTCGGGGACTATCCGCGCGACGCGACCGACGCCGTGCACGTGCGCCGGGCGCCCGACGGGCTGCTCACATTCACGTTTGGCGGCGTCGATTTCCTGATGCACGCGGAATCCCCGACGAGGTTCTTCGCGCTTACGACGGACGTGCAGGGCGAGTTCTCGGAAAAGGACGGAAAGAAGGAGCTGAGGATCACGGTGGGCGACCCCTGAGCGCCTAGATCAGAACATGTAGCCGATCTCGAGGCGGAAGAGCAACGACGCCGCCAGCTGGTTGCCCGTGAACCGCTGGTAGACGGGCAGCTCGACGTCCGAGTACACCTTGAACGGGTGCCGATCGATCTCGATTCCCGGGGAGAGGACGAGGCGCTCGAAGCCCGAGGCCACGGGATGGGTGGCATTGGCGCCCGCGTCGCTTCCGCGGACGGAGAGCTTCATCTGCGCCACTGGGGAGACCAGCGCGGAGCCGATCGACCAGCCGTTGTAGTAGATCCCGAGGGCCGCGTCGAACTCCGTCCCGGGGCGGTACCGGACCTGGGTCAGAAGGGGGACGTCCAGCAGGCCCTGCACGAAGCCGGACCACCCGTAGTCCGTCCCCACGTTGAAGCGGCGGTAGCCTCCCAGCAGCAGGTCGGTGCTTCCGCTGCCTATCTGGCTGTCGCGGTCCACGTCCCCGTAGGCGTCGTTGTACCTGTAGGAGCCCGTCGGCAGCTTGGCGCCGAACGTGAGCCCGCTGGACATGTCCGGCGAGAGCCCCGTGTAGAGGCCCTGGACCCGGATGTCGCCAATGCCGCTGAAGTTCAGGGAAACGATCTCGCCTCCCGTGGCGCCGCCAGTCGTCTCAAAGTGCCGCCTCTCATAGGGCAGCTCGACCCGCAGCCCCCATGCGCGGCTGAGCATGTCCTGGTACCCAAGGGTGAACCAGCCGGTCCTGATGTCCTTGTCCCCATTGTCCGCGGCGGAGGCCCGCGAGTCGCCGCTCCAGTTGCGGTTCTGGTCCTGGTAGTCGTAGTCGAGGAAGGTCATGACGCCCGAGCCGTCGGGAAACATGGCGTTTGTGCCCACCTCGTAGATCCCGCAGCCGCAGGCGCAGGCCCTTGCGGGGCTCGGCGCCGCCAGGCACAGCAGGAGAGCCGCGCCGATCGCGCACACGGTGCGCGTGCGCCGGGCGCGCCGGTTGTGTCCCGCCGCGCCAGTTGGGGCGGCCGGTTCACGTGGGGCCGGATTCCTCCGGCGAAAACGTAATGAGTTCATGGAAAAGCCATTGTCGTCGTGAGAGTTGCAGTGGGGACGCATGGGCTAGGGCCCCGGCGCGTCCGCGCGGGCCCGGAATTCGGCGAAACGCGTCCGCCGACAAGGGTCTGGCGCCCCGCCCTTTCCCCGAAGGGAGGGCCGGGGCCCGTGGTCGCCCTAGGCGACGGCGTTCCTAGGCGGAGGCACGGGCACGTCGGCGCTGCGCGCCTGGGCGGCCGCCGAATCCGCCACCGGCCAAGTGCGCCCCGCGGACTGGCCCACAAGGGCTGCGGAGCGCTCGAGGATCAGGACCACCTTCGCCGCGCCGGAGGATGGCACCGCCGGCGCGCGGCGGTCCGACGCCTCGCGGGCCCTGCCCACCGCCCTGCAGATTTCACACGGCTTGCCGGGGTCGAACGTCTCGCCTATCGCAGCCGAAAGAGACTCGGTCGCGGCGTAGCCCGCGAACATGCGCGTCCACGCGAACACCTGGGCGATGTCCAGCATGGCGCCGCTGGCGCAGAGCCAGGCGCCCATCAGGGAGACTGCGGACAAGCGGCGAAACATCGCACCGAGACTGCGGCCTTGGACCGGGCGCGCAAGTCTTCCCGTTCTGGACAAAGGCCGGGCGAGGCTGCAGTGTGCGGGGCTAAAGGGCCCGCCCGGAACCGGCCCGCACAGGCATGCCTCGTTAAACCCCGCGCCACCGATCCCGAACCCATGGAGGACAATTTCCTGACCCGTCGCGAGGCCATCGCAAGGACCGCCCTTGCGGGGCTCCTGCTGCCGGTGATCGGGGCCGCGCGCGGCCTGGGGGCCGAGGCTGGGGCGGCTGCGGCGCCGGGCTCGCCCGCCGAGCCGCGCCTGAATCTGGGGCTCGCGGGCTATTCGCTGAGGAAGCTCCCGATCGACGCGGCCGTCGCCGCGCTCCGGGCGCTGCAGGTAAGGTCCGTCTCGGTGTTCAGGGTCCACGTGCCCATCCTGCTCAGCACCCCGGACGTGTGCCGCGACACGGCCCAGAAGTTCAGGGACGCGGGCATCGCGATCGCGAGCACGGGCGTCGTCACGCTGGCCGGCAGCGAGAGCGTCATGCGGCGGGCGTTTGAATGCGGGAAGGCCGCGGGGCTGTCGACGATGACCGCAAGCTACGACGCGTTCCCAGACCGGGACACCCTTCTGCTCACGGAGCGCTTTGTCCGGGAGTACGACATCCGGCTCGCATTCCACAACCACGGGCCCGAGGACAAGGTGTTTCCATCCCCGTACGACGTCTGGAACGCCGTGCTGCCCTACGACACGCGGCTTGGCCTGTGCATCGACGTGGGCCACTCGGCCCGCGCAGGCACGGATCCGGTCGAGGCGATCCTTAAATGCCGCAGCCGCCTGTACGACGTCCACATGAAGGACACGCTGGCGGGAGCGGGCGACAAGGTGGACAAGCCCGTCGGCCTGGGATTCGGGCGGCTGGACATCAGGTCCATCATGGCGGCGCTCATCCAGGCCGACTTCCGGTTCCAGGTCGGGCTCGAGGACGAGCTGCCGTCGGAGGACCCCATTCCCGGCATAGCCCAGTCGTTCGGGTACATGCGCGGAATCCTGGCCGCGCTCCCGGCGGGTCGCCCCCCGGCCTGAGGCGTCCCGGCGCCCCCGGGGCCGGCGCCTCGCGGGCGAGTCAAACTCCTTTCAACCACCCGAATTCCATGAACAACCTGTCCGACCGCCGCGAATTCATAAGGACGGGCGCAGCCGCCGGGCTGGGCCTCGGCCTCGCCGCCGCCCTGCCCTCCTGGCTCAGGGCTGACGCCCCGCAGAGCCCGGGCAACCGGGTGCGGCTGGCCGTCATCGGGACAAACAGCCGCGGCCTGGACCATATCCAGGCGCTCGCGGGGATAGACAACGCGGAGATCGCCTACATCTGCGACGTGGAGGACGGGGCGCTGGCCAAGGGGATGAAGGAGGCAGCCAAGGCTGCGCCGGGCGCCCGACCGAAGGCCATAAAGGATTTCCGCCGGGCCCTCGACGACAAGTCAGTGGACGCCGTCACGATCGCCACGCCCGACCACTGGCATACGCCGATGGCGATCATGGCGCTGGCGGCGGGCAAGCATGTCTACGTCGAGAAGCCCTGCAGCCACAACCCGAGGGAGGGCGAGCTCCTGCTCGCCGCGATCTCCAGGTACGGGCGCCTCGTGCAGATGGGAAACCAGCGGCGCTCGTTCCCGAACATGCAGGTCGCGGTCAGGGAGATCCGCGAGGGGGTGATCGGCAGGGCGTACTACGCCAAGGCGTGGTACGACAACAGCCGCGCGAGCATCGGCCACGGCACGGCTGTCCCCGTCCCGTCCTCCCTCGACTACGAATTGTGGCAGGGCCCGGCGCCGCGCCGGCCCTACAGGAGCAATGTCATTCCCTACAACTGGCACTGGTTCTGGCATTGGGGAACGGGAGAGGCGCTCAACAACGGCACCCATGAGATCGACGTCTGCCGCTGGGCGCTCGGCGTGGACTACGCCTCGAAGGTGACGTCCACCGGGGGCCGCTTCCACTTCAAGGACGACTGGGAGACCCCGGACACGCAGGTGATCGGCTGGGATTACGACGGTGAGAAATCAATCTCCTGGGAGGGGCGCAGCTGCAACGGCTTCAAGTCCGAGGGGCTCTCGCGCGGCTCCTACATCTACGGGACCGAAGGCTCCGCACTCCTGGAGGGAAACAACTACACCGTGTTCGACGCCAAGGGCAGGCAGGTCAAGGCCCTGGCCGAAAGGCCCGAGGGCAACGCCACGGACATCCGCAGCGCCTCCGGCATCAGCCTGGACCGGCTGCACGTGAGGAACTTCGTCGAAGCGATACGCACGGGCTCGCCCCTCAGCTCGCCTATCGAGGAGGGCCACAAGTCCGTCACGATGCTCCATCTGGGAAACATCGCGCAGCGGGTCGGCCGCGCGCTCGACTGCAACAAGTCCGACGGCCACATCCTCCATGATGAGGAGGCGATGAAGCTCTGGGGGAGGCAGTACGAGCCCGGCTGGGAGCCGGCGCTGTGAGGGGCCTCGGGCTCGTCTGGCTTTGCGCGTCGCTCTCCTTGGCCGCGGGCGCGGCGGAGGACTTCCATGGCTGGGCGAAGACGCCGCCCATGGGCTGGAACAGCTGGGATTGCTTCGCCACGACGGTGACCGAGGCGCAGACGCGCGCCCAGGCCGACTTCATGGCGGACCACCTGGCCCCGCACGGATGGCAATACGTCGTCGTCGACATCCAGTGGTACGAGCCGGGGGCCACCGGCTACGGCTACCGGGCCGGCGCCACGCTCGCGGTCGACGAATTCGGCCGGCTGCTGCCGGCAACGAGCAAGTTTCCGAGCGCGGGCGGCGGCCGCGGCTTCGGGCCGCTCGCGGGCTACGTGCATTCAAGGGGCCTCAAGTTCGGGATCCACCTCATGCGCGGGATTCCCCGCCAGGCGGTCGAGCGGGACGCGCCGATCGCCGGCACCGCCCACCGGGCCTCCGAGATCGCCGACCGGATCCACGTGTGCCCCTGGAACAGCGACATGTACGGCGTCGACATGGCGAAGCCCGGCGCCCAGGATTACTATGACTCGGTCTTCCGCCTGATCGCCTCGTGGGGGGTCGACTTCATCAAGGTGGACGACCTTTCGCGGCCCTACATCCGGAACGAGCCGGAGGTCGAGGCGGTGCGCCGCGCGATCGACCGCTCGGGCAGGCCCATGGTGCTGAGCCTCTCGCCGGGGGAGACGGACATCCGGGCGGCGGCGCACGCGGCGGGGCACGCCAACATGTGGCGGATCTCCGATGACTTCTGGGACCACTGGTCGCTGCTCGACGCCCAGTTCGAGCGGCTGAACCAATGGACCCGGTGGCGCAGCCCGGGGGCGTGGCCCGACGCCGACATGATCCCGATCGGCACGATCGAGTTGGGGCGAAGGACCTGGTTCACGCACAGCGAGGAGGTCACGCTGATGACGCTCTGGAGCATCGCCCGCTCGCCGCTTATGATCGGCGCCGACTTGACGAAGCTGGACGCCCCGACCCTCGCGCTGCTCACCAATGACGAGGTCATCGCCGTCGACCAGGCGAGCGCCGGCAACCGCCAGCTCTTTCGCAGTCCGGACGGCGCTGTCGGCTGGGTCGCCGACACGGCCGACGGCCGCGCCAGGTATGTGGCGCTCTTCAACACCCGCGATCCCTGGACCCTGGGCGACTCCAAGCGCCTGTGGCGAAGCGAGGCCGTGTCCATGGGGACCCCGGGCCAGGCGGCGGCGTTCGAGGTGCCCGTCGGCGGCCTGCACACGGTCGTCCTCGCGGCTGACGACCGCGACTCGCCCCGCTTCTGGTGGCCGTCGATCTTTCGCGATGTCCGCTGGGTCAGTGCCGACGGGCAAGAGGTCAGGGCCGACCGCGAGTACGGCAGCCACGGGGAGCGGATCAGCGGGCTCTCGGTCCCGGCGGGCGCCACCGCCCTGCGCGGCCTGGCCCGGCTGGACGACGCCGCCCGCGAGAATGCCAAGGGGGAGACGCTGGTCTTTTCAATCTACGGCTTCACCGCCGCGGACCTGGCCGCCCCGGGCCGGCGTGTTACGCTCGACCTCGGCCAACTCGGCATCGGCCGGGACGTCCGGATCCGCGACCTCTGGACCCATCAGGAGCTCGGGGATTTCTCCGGCTCCTTTTCCCCGGAGATCGAGTGGCACGGGGCCCGGCTCTACCGCGTCTCGGCTCGCGACTAGGCGCGCGGCGCCAGCGCCTCAGGCCGTGCGCCGCGCCGGCCCCAGGATCCGCATCCCGAGAGTGATCAGGGCAACCGTGACCCCGAGGACGATCATGTCCTGGTTTGGACTCAGGCTGAACCGGCTCAGGAACGAAAGGTACGCTGCGCCGGCGGCGATGCCGATGTAGTCCGTGAAGTTCTGGATAGAGACCGTCTTGCCGAGCTTGGTCGGATCCGTCTCGGACTGGAGGGCTGCGTTGAACGGAACGACAAGGAGCCCGGCCGCCGCCCCGGTGACGATGAGCACGAGGACGACCGGGGCGAGTCCAAACCTGCCGCCCAGGATTCCAAGGCCCGCGAGCCCGGCGGCCAGGAGAAGCGCGTACCTGCGGGCCCACGAAAGGTCCCCCGTCTTGTGCAGCTGGCCGGCCAGGACCGCACCCGAGACAATCCCGGCCACCATGCCGACCTTAAGCAGGACGAGCTTGAAGTTGGTCACATTCCCGATCCCGGCCTGCGTGAACACGGCGAGGCCCCAGCCCTGAAGGGCGGACCTGAGCGTCGACCCCGCAAACCAGAAGAGGGCGGAGCCGAGGAGGATGCGCCCGAGCCGGGGGCTGCGCACGAGCGTGAAGAGGTACGAGCCGAACTCATAGGCGCTGCGCCGCAGGGAGGCGTCCGGGTTGAACGGGGTCCGCGCCATCGCCGCGTTGCACAGGAACGCGGTGGCGTAGAGCGCCAGGCTCGCGAAATAGCAGGTCGGGAGGGAAAGCGTGCGGTCGTAGAGGATGCCGCCGCCGCCCAGGCCCGCCACGATCGCGATCAGCGTGAGCATCTCGACCGTGCCGTTGGCCTTGACGAGCCGGTCGTTCGAGACGACCTCCGGCAGGATCCCGTATTTCGCCGGCGAATAGATGCACGCGCCTATCCCCACGACGCAGTAGCCAGCCACCTGCAGCGCGTGGCTCTGCCCACCCGCGAAAGCCGACACCCCTAGGAACCCGAGGGCGGCGCCCCCGAGCTTGACGAGGTTTCCGCCGACGAGCCACTGGGTCTTCGGCATCCTGTCGTTCAGGAACCCGGCGAGCGGGGCGAGCACGATGAAGGGGACGCTGAAGACGAGGCCGAAAAGCGCATTCTCACCGTTGACAACGGCCTCGGTGATCCCGCCGGAGTTGAGCGCGTAGGTGAGCGGCCCGAGGATGGCGGCCAGGAGGAAATTGTCGCCGAAGGCACCGAGGAACTGCCCGGCGAGCAGCAGCGGGTAGTTGCGGCCGGCCGTCGCGGGGGCTGTGGGGCTCATGGCATCGGGGGATTCTGTTTGGGGCACCGGACGGACGCTCTTGCTCATGAGCGCGCAGGAGGCGAGGAAACCGACGCCGCGGGGTGCCGCAAGACAAACAGCCGGGAAATATCGGGCCCGTTCAGCCGCTTGACCCGCAACGGCCCGCTGATGAACCTCAGCCCATCCCGATTCCGAGCTCCGATGCCCTTGCTCGGCCCCAACGCGCCCGAACAATGCCCTGCGGCCCACTTAAACTCCGAAGCCTAGGCGCCTGCCTCCTTGCTACCGTCCTTCTGCCGGCGGCGGAGCCGCCCGTCATCCCGGTCGGGGCGGACGCATACCTTATGTGGGACAAATGGCCGTACCAGCGGATCGGGGCCCGCGCCTACATGCGCAGCACCTACGACCGCCGCGGGGGAAACGAGGGTGCGGACGCCTCGCATTACCTCTACCAGCTCCGCGATGACTTCAACGTCACCCTGGACGTGGCCGGCCCGGGGGTGCTGTATTTCGTCCGGTACAACCACTGGCACGGCAGCCCGTGGCACTACGAGGTCGACGGGCAGGATCACCCAGTCGGGGAGACCAACACCGCCGATCCGGTGCATGTGAGGCCGGGCTCCGTCTTCCTGCCCGAGAGTGCCTTCCCCCACCCCGTCGCCACGACCTGGGCGGAGACCAGGGGCGCGGACCTGAGCTGGGTCCCCATCGGGTTCGAGCGTTCCTTCCGCATGGCGTACTCGAGAACCCACTACGGAACCGGCTACTACATCTTCGACCAGTACGTGGGCGGCGCGAGCCTCTCGCAGGCCATCCCGCGCTGGGACCCCGGGGCGCCGCCCCCGGCCGCCCTTGCGCGGCTCTTTGCCAGCGCCGGGTCCGACATCGCCCCGCCGGCCGGAATGGAAGGGGTGAGGGAGGACTCCGGATCGCTGGACCTTCCCAGCGGCGGTACGGCCACGGCGTGGAACTGCCGGGCGGGCCCCTGCATGGTGCGGGCCGTCGAGATGTCCGTGCCGAGAGAGGCCGCCCTGGCGTTTTCGCGGGCGCGGATCATGATGCGTTGGGACGGCCGCGCCACGGCTTCCATCGACGCGCCGATGGCCCTATTCTTCGGCGCGGGGATCTTTTACAACCGCGACGACCGCGAGTACCTGGTCAAGGGTTTCCCGATGGTCGTGCGGTATTCCGGGGACAGGGTCCACCTGAGCTGCTATTTCCCCATGCCGTTCTTCCGGTCGGCGGAGATGGCGCTCGCCGGACCGGACGGGACCCCCGTCCCAGACGTCCGCTGGAGCGTCCGCTATCAGCCCTTCGCGGACCCGCGGGACCAGGTGGGATATTTTCACGCCACGTACCGCGACCATCCCTCGCCGGAGCCCGGGCGCGACCTGGTGCTGCTCGACACGGCGAAGACGGAGGGCGCGGCGGAATGGTCGGGGCAGTTTGTCGGAACGTCCCTTATCTTCTCCCACGACGCCGTGCTTAGCACCCTCGAGGGCGATCCCAGGTTCTTCTTCGACGACAGCCAGACGCCGCAGGCCCAGGGAACCGGCACGGAGGAATGGTGCGGAGGGGGCGACTACTGGGGTGGCAAGAACATGACCCTGCCGTTCGCGGGCCACCCGGTCGGCGCGGAGAAGCCGGAGCTCGCGGCGGCGCCTGAGGACAAGATCGAGGCCGCCTACCGCTTCCTCCTCGGCGACCTGATGCCATTCGGCCGAAACGCCCGGATCCAGCTGGAGCACGGGGGGGTCGACGAGTCGACGGAGCACTATGAGACCGTCGCCTACTGGTACGGCCTGCCGGCCCCCTCACTGGTCCTCTCCGACGAGCTGTCGGTCGGCGACCCCGAAAGCGAGAGGCGGCACGGCTACTCCTCTCCCGAGGCCTCCCCGGCCCGGGAGGTCACGTCCCGGTACGAATGGGGCCCGGACACCTTGAACGGGAAGGAGTGCTATCCCGCGACAACCGACAGGGGCCGCACGACGACCGGCATCTCCGAGTTCGTCCTAAAGACGGATCCGGAGAATTTTGGCGTGCTGCTGCGCCGGAAGCTGGACTACTCCCTCCCGAACCAGCGCGCCGAGGTGTTTGTGGCCGACGCGGGCCGAGCCCCTGCGCAGTGGCGGCCGGCCGGGACCTGGTACACGGCGGGTTCGAACACCTGCGTCTACTCGAATCCGGACTCGGAGCTCGGGGCGACGCTTCACGTCGTGGAGACCTCGAACCGCCGGTTCCGCGACGACGAGTTCCTGATCTCAAGGGACCTGACGCGCGGCCGCCCGGCGATTCGCATCCGGATCCAATTCAAGCCGCTGGCGGTTGCGCTCTTTCCAGGATATCCGATGCCGAGCCTGGCCTGGAGCGAAATGCGGTACACTTGCTACAGCTTTGTCGTCCCTAAGTTTGCGCCGGGGCCGTGAAGCCCGCGGTCCCGGGCCGTCCAGTCAGGAGCCGGGACCCTCTCGCCGGCGCCAAGAACCGCAATCGGCGCTCAGGTCAGCAGCCAGAATGTCAGCAGGTGGCCCATGTAGAACTGGAATCGATGCCCCGTCCGGGTGTCGTACAGGATCTGGCCCCCATATAGTTCATAGGTCGTTATCCGCCCGTTCGCGTTCACCTCGACAAGGATCTCGGGGCTGACGCTGAGCTTTGGCCTCCCGCGGGCCAGGGTCAGCCACCAGAAGATCTTCACCCTCCAGAGCTCGGCGCTGAATTCCGCCGATTGCACAGCATCCAGCTGCTTGGTCTTCCCCTGCGGATTTTGACTGAGCGTCACGCGAATCATGGTCACCAGTTGTTAAAGGGCAACCAGGCCGCCGCTCCGGTGCCGTCCGTGGCGTTGCCGTACCTGTGATGATACTCCCGCCACCAAAGATGGCCTGAAAAGTAGCTCGACACGGATTTCTCGTCGCCGACGATGTGGGTGCCGTAGAGGTAGCCCCTGCTCCCGTACACCGTGAGATGGACCGGAAAGTTCGCCGAGTCGTAAGCCATTGCGTCGCGCAACGCCTCGGCGATCGGACCGATTTCCGTGGGGGTTTGGGGAAGGCTGCTCCAACCGGGGCCGTAAAATGAACAGCCGCTGTTGCACGAATTCAAGTAGAGTGAAGCGTTGTCGCACCACGAAACATTCATCAGCGCCTTTCCCCACGCGTCCACATTGGAATTCGTCAGCTGGTTGCAGAGCAGGGGATGGCCGTGCGCGTACACGTCAAGCATGCCCAGGCAGTCCTTTCTTGCGGTCAGGATGTCGCCGACCTGGGTGACCAGGTCGGCGACCTCGTCGTAAGTGATCATCGAGTCTCCGCTTGGAAGGTTGTCCTTCACGTATTGCGTCGTCGAAGCCAGCGTGCCCGCCGTGTTGAACGAAATCCTGCTGATCGCAATGATGCGTTGAGCCATTGGGATGATCGGACTCCCGTCTTGGCCCGCCTTTTAGTCCAGGTTGGGCGCCCTTCGCAAGCTGTGAAAGGAGCTTCGCCTTGGCGAGCTCCTCGCACGGGTCCCGCCCGCCCTTTGGGGCTAACCCCGAGCCAGCTCGGCAAGGCGCTTGATAACCTCATTGCGCTCCGCAAGAAGACCGCGCACGTACCTCTCGAGAAACAGCGCATCCGCCAAGCGCCCGAGAAGTCCAAACGGCGCCGTGTACTCAAAGACATCCCTCATCCGGGTGCGACCTTCCGGCCCCTGGTCAAAAAAATGGTCGTGGTCCATCCGGCCGAATGCACCCGTCACCATCGAGTCGCGAAAATAGGTCGGGCGTTTCATCGCCACAATTCGGCTCGTGAGGCGCTGGCGAACGCAAAAATGGACCGCTTCCCAGGTCACCTCCTCCCCCTCTTCGATCAGCCCGGAAGTCCTCCCGGCAACCGCCCTCTCCTTGCGCCTCGCCTGGCTCTGCTGGTGGACGCCGATATCCCTCGAGATGTCGAAGACCCTATCCATCGGCGCGGCGATCTCGGTGATCATCTCGATGCGAGGCATGGGCGTAATTCCGGGATTACCCCATGGCTGCGCCGGTCTGCGCACCGGCCGGACCGTTCAATTTGCGCCATCCCCTGCAGAGATCGCGTGCCGCTTCCCTCCAGGTGGGAAACCTAAAGACAAAGCCGCGCCCGGCAAGAATGCCCGGAACCACGCGCCTGCTCTTCAGGACGAGCTCCGTTTCGGTTCGCAAGAGCAGGGCCCCGAATTCCAGCAGCCATTCGGGGGCGGGAAGCCCCGCTTTGACGCCCCACTCCTCCCGGAGCGTGCGCATGAATTCCCGGTTGGGAACGGGGTTTGGCGCAGCCAAATTCACGGCCCCGCTCACGTCCTTGTTCTCGATCAGCCAATGGATGGCGCGGACGAAGTCCGTCTCGTGGATCCACGAGACATACTGCAGCCCGCTGCCGGAGCGCCCCCCAAGGCCGAATCGCACCAGCCGCAGCAGGATATCAAAGGCGCCCCCGCGGTCCGGGCTCAACGTTATCGCCGAACGAAGCAGGACCTTGCGCGTATCCTCCAGGCTTATCGCATTGGCCGTGCGCTCCCATGACGTGGCGACATCGGTGCTGAACCGCCACGTGTCGGGCGCTCCGCGCTCGGCGCCGCCCAGGATGCCGGTAGCCTCGTCGTTCGGCGCGTCGTACCGGTGCGCGTAAATGGTGGCCGTGCTCGCCTGCAGCCAAACTCGCGGCGGCCGCCTGCAGCGCGAGATGGCATCGCCGACCACCCGGGTCGAGTCCACCCGGGAATCCATGATGAGCCTTCGGTTGCTTGGCGTGTAACGGCAGTTGACGTTTCGTCCGGCCAGATTGACCACCGCATCCGCCCCCTCGAGTTCGGCGGCCCAATCGCCAAGCGACCGAGGGTCCCAGGATGCGACCCGCCATGAGCCGCTTGGCGCAGGGTTTCGGCTAAGGACGATCACCTCATGGCCGTCCCTGGCGAAGGCCCGCGAAAGCAGAGATCCGACCTGCCCGGTGCCGCCCGGTATGACAATCTTCATTGGAGGCGTGGCGCCGGCCGAGCGGCCGCGGTTGAGCCAACCTCCGGGGCCAGCCGCGCCAGTCTGCGTGGAGGCCCCATGGCGACATCCTTAAACCCGGCGGATGCGTGGACCGAGAGCATTTCGGCATTCTCGAACCATGGACAGCTGCTGCGGATGAGCGTGTCGTCGATCGCCAGCACGGTCGGCCGAGTTACGGCCCAGCGGGGATGGGCGATATGGAAGAATCGCGACACTCCGCGGCGGTGGGTGTACGCGGTGTATTTCTCAAGGAGAAACCCGTCGAGCGACGCTGGATCCACCGCCGCCGCCCCGTTGAGGCCGTGAAGAATGGACACCTCAAGGGCCTCCCCCGCCCCCGCATCGGTCACCCGCAAGCTGGATGGGCCGCTCTGGCCTTCGGCCGGGCAGTCAAACATCCCCCTGCGGTACGGCAGACCGTAGAGCCACGGGCCCAGATGAAAACTGATCGGGTTATCAATCCATTCGACCAGGAACTGAATCCCGGGCCCGGCGGCGCCGCGCACATAGGTGCGGACATTGAGGAACCAGTTGTCGGATGCCGGACGAAACAGCGTTCGCCCGAGGAAATCCGGGCAGAACCGAGCTGGGCGCATCCCGCTGAGCCGGAAGAATACCAGGCTTATGAAGGCCCGCCGGTCGCGGCAGTCCAGGTTGAGGGGGGTCTCCGGAGCCAGATCGCCGGGCGGCACCGAATAATGCACAAAGACAAATTGTGTCCAATCGGCCTTGAGCAGCGGGCGCCAGGCTCCGGGTTGGGCGCATCGTTCATTCACGGGTGAAGACGCACTAGCTTGAGAACCCTGTTCCCGAGCCGGAGAAAGCGCACCAGGATCGGCTGAGGCCACCTGCTGACCTGGGAATACCATTCGGCCGTGATCTCAAAGAAGTCCGCCAGCGCCAGAAGCCTCCTGCGCGTGGCCGGATCGAGGGGGCCGTCCCGGGAGTCGCCCGCGAGGCAGCGCTGCAGCAACTCCCGCGTGGGAGCGACCTCGCGGCTCATCCTCTCGTCGAGGATGAGCCGAAACATCTCCCAGACGTCTTGGAGCGACTCGAAGTGATCGCGCTTGTCGTCGACCAGGTGCACGAGCCTCACGATCCTCCAGTTCTGCAGCTCGCGCAGGCTCGTGCTGACATTCGAGCGCGCCACCCCGAGCGTCGTCGCGAGCTCCTCGGCCGTCAGCGGCCGATCTGAAAGATACAGCAGGGCATGGATTTGCGCCATCGTGCGGTTGATCCCCCAGCGGGTGCCCATCTCCCCCCAGTGCAGGACGAACCTCTGGCAGGCCGGTGATAATGTATTCATTGATTTCTGTTGTAACAGAATTAACAGAAATTACAACTCGATTTTTTGGGGAACCCCCGCTACCCTTCGGGGCGTGAGCACCATGCACTTGCAGTTTGCCATCCGGTGCGCCGGGTGGCTGCACTTCGTGACCCTGGCACTCGCCTGCCTCACGCCCATCCCGCCGGACTGGGAGGCGAACCTTGCGTTATTGCCGCTCGTTCATCGTCGGTTTGCGGTCGCCCAGAATGCCTCCATCGGGGCGATGATTGCGGTTCTCGGCCTCTTCAGCATCCTGTTCGCCCCCGAGATGGTCCGCGGCGATCGCCTGGCGCGCGCCGTTTGCCTCACCACCTCTCTTTTTTGGGGAGGCCGGCTGGTGCTATTGCCGTGGCTAAGGGCCCACACCTGCCTGCCGACGCCGCTGCTCAAGATTGGCTTCACCCTGCTTATGGCCGAGTGCGCGGCCTACGCCTCCGGATACGCATGGCTGGCGACCCATCCTGTGTCTTGAGGTGCGTTCCGGGAGGCCTCCTTGGAGTTCAGCCAGGCGGCGGCGGGGTCCGTTGGGACCCATCGCCATTGGCATTTCCCGACTCTAGGACTGCCTATCCGGGCGTCTGCGGAGCGTGCGGCAAGCCTCCTCTTGGTCACCCCCGGCGTCGGATTGAATTTGGGTGGGGCCAGGCGGGCGGATCTATTTGATGCCGCTGCCAAGACAGGCGCATTGCGTGCGGCAAGAAATGCGCAGCATTCAGACTCGGCGCCTCGGCGCGCGCGCGTTATGTGGGACTGAAATGGCCGCTGGCCAATCGATCGCACAACTCCCGTGCGCACGACATAGAACAAACTCCCAATGAAATACGCCCTATTGATCGCGTCGCTGGTTCCTGCCGTGGGGGCCGCGCTATATGCGAAGGATGCTTCATCTGCGCCAAATTCCACCGTTCAATTTGTTACGGTCGAGAAGGACGTGCGTCTCGAGGTGATCGATTGGGGAGGTTCCGGGAGACCGCTGGTACTGTTGGCGGCGCTTGGAGCCGATGCGCATGTCTATGATCAATTCGCGCCGAAGCTCACGGGCGCTTGCCACGTCTACGGCATCACGAGACGCGGTTTTGGCGCGTCTAGTATTCCGATGTCCGGATATTCGGCCGACAGGCTTGGGGACGACGTGCTGGCGGTGATGGACTTTCTCAAGCTCGACCGTCCGGTGCTTGTGGGTCACTCGATGGCCGGCGAGGAGCTGAGCTCCGTGGGATCGCGGCATCCCGAGAGGGTCGCCGGCCTGATCTACCTGGAAGCCGCGTATCCTTACGCATTCTATGACCGCGCGCTTGGCGACCTGACCATCGATTCGCTTGCACTTCGAACCGAACTGGAGGGCCTGCTGCCTGGAAAGGGACGGCCCGACCAGAAGCATTTGACCGAGGAGCTCTTGCAATCGATCGCGCAGATCGAAAAGGACCTGAAGGCGCGACAGGAAGAATTGAAGGATTATACCGATCCTCCGAGGCCGCCCGCGAACGAGCCACCGCCTGCGGTGCCAATTGCCATTCAGGGAATCATGGCGGGCCAGCAGAAATTCACCGACATCCGTGTCCCCGCGCTGGCCATCTACGCGTTTCCCCACGACTTCGGAGATGCGTTCAAGGACAACCCGGCGGCCCGGGCGAAGGCCGAGGCCGGCGACATAGCCTACGTCGGTCCCCAAGCAGACGCCTTTCAGCGCGGGGTGCCTTCCGCCCGCGTCGTTCGAATAGCGCACGCCAGTCACTTTATCTTCATGTCGAACGAAGAGGATGTGTTGCGTGAGGTGAACGCATTCCTTGGAAGTTTGCCCAAGACGATTCTCGGCAATTAGACTTTAGAGGCCATTCTCCCGGCCGCATCGTTGCTGCTCTTCGTCTGTCAAATTGCCGGTCGGTTTACGGTTTTCCCGAGGCCATCCAAGCCGTTAGTGGGAGCTACAGGAGATTCCTGTTGAGAACGAAAGACGGACTAACCACGCTCTTGGCGTTCCTTGGATTTTTCGGGGCCTATAGCTCAACGGTTAGAGCAGAGGACTCATAATCCTTTGGTTCAGGGTTCGAATCCCTGTGGGCCCACCAT
>Ga0209415_10009995_pt1 | contig 16205 bp, 15 predicted proteins | sample PeaSoiSIISIP2007_FD_187696 | JGI IMG/M metagenome (GOLD analysis project Ga0209415, IMG submission 187696) | Peat soil microbial communities from Weissenstadt, Germany - SII-SIP-2007 (SPAdes) (version 2) | ecosystem: Environmental > Terrestrial > Soil > Wetlands > Peat | place: Germany...
AACCGTCGTTGGAGAGTCAATAGCCCCTGTGGTCCCGATGTTCACAAACTCCTTCTCATATCCATAATCGTAAATCTCGTCCTCGACAGCCTGAACTACGGCAGTAATATTCTGCTCTGTAGGCTTCGTGTCGCTCCCGAATCGCTCACTGGGAGGAAACGCAAGACATAGAAATAAGGGAAGAATTGCAATCGTTCTCATCTACGCCCTCACCCCAAAATCCTCTCCGTATAAATCAAATACCCCGCCAGCGCTAGCCCAAACGCCACCGTCATCACCGTAATCAGATCCAGCACGAATCCCGCCGGCTCAAATGTCCCCGAATCCAACTGCGCCCGCGTCTTGCGATACCGCACCAGTCCCGCCACCACCAGCGCCACGCCGGCAAGAATCGCGCCCGACCCCATCCACACCGAAATCCCCGCCGTCCGCACCGGATGCCCCTCCAGCGCCGTCAACTGCCGCATCGCAATCGAGAACCGCCCAATGGCGAATCCAAACACCACAATCGCCGCCCCGGTCCGCACCCACGCCAGAAACGTGCGCTCATTGGCCAGATGATCGCGCGCCCGATTCGGATTTGTAGTTACATGCTCGTTCACAAACTCTCCCAACGTTGTTCCGGTCACTCGAAGCGGGTGCCCCATTTCTAGCGCGTCCTGTGCGCGAGAAGTGGGGTTTCATTATTCCACAGCTTTCCCGATCACAGCCCCCGCCCCCGCAAGATTCTTGATGAGTTCCTCCGGCACCCCATGCCGCACCCGCAAATACTCGGGATCGTTATACGTGACCGAAACCTTACCCGCCGGATCCTCCGCCACCAAAGCCTTCAGCGGCAAATCAATGGCCAGGCTCGGAGCCGCCACCATCAGCGGCGTCCCACCCTTCGGACTCCCAAAGATCACGACTTTCGTCGCCCGCATCTTCAGTCCAACCTTCTCCGCCTCGCCGCTGTGATCGATCACAGCGAACACCTGCATCCCTTTCTCGCCAAACGCCGCCCGCAAACGTCCGATCGTCTCCTCCACGGAATAGCGGCTGGCAACCTGAACCAAGCCATTCGCGCTTGCCATTTACTCGACCTCCTCGCGATCCGCATACCCTCGCGCCGTGTTCTGTGAGATCCCCATCCCTGAGCCCGATCATTTTACCCGCTCGCTCTACCATCTAGAGGGTCCCCTCCTTGTGGTAAGGTTGTGGCCCAGAAGGCTCGCATGTCTCCCCGCAGCTTCATCATTGGTCTCGTTCTGCTGGCGCCGGTCGGCACTCTGGCTCGCTCACAAGCTGCACCCCCTGCCTCTGGCAACTCCTCCACCGTCCTTAAGACCAAGGCCCGCCTCGTTCTGGTCGACGTAGTGGTCACCAACGACAAAGGAGACCCCATCCCCGGCCTGCAGAAGAAAGACTTCGAAGTTCTCGAAGACGGCAAGCCGCAAACCATCTCCACCTTCGAGGAGCACCGCGGCGCGCCGGTCACTCAGATCAAGCTGCCGCCGCTTCCACCGCACGTCTACACCAACTTCCCCTTGGTTCAGGCAGCGGATTCCGTCAACATTATTCTGCTCGATGCTTTGAACACTCCATCGCGCGATCAGGTCTACGTCCGAACGGAGATGCTCAAGTATCTGAAAACGATTCCTCCCGGCACCCGCGTAGCTGTGTTCACACTCGCATCCCAACTACGCATGTTGCAAGGGGTGACCACGGATTCGACGGAACTGCTTGCCGCCCTCAACAGCAAGGCGGCCCAACAGTCGCCCCTGCTTCCCTCCGACGCCGAAAATGACGCCAACCAGCGCCGGATCGACTTCCTCACCCAGGAGGACCAGGGACCTCCGCCCAAGAATCTCGCCATGGCCGTCGTCGATCCCATCATGGCTGCCAAGCAGTTCATCGCCGACACAGCAGCTTTTGAGACAAAGCAGCGCATCGCCATCACCCTAGAAGCCATGCAGCAATTGGCCCGCTATCTTTCTGGCGTTCCTGGCCGCAAGAACGTGATCTGGTTTTCAGGTTCATTCCCTACGGCGATCTTTTCCGATCCCGATCTGCCCGATCCCTTCAACATCGCAGCCAGTTTTCAGGATGAAATCCGCAAGGCCACTGACCTGCTTTCCTCCGCTGACCTTGCTCTTTATCCGATCGCCGCTGAGGGCCTGGCCTCGGACGCCGTCTATCAAGCCAATGGCAGCGAGATCACACAGAAGCGGCCCTCCCTGGCCTCGCGCGATCAGATCAAGCAAATGCAGGCCGGAGCCGCTAGTCGTGATTTGAACCACTCCGCGATGGAAGACTTGGCCAAGGACACCGGCGGCCAGGCCTACTACGACACCAATGGACTGAACACCGCTCTGGCTCGCGTCGTCAACAACGGCGCACGCTATTACTCCCTGGCCTACTCGCCATCCAATCCCGCCATGGATGGAAAATTCCGCCGCATTCAGGTGAAGTTCGTCAGCGGCAAAGCCTCTCTCGCCTACCGGCGCGGATACTATGCCGACGACCTTGCCGCCGCCCTCTCTGCGGGACAGAAGCCGGACTCCGATCCCATGCTGCCCCTTATGGGACGCAACCTGCCCGATTACACTCAGATTCTGTACAAGGTCCTGGTGCAGCCGTCCAATCCGCAGCCCGCGCCCGACGCGCCCCACATCGGCAGCAATACGGAATTGAAGGGACCTTTCACGCGCTACAGCGTGGATTTTGCCATCTCCGTCGAAGACCTTAAGCTTGACCCTGCACCCGATGGCGCCCGTCACGGCAGCATCGAAGTCGAGCTCATTGCCTACAGTCGTGAGGGCAAGCCGTTGAACTTCGTGGTTACGCACGGCAATGTCGATCTGCAAGCCAAAGAATATGAAACCGTACAGAAAGGCGGCCTGCAGATTCACAAAGAGATCGACGTGCCCCAGGGATACGCATACCTGCGGACAGGCATTTATGATTTCAATTCGAGCGCTGCGGGCACACTCGGAGTCCCCCTGAACGACACGGTCACCAAGGCGAACAAGTGATTTCATCGCAAGGAACGCGAAACACAAAATCATGGAACCCAAGATTATGACCAAGCCCTCGTCGTCTCATTTATTTAAAGCCTGCCGGATTGCCGCCCTGATCGCAGGCATTCTCGTCGCGAGCCGAGCCTCCGCTCAGACTGACTACCAACCCTCCGCCGAAAACCTGCAGGCCCGCCGCGAATTTCAAGACATGAAATTCGGCCTGTTCATCCACTGGGGTGTCTACAGCGTGCTCGGCGACGGCGAATGGGTCTTCCACGAGCGCCATCTCAAGGTGGACGAATACAATCGCCTGCCTTCCTTCTTCGATCCCCAAAAATTCGACGCCCAGGCCTGGGTCGCACTCGCCAAAGCTGCCGGCATGAAGTACATCACCATCACCTCGCGCCATCACGACGGCTTCGCCATGTTCGACTCGAAAGTTTCTGACTGGAACATCGTCCAGCGCACGCCCTATAAGAAAGACCCGCTGAAAATGCTGGCCGACGAGTGTCACCGCCAGGGCATCAAACTCTTCTTCTATTATTCGCAACTCGACTGGCACAATCCCGACTACTTCCCCCGCGGCCAGACCAGCTGGAACAATGGCCGCCCCGACCACGGCGACTTCAACGCTTACCTCGACACCTACATGGACGGCCAGCTCCGCGAGCTCCTCACAAACTACGGCGCGATCGGCGGCATCTGGTTCGACGGCATGTGGGACAAGCCCGACGCCGACTGGCATCTGCCAAAAACCTACGCCCTAATTCATCAGCTGCAGCCCGCCGCGTTAATTATTCCCAACCATCATCAAACGCCGCGTCCCGGCGAAGACGTGCAGACTTTCGAACGCGATCTCCCTGGCCAAAATTCCGCCGGATTTAACACGACCTACATCAGCACCCAGCTCCCGCTCGAAAGCTCCGACACGCTCAACGGCGCATGGGGATTCAATATCGGCGACAGCAACTACAAGAGTCCCGCCGATCTGGAGCGCAAGCTCGTCCGCGCTGCCGGCAACAATTCCAACCTGCTGCTGAATATCGGCCCCTACCCAAACGGCGAAATTGATCCACAGTTCGTCACCCGCCTGCACGCCATCGGCGAGTGGCTCTCAAAATACGGAGATTCTATCTACGGCACTCGCGGAGGCCCCATCCCTCCCGGTGACTGGGGAGTCACCACTCAGAAAGAGAATAAGATTTATGTCCACGTGCTGAACTGGAAATCAACGCTGCTGGCGCTTCCACCGATCGCGGGGAAAGTGTCGGCCGCCCAATCACTAACCGACAGCACGAAAGCAGACTTCACCCAGAACGCCGACGGAGTGATCCTGAAACTCGCCGCCCCCAAAGCCGAGGAGGTCGACCGCGTCATCGTCCTCACCGTTACCAAGAATTAACGAGCAGGCCTGCGGCGTGGACGTGAGATCGTCAGATTGCCGGACCTCGCCCAATAGCTGGAAGGCCTGACTGACCGCCAACCGGGAAAGCAGCTTTGCAGAAGGTCCAAGTCGAGGTACAATCCAAACGTTTTTGGCTCCCACTAACCGTTGGCAGCCGAGCTGCTGTACAGTTCACATCGCATCAGCGGCGACTCCCCCGAGAACTCGATCTTCTGAGAGGTGAATTCATGTCGCCACTCGTCCGCCGTTCTGGTGTGTTTCCACTTGCGAACTTCCTGAAAACTATCTTCGCTTGCGGCGTGCTGGCTGCCCCTGTTTCCTGGGCACAGACTCCGGTCATGACTTGGCACTATGACAATGTCAGGTCGGGGGCGAACACGACTGAAACAGTCCTGACGCCCGCAAATGTGAATTCCAACAACTTCGGGAAGCAGTTTACCCAGCCGGTCGATGGAATCATCGTGGGGCATCCGCTCTATCTGCCCGGAGTGACGATCCCCGGACAAGGTGTGCATAACGTTGCTTATGTGGCCACCATGAATGACACGGTCTATGCGTTTGACGCGAACTCCGGGAGCCTGCCGGCACTGTGGACCACGAGCCTGCTGGATTACAGCGCTCCTGGCGCTACGCCCGTGCCAATCGCGGTGAAGGGATGCGCGGGAATGGTGGGCTGGACACAGACAGGTGTGATCTCAACGCCCGTCATCGATCCAATCGCGAACGTCATCTATCTGCTCGCCGAAACTTACGAAAGCGAACAAGTCGTTCACCGGCTGCATGCGCTGGACGTTACGACCGGCATAGAAGCTGCAGGCTGGCCGATTACGATTCAGGCGAGCTACACCTATAACGGTGAGACCTACACATTTGTCGATACCCACGAAATGAATCGGCCGGGTCTGCTGCTGAACAATGGATACGTGTACGCCGGGTTCGGCGGGGCCGGATGCGACGGCGGAGATCAGGGTTGGGTGATGTCATTCAACACCTTAACCGCGCAGCAAGAGGCCTTTGATCTGGAGCCGGGCAATCGGTTCGGTTCTGTGTGGCAGAAGGGAGCGGGCCTGTCGGCGGATTCGGACGGCTACGTCTACGCCGACACCGGCGAAGGCGGGATGGTAGACGGCGTGGACCTGGCCATCACTGTTTTCAAGCTGGCCGAGTCGGGCAGCCAGCTATCCCTTGCGGACTGGTTCACTCCGTGGAATTGGTCCTATCTGTCCACAAACGATGTGGACATCAATAACGCAGTCGTGATTCTTCCCGATCAAAGCGGGCCCGTTCCCCACGAAGCGATCACGCTGGGAAAAGAGGGCACCATCTATGTGCTCAACCGGGACAACATGGGGCAGCTTTGCTCTTCCTGCAACGGCAGCGACACGCAAATCGTGCAGGAACTGCTGAAGGTAGCCACGATGGGTTATACGCCGGCGGTTTGGAACGGTTCGGTGTATATCACCGGTTCGAGCAAGCTTCAGATCTATACGCTGAATAACGGGTTGTTGACGCCGTCGATCTCGTCGACGATAGGAAGCATGACCCATCCCGTAATCACGTCGAATGGGACCTCCAACGGGATTGTCTGGTTCATCAACGGAAATCATCTCAGCGCCTTGAATGCGCTGAATCTGAATGTGCTTTACACCAGCAATCAAGCAGCAAATGGACGGGATACGCTGCCTCCGTATGCGCACTTCGGCAGCCCGATCGCAGCCGACGGAGAAGTTTTCGTTGGAACGCTGGATAGCCTGGTTGTCTATGGACTGTTTCCGACCCTCAGTGCAGTGGCAGGCAATGGCCAGACGGGAACCGTGGGCACGACCTTGCCCGTCACGCTGCAGGCGCAGATTGTCAATCCGAGTACAGGTTCTGGCGTTTCGGGAGTTACAGTCACTTTCACCGTTGGTAAAAACGGAGGAATTCTCAAGAGCCCGGCGGGGGTGACGAACGCGGACGGCGAGGTTTCTACGACCTACACACTGCCCGACAAAATCGGAACCTACTCAGTGACGGCCAGCGCTAATGGCTACTCGTCGGCGAGTTTCACGGAAACCGGGACCGCTGGCACTCCGACCACTCTTGGAATCATGAGCGGAAACAAGCAGACGACAACGGTAGGGACGCCGCTACCGAATCCGCTGGTGGTGAAGGCGCATGATGCTTACAACAACGGTGTCGCGGGGGTTTCTGTTTCATTCACTGATAACGGGGCAGGAGGCAGCTTCAGCCCAAATCCCGCCACCACCAACAGTGCTGGAGAGGTGTCGGTCACCTATACCGCGGGCAACATGCCTGGCACTGTAAAAATTATCACGTCCGCGCCGAGCCTTCACGCTGTGTCGCTCAGTGAAACCGTTGATGCCGATCCCGCAGGCGCAATTACTCCGGCGACCGGGCAGCTCGAAGAGCGAAGCGAGCTTAGGAAGTAGGCGAGTGGCCGGATAGGCTGACCTCATCGCCCTTACTAGCGATAAATCCCCATAGCACTCGTCGACCGGGTTCCGGTTCCGGGGATAAAAGCACGATGGCCCGCTTTAGACTTCCCTATCCCGCAGCGCTCGTCTCGGGTATATAGGAGCCAAAACCGCCCCCACTGCTGCGCCGCAGGCCAAGCTGCGCAAGGGCGCGGTACCAGATTGCTTTGTATTTCGATGGGCGCTTGACTTTGATGAGAGACGGCGGCAAGTCGTCGTCCAGTTTCTTTGCCAGCACGGCGATTCCTCCCTCTTGCCAGCGAAGCAGCGAATGCGCGAGGTCGTCTTGCGGCTCCAGCCGGTTCTTCTGCACCAGCAGTGCTTGCCGAATTCCATGCGCCAGCAGGAAGTTGGCGGAGGGAAAGTCCTGGGGAAAGACCATCCAGCGGTTGTCGAACATCCCGCTGTCGACCGGCCTGGTTGTTCCTTCCAGGCGAGCGGAATCGAGCAGGAATGCGGGCGCGGCCTGCGGTGAAAAAGACATGCGCTGCAGCGATGGAGTGACCCGCGCGATGGCGTGCACGATGGAGCGCATGTCCACCGCGGCATTCGAAACGCCCTGCAATCCGGGCGCGAGCCCGTAGACGGGAGGACCCGGCGAAGCGTTGTAGAGAGGTACTGGGCGAAAGCCGAGCGCCGCCAGCGCGAACCCAGCTTCAACCGATTCGGCGAAGGGGAGATCCACTACTATCGCCGTGGCTTCGCTCAGCGTTTCCCGAGACATTTCCTGTAACCACGGCAACGGCTGAGGCACAATCGGGTCAAAATTCTGCAGGTCCCAATCGGTTTGCGCAAACAGCACAGGCGCAACCCACGGTGACCAGATGGAATCCTGGGGCGCCCACAGAGCAAAGACCTCGTCGAGATTCACACATTTCCTCGGCTGCTGGTGATCAGCACGGCAACGTCCTGCGCCTCGTCGTCGATCAGCGGCTTGCGTCCCATCCGCGCGTACGCACCAGATGTGGCGCCATCCACGGTAAAGACGCCGATGGAAGGATAATAGCTGCCATTGCCCCGGGACACGGGGAGGGCGGTAAATCGCCTCTGGGCTATCCATTGCGAGGGGCGGCGACGGGCTGCTTTATGGATGAGCCGTAACTTTTTCTCGTCGGTCACGCCGGAAATCGCAATGCCCTCGCCAACCCTCCCCAGCGCCGGCTTCACGACCCAGTCTTTCAGTTCCAGTTCGCTGAGAACGGCCGACGGGCAGATTGTCTCAGGCAGCAACATGCGCCAGGTGCGGAGATCGGTCGAAAGCAGATCCCATACCAGGGGAAATCTTTTCGTCTGCACCAATATCGCGCTGGCCGGATTACTGATGGGAGTCCGGCTCCCCGAAAAAAAGTTGGACCACTGGGACTTCGCCGGCAAAGTCGGCAGCCATTCCGCGGGGAAGAATCGTACCATCGCCTGCAGTTCTCCTCTGGCAAACGATGAGCAGGCGCTGGCCACATTCTGATCCCAGCCAATGTGTTCAGGACTGATCAGAATGGTGCGCAGGCCGTGTTCAGCCATTCTCTTGCCCAGGAATTGCATGACTTGGCGATCATCGCTGTAAGCCGTCGCATGGACCAGGCCGACCACGGCGTCTTTTGGCAAGGCCGCCGCCAGCGCCCGCGTATATATGTCGGCAACATCGGGCGGCGGAGTTGTGCCGGGATAATGAGCCGCCATGAGCTGCGTAAAGCCCGACGCTTCGATGAATCCGCCGGGTACATCGGCGTTCACCTCCGAGATGCGCCACCCTTGGTCAGTGAAATGGAAGTCGAAGCGCATCACGCGCGCCACTCCCAGCGCAGGCTTTGCCAGCCGGCGGAACTCCTGCTGCAATGCTCTCGGAAGTCCCAGCTTCTCGTGAAGATCTTCCTCTTTCTCTTTTTTTTTGCGATTCAGCAACTCAGCTTCGGCCGCGGCCAGTTCGCGACTCAGAGCCTCCGCAAGAGTGCTTAGCTCCCGCCACGCGCTCTCCGCCAGCAGAAGCGGAAAGTCCGCTAAAACACAGTGATCTTCCGATTGGACATCCCACTTGCAATGCTCAAACACCGTCCGCAACCTGACCGCACGCCAAGCTGCGTCGGGCAGCGGGTTTCCCAGTTGATAGGGAGCGTTCATGATCCCAGGCCCCGGTGGGCAACCCAGGCGCCAGCCGCCAGCAAATACGCGGATGCCGCCAACGCGGAGCGAGCCACCGACGTACGCGGGGTCGAAATCCTCTCCACCACGATGGCCGAACCGGAGAGCAACAACGCTGGCCAGGCGGAAAGCGCGAAGTCGTGGAGAAGTCTCCCCGGTATCCAGTCGCCTGCCGCCGCTGCGCCGAGCAGGACGCCATTCGCCGCCAGCAGCCCGGCCAGCCTGACTCCGCTGCCGTCGTCACGTTCCACGGTAATGCGATCTGAGATGCCGCTGAGCAGGTCCGCAAAGTACCAAAGAAAAAACCAGGTGATAAGCGCCGCCCCGGCAGACTCGAGCACAGCAGCAATGCCCGGGCCTTCTCCAATATTGCCGCCCGCGACACAGAAAGCTGCTCCAAGCAGTGCGCCGACAATAGCAATCAGACAAGCACGATTGCGCCGCTCCAGCACGTCATCGCGAGCGCCGATGCCCAGGAAAGAAAAAAGCAGACTCGATACGCCCAGGATCGCTGCCCCGAGAGAGAGATAGATGACGAGATACGAACCACTTTCGCGAACGGCTTTCGCGGCGAATTTCTCAAGGCAATAAAGTAACAAGGCCAGGCAAGCGATCGGTGTAATGCCGAGCACCACTCGCTGACCTCGCGGGGCGCCAAACCGATTCACGCGAAAGATCCCGAGGTACCATGGTGCCCACGCCAACACTGCCACCAGCGCAAACCCCAATCCTACGACGGTCTCCCAATCTCCCACGTCGGATTCGCCCTCAAAGTTCGAGTTTCGAGTTGAATCTGGCGCGGATTATAACAGCGATGGTTTCCTATGTTTTCCCGAAGCGCATCCGCCCGCTTTCCCGATAGGGGCGCTTGGGGAATGCAATCCCCATAGCACTCATTGCCCACGCGACGGGGTTTTGAGCAAAGGATTTTCGACGGAGTGCTAACGCCCCGATTTCGACACGCGGGGCAATTCCAGGAGTCCACGCTTGCTACTGAGTCTTGTCACGACGCACGTTGCGTACCGTGAGGATGCGGGAATCCGCTGAATGCACCACCGGTCGATCTTCATCAGATGCCGGGGGCGGATCATTGGCGACAGCAGCGGCACAAAGGGGAGCCGGAAATATCGTGTGCCCTCCGCACTGAAAGGCTCGGTGACTGCAGCAAACTCAGCTCTGGTCAGCGGGTGCTCATATTCTGAAACGTCGCCATGACCGGGCAGCAGACTGCGGAGACGGGCATAGGTCCGGGAAAAACGAATCGGCTCCTTGAGAATGATCCTGCCATCCTTGGCGAGAATACGCTGCATCTCGTTGCGAACTCGTTCGATCTCTAAGTGGTGAATTAGAGACACGCAGAAGATGACGTCGACGGAGTGGTCTGCCAGCCCCGTCTCATACGCCGAGGCCACCTGGACCGTTGCCTCCAACCCGGCGCGGGATACTCGCTCTTGAGCCAGCGTTATAAGGTCAGGAGAGATGTCAATTCCAACGACACGAGCCCAGCGTTCGATCAGCGGGATAAGGTTTTCTCCAGAGCCGCATCCCAGATCAAGCACAGTCTTGCCCCGGACGTCCCCCAGCAACGAGTAGGCATATTCGAGAGAGAACGCAGTGTCGGACGGCGGATTGAGGTAGCGTTGAACCTGGCTGCGTTTGACGGGCTCAAGGGTGAGCTTGGCCGCTTCCTTAGCGCTGCGCTCGATCTCCGCTCGATCCCGGTGTGCGAGCTGTGACATGCGGCACCCCGCTTGAAAAGAACGGAGGCATTGTCCTTCCCGGACAATCCGCTGTCAATCACTATTGCAATGCAAAATCGCGATAGCCCCCATCGGCCCGGTGACGAGGTTTTGAGTGCTAACGCATGGTTTCAACAATCGACTATTGCGGATGGAACTCCGACGCTCTCTGTGGTGTCTTTCCCATTGGAGGCTAGCAACCGAAAGCACACCCTTCATGCCCGGAGCCTGCCTCAACTCGTGGCAAACGGACGCGTGTGAGTGGAGCATCGGGTATATCTGGAGTTCTTCGGACTGGATTGAGCGCGGTCTTTTTATCACCCTCGCGCTCATGCTCTCGTGCACCCTTTTCATTTTCATCCGCTTTTCTTGCCGCTATTACTCAGCCCGCCGCGAATCTCGTGCTTTTGTACCGGACTCCTGGCGTGCAGTTGATCGATACCAACGAACTGTCGTTGCGGACCTGAGCCGCGGATTACGGACACTGAAAGCAATCGCCTCCGCCGCGCCATTTCTCGGGCTGGCAGGAACAAGCTACTGGGTTCTGGGCGGACTATTCTTCGCTATTCCGGATCGCCAACCAGGTTCTTCGACCTCATCGAAGCAAGAACTGCATCATCGCTCCTCACGTCTGCAACTGCAATTCTCGTGGCTGTTCCAGCCATACTTGCCGACAACTTCCTCTGCACGCGCATCGACCGCTTCGAGCGGGAACTCTCAAGCGTAGCGCCCGCAGAGAAAGCGTCACTCGAAGACCCGGCCGGCCCTCGGCAATTTCGACTCGCCCAGACGCTCCCATTGAAGAAGCGATTCTCAAGCCTGCCTCCGTTCGCTCTCATCGCGGCACCCGCTCTCGCGAGCATCGTGGCGATGTTTATGTCCCTTGAACCCTATGAAACGCCTATGGGCTTGTCCGTCGGCGTCGTCCCAGCCCGCTGCGAGTATGAGGGTGACGAAACCGCCTCATCGTGTTGCGCCTCACGGACGCAGGCACACTTTTTATTAATCAGACGCAGGAAGACTGGAACGGTCTCCCAGAAGTGCTGTCCAAGATTTACGGCCTGCGAGTGCACCGTACGCTTTATCTCCTTGCTGAAGACGGCGTTCCGTTTCAGACAGTAGCTGATGCGATCGACATCGTGAAAAACGCGAACGTCGAGCCTCATCCGGCAGCTCGCACGGGAGCGTACAAGCTAGACATCACGGTACGGTTGATAACTCCGAAAGCCATGAACGCTAGTTGTCTTTTTGAACCCGTCACGATTAGTTCGAGCCAGCATGCTTCAAGGTAGTTGGCGCAAAATCCCCATAACGCTCAGTGCCAGAAGCCAGCGCCGCCCCCTCATCCAACGCGAACGCAGCCTGGACGCCGGTCCGGCCGTCGCCCTACGACTGGCAGATCTTCTCCAGCGCGAACCGGCTGCGGATCATCAGCGTCGCGCCTTTCATCTGCATCAACTGTTTCTTCTTGAACTCCGAGAACAAACGGCTCACCGTCTCGCGCGTCGTCCCGATAATCTCCGCGACCTCTTCGTGGGTCAGCGTCAACTTCACCTGCGCCGAACCATCGTCTTGCGTGCTCTTGCTCGACCATGTAAGCAGCAGCTTGGCAAACTTCTCTGACGGCGAGGCCGACAGCCCCAGCGTGCGGATCTCCTCATACGCCGTGTAGTAGTTGCCGCTCAGCAACTGCGCCACCCGCAGCGCCACTTCCGGATGATCCTTCAACATGTGCAGCAGCGAATCGCGGGGAATGAAATTACCCTGGCCGGGCTCCATCATCTCGGCCGTCACTTCGTACGGCCGGTTCGAGATCACGGCGTTCAGTCCCAGCACGTCGCCTGACTCCGAGATCTTGGTGATGATGGTCTTGCCGTCTCGCGAAGAAGTCGACAGCTTTACCTTGCCCGCGCACAGTACAAACACCCCGCGCGGTTGCTGCCCTTCAATAAACAGCATCGCTCCCTTGGGATACACCGCGGTCGATTTCACGTCGTTCAGCCGTTGTGCCGCCTGTAGGGAAAGATTGCAAAAAAGATGTTCGCCCCTCACCGGACAGGTGAGGCAGTTATCAAGAATATTAAGACCGTAAGGAGCCCGCATGACCAACCTCCCTGGGCTGGAGTGCGCCGGATTTCTCGCGCTTCGTCTCCGCCACGGGATTGTATGGGCACGCCCCCAGCCAAATCGGAGCGGCTCGCCGACCCCGGCCTCAAACTCCTTCATGTGATAGAAAATAAATAGGTTGAGCGCGCATTCCCGGATAGGGCCTCATTCACGGGCAGGGTCGAATCCGCCTGCTTTGGGTTATTTCCCACACACCCCTGCGTGATCTGGATCACTACTCCTTGTGATCTAAGTAACCCAACCGCCACCTTACCGAAGGTTTTTTCCCCAATTCACGGTCCGACCGTCACCTGCAGCGGCCCCGGCGTCTCCAGGTATTCCCGGTAAATCAACTTCCTTGCCGCCACTTCTCCCACCGCATCCACGTGGACCTTATATCTTCCATACGGCAGCGTCTCGCCAAAAGGCAATTCCACCGCTTGCGTGCCGGCCCGCAGCACAAAGTGCTGATATCCAATCGCCGTCGCTCGTCCATTCGTTGCAACCGCCAGCACGTAGAACGTCAAATCAATAGGGTCGCGAGTCGTGTTCAAAACCTCCACGCTCCCCTCGATCCGGCTCCCATTCACATGCGCGCCATCCTTCCAGTTCAGGCTCAATGCCGAGGTCACTCGCAGCACAAATCCCTTCTGCACCGCTCGCTCCCGGTCGCCATCCGTCACCGCAATCGTGAATTGAAACTCACCCACATGCTCGGCCTGGCCATGCAGCCAGCCGTTCTCCTCCAGCCACATACCCCGCGGCAACGCCCCCTTCTCCACTCTCCAATGCATCGCCGAGATATTCCCGTGCGCACGAAATCGAAAATCATACGGCGAATGCGGATGACTCTCTGGCAGTTCTGATTCATTCTCAATGACCAACCCGCTTTGCTCCTGCGGCCGCTCCTCTGGAGTCCCAGTCTCCGGAGTCCCAGTTTCCGGAGCTCCACCCCGCGCGTCGCCCGGCTTAGCCGATCCGGCCTGGCCTGCCGCCACTCCCACCGCACACAGAATGACCACGATGGCCCCCCACCGCGCCCATTTAATCTTCGTCATTCTTCCCCACCTCAAATCAGCATGAACCAATGCGATTCCGCAGCCCCAATTCCCGATCCCCTACTCTCCCACAATTCTCCCGCCTTCGTATAAGAATGTCCCATCATCGCAATCTTGCGCCTGGCTCACCCTCACCTGACGGAAGTCACATTGACTTGGATTTGACGTTTCTGACAAACTAGCCTCTTCGGGGCGGATTTTCGCGCTCCCCGCATGCGGTTGTATGGAACTGCTGCTCAATCTCGCGTGGCTGCTCCTGGCACTGCCCGCCTGCTGGCTGTGGCGCGCCTCCAGAGCCACCCCCGCGGGCCGCAGGTTCACCTCTTTGCAGTGCCTGCTGGCTCTGGGCTGTCTGCTCGTCATCCTCTTCCCCGTGATTTCGGCCACTGACGACCTCCTTGCCATGCGCAGCGAGATGGAAGAATCTCCCGCCAGCAAGCGCAGCGTTCGTCAGGCTAGCCATGACAAAATTTCGCCCTGGAAGTGGCAAAACCCACCGGCCCAGATGGCGGCCGCAAGTTCTCCGATCGAGATTCAGGAGGGATGGCAAAACCTGCCCGCCCCCGCTTTGTCCTTTCCGGCAACGTTTGCCATCGAGCGGGCCGGTCGCTCTCCTCCAGATTCTCTCCCCGTCTAGTCCCTCGAATCGTCGATCGTTTGTAGAAGAAAGCGGCGACCTTTTACGATACTTTACGAAATTCTCACGCGGGAGACGAGATAGTAGTGTTGGCGCCGGAATCGCCACCACACTACCGCCAGGGCCGGGGCCAGTTCCCCGGTCCCGTGGCGCACAACCACGAATGCCGGATCTTGTGCCGGATGCGAGTTCCGGACGCCATGGAGTGCTTGATGCAATGGAATTATTGATGCGGTGGAGACTTCTTACCGTCGCTGTGGCCCTCGGCGCCGCCAGTCTGTTTGCCCAGACCACGCCCCCGCCTGCGCCCCAGACCGCGCCCCAGGTCTGGACCTGGGACACGGTGAAGGACCACTTCGAGTTGAACAACATCGCCCTGCAGGCCAGCCGGTTAAATATCGATGAACTGAAAGCCGAAGAAATCACGGCCCACCTGCGTCCCAACCCCGACTTCACTCTCTCGGCTGACGGAACCCAGATTTCTCCCAGTCACGGCGTGTGGCAGCCCTTTGCCGGCACTTTCATCTCCCCCGGCGTCAGCTACCTGTTCGAGCGGCGCGGCAAACGCGGTCTGCGCTACGAGGCCGCCAAACAAGGCACCGCCATCGGCGTCGCCCAGCAGGACGATTCCGAGCGCAACCTCCTATTCAATCTGCGCAGCGCCTTCGTCGGGGTCCTCCAGGCCAAAGCCGTGCTGCGCCTGGCTCAGGATGATCTTGAGTACTACGACAAGGTTCTGAAAATCAGCCGCGACCGCTTCCAGGCCGGCGACATCGCCCAGATCGATCTCGACCGTCTCGAACTCCAGCGCCTGCAATACGAGTCCGATGTGCAGACCGCGCTGGTCAACCTGCGCACCACCAAAATCAATCTGCTCGCCATGCTTGACGATCGCCGCCCCGTCGATAGCTTCGACCTCGACGGTCCATTCACCTTCAGCGAAGACCTGGCTTCGCTTGACGACTACCGCAAGGACGCTCTGGCTGCCCGTCCCGATCTGAAGGCAGCCGTGCTCTCCGTCCAGCAGGCGGAAACCAATTACAAACTGGCCGAGGCCAACGGATCCACCGATCCCACCATTAGCCTCTGGTTTACACACAACGGCTCCTACAATAACCCTGACGCCCTGAACACCCTCGGGGCCAGCCTCAGCATCCCGCTGCGCATTTTTGACAAGAACCAGGGAGAAAAGCTGCGCACGAAAATCGACATCCAGCGCAACGAACGCCTGCGCGAAGGCGCCGAAACCCAGGTCTACAGCGACGTGGATTCCGCCTACGCCACACTGAACAGCAACATCACCCTGTTGAAGCCGTACAAGCGCCAGTATCTGGAGCAGGCCGTCCGCGTACGCGACACGGTTCTGTTTTCCTACCAGCATGGCGGCGCGTCCTTGCTGGATTTTCTGAACGCAGAGAGTGAATACCGCACCGTGCAGTTGAGTTATGTAAACCTGATCGGTTCCTATCTCACCGCAGCGGCGCAAATGAATATGTCGGTAGGGCGCGAGGTCATACCATGAGAACCATGAAAGTGCATGTGGAAACACGGGGCGATTGCCCTAAGAAGGATCATGTAGGGACGGCCTCCCTCGGCTGTCCGGTCGAGCGCAGCTCGACTGTCCAACCACGCATCCGCCGCAAGCACA
>Ga0209415_10009996_pt1 | contig 16204 bp, 13 predicted proteins | sample PeaSoiSIISIP2007_FD_187696 | JGI IMG/M metagenome (GOLD analysis project Ga0209415, IMG submission 187696) | Peat soil microbial communities from Weissenstadt, Germany - SII-SIP-2007 (SPAdes) (version 2) | ecosystem: Environmental > Terrestrial > Soil > Wetlands > Peat | place: Germany...
GGTTGTTTCCGCAGATTCAGCCGGAGTTGGAAACGCTGGAGTACGCGGGCATCTGCCTGCAGGCGCGCCAGGTGGGAGGGGATTATTTCGATTTCCTGAATCTGGGGCCGCAGCGGCTGGGGTTGATCATCGGCGATGTTTCCGGCAAGGGGATCGCCGCAGCTCTGCTGATGGCGAATTTGCAGGCCAGCCTGCGGAGCCAGACGGCCCTAGCCTTCGATCAACCCGAGGCGTTGCTCCAGTCTGTGAACCGCCTCTTCTATGACAACACCGGCGACAGTGCCTATGCCTCGCTTTTGTTTATTGAGTACGACGAGGCGATGGGGCGACTGCGCTATGTCAATTGCGGCCATTTATCAGGCCTCCTGGTAAGACGCGACGGCAAGGTAGATCGGCTCGAGTCTACCAGCATGCTGCTCGGGTTGTTTAGAGACTGGAATTGCTCGATGCTGGAGCAGCAGCTCTCTCCCGGGGACGTGCTTGCGCTCTACACGGATGGCATCACCGAAGCCTGTAACGAGCGAGGAGAGGAATTTGGCGAGCAGTGCCTGATTGAATCGCTTCAGCAACATCGGGACCTGCCGTGCAAGGCTTTGTTGACCGCAATCGTGGATGGTGTTCGGCGATTTAGTTCTCAGGAACAACACGACGACATCACGGCGATCGTCGCAAAGTTCAAGGCTACTAGCTGACGTGTCGTCCGGTGGATTGCTGTTTTCCGACTCTTACTTCACCAGATCGGCAGCGTGGTCATTGGCATAGACCGCTATCACTATCCACCCGGTCAGTTGGCGTTACATCGCCATCACACTCACCATCCTGTTGAGAGCCGTGAAGAAGCCGAGATAACCCTGCCAGGCTTCGTTTGCACCCCCGCCCTCCCTGTGCTAACGTCCCATTGTTTTAAGGATTAAGATTCCGACAATCCTACAACTCCCAAGGAGACGCTCATGTTCGGCATCATCTTTCTCGTAATCCTGGTCGTCATTGCCGTCGTGCTCGTCGGTATGTACAACACGCTGGTCCAGTTGCGCGTGCGCTGCGACTCCGCCTGGTCTGACATTGATGTGCAGCTCAAGCGCCGGCACGACCTCATCCCCAACCTGGTTGAGACTGTCAAAGGCTACGCCGCCCACGAAAAGGGAACGTTCGAGAACATTGCCAAGTTCCGTTCCCAGGCCATGCAGGCCACCACGCCCGAGGGCAAGGCCGTGGCCGAGAATCAGCTCACCGGAGCGCTGAAGAGCCTGTTTGCCGTGGCCGAGAATTATCCCGAGCTGAAGGCCTCGGAACAATTCACTCAACTGCAGGGATCTTTGAGCGAGACCGAAGACGCCATCCAGAACTCGCGCCGTTACTACAACGCGGTGGTGCGCGACCTCAATACCAAGATTCAGGTCTTCCCCACGAATATTCTCGCCGGCATGTTCAACTTCACGCCGCGCCAGTTCTTCGAGACTGCTGAGGCCGACCGCGAGCCGGTCGCAGTGAAGTTCTGATCGTATGACCGGGGCGATGCAGGGAAGAACAACGTCGGCGGCAACAAACAAGACGTCGGTGACAACAAACAAGACGTCGGCGGCAACAAACCCTGTCGTAGAGACGTTGCTTGCAACGTCTCTGCCGGCAGCGTACCCGACGCTGGCCCCGGAGGCGCCGCTGGCAAGACGTAGCAAGCTACGTCTCTACGACATTGCGATAACGCTCCCGCTGCTCTTCACCCTCGCCGCTCCCGCTGCCGCCAAATCCTGGCGCGTCTCCGACTTTCAGGACACCATCACCGTCGCCCCCGACGGCAGCGCTTTGGTCAACGAGACCATCACTCTGAACTTCGTGGGCGAGTGGCACGGCATTCACCGCACCATCCCCATCGAATATCCCGGACCGAACGGAACCAACTACCAGCTCTTCATCAATGTCACCAGCATCACCGACGAAAATGGCGCCAAGCTGAAGTACGACTCTTCTATTTCCGGCGCCTATCGCGATCTCAAGATCTACGTCCCGAATGCCGTCAATGCCACGCGCACCGTGGAGATCGCCTACCGCGTGCGCAATGGCACACGCTTTTTCGACAGCTACGACGAGTTTTACTGGAACGTGACCGGCAACGACTGGCCCGTGCCCATTGATCACGCCAGCGCCAGCGTGCACCTCCCCGATGCGGCCAACGAATCGCTGCGCGCGCAAGCTTTCACCGGCGTCTACGGCTCTACCGAGCGCGACGCAACTGCCAAGGTGGAAGGCTCGACCGCCGAGTTCGAAACCAACAATCCCCTGCCCATGCGCGGCGGCCTGACCATCGATGTTTACATCCCCAAAGGCATTCTCAAAGAGCCCGGACGCCTCACCAAACTGTTCTGGTTCATCGGCGGCAATCCTGCAGTTTTCCTGCCGCTGGTCACGCTCGCCGTGATGCTTCCGCTGTGGTGGTACAAAGGCCGCGATCCCGATCCCGGCATGTCGGTTGCGCCCATGTACGATCCGCCGGCTGGAGTTTCTCCCGCCGAAGCCGGAACCTTGCTCGACGACCGCATCCATCCCCGCGACATTACATCGACCATCGTCGATCTTGCCGTGCGAGGCTTTCTGAAGATCGAAGAAACCGACGACAAGGGCCTTGTCTTCAGCCACAAGGACTACATCTTCCACCTCCTCCAGAAACGCCAGGACTGGCGCGGCCTCGCTCCCCACGAGCTCGTCATGCTGGTAAATATTTTCCCCGGAGACGCCACCGACACCCGCCTCTCCAGCCTCAGGAACCGCTTCTACACCGCCGTGCCCGTGGTCCGCGCCGACATCATGTCAGCGCTGAAGCAGAAAGGAATTTACCGGCTCGATCCCGAGTCGGCTAACGGCTACGGCGCCGGAGCAGCTTTCTGCATCCTTCTGCCGTTCGCCATCTTCCAGTACATGCGATGGGCCGATTTTTTCAGTTCCGTCCCCGTGCTGATTGTCTGCCTGGTGATCGCGGCAGTAATTTGGTGGCTCTTTGCCCGCGAGATGACGGCGAAGACTCTTAAAGGGTCCCGCATTCACACCGCCGTGCTGGGATTTCAGGAGTTCATGAACCGCGTCGACGCCGAGCGCCTGAAGACAATGCCGCCCAACACCTTTGAGAAGTTCTTGCCGTATGCCATGGCTCTGGGCGTAGAACATCACTGGGCACAGGCTTTCGCCGGCATCGTAAAAGATCCTCCGACTTGGTACGCAGCTCCCGCCGGCTACGGATACGGCATGGCCTTCAATCCCATCCCGTTCTCCTCATCGATCCGCGGCATGGCGACGGATATGCACCAGGTATTCGTGTCCTCGCCGCGGGCCAGTTCTACAGGATCAGGATGGGGCGGGGGTGGCGGCTTCGGCGGCGGAGGATTCTCCGGCGGCGGCTTCGGCGGCGGCGGCGGGGGCGCATTCTAGAGCAGGTGCTCTGGCAGAAGAAAATCTGGTGCGCCCGGAGAGACTCGAACTCCCAACCCTCTGCTCCGAAGGCAGATGCTCTATCCACTTGAGCTACGGGCGCCTGGTGGGTATTTTACGGCAAACGGGGCACAAAGCCGAGGTTGCGGATTTGGTTTTTCTGCAGGTCTTCAGAGCCGGAATTGCTCCGTTGAAAATGGAGAGGGGCCGGTCGCGACGGATCCGGCCCCTTCACCTCACGAGGTGAATCTTAGTTTTCTCCGCCGGTTGCGTTGCTGCCCCAGAGCGCTTCGCTACCCCAGAGTGCTTCGCTGCCCCAGAGCGCCTCGCTACCCCACATAGCTTCACTGCCCCAGAGCGCCTCGCTGCCCCAGAGCGCCTCGCTGCCCCACAGAGCCTCACTGCCCCAGAGCGCCTCGGAACCCCAAAGGGCTTCGGTGCCCGATAGCGTACCGGAGCTGGAAACCGTAGTGGCGGTCGAGGTTGCTGTCGTGCCGGCGACGAATTGCGAAGAACCCCACACGGCGGCGTTCGACCAAGTGGAGGATGTATTCCAGACTGCGGAGGGATCGTCGGTGAGGTAGACCTGACCGGTTGTCGAATTAAACGTAGCGATGGGAGACATCGCCGTGCCTTTTGCTACAGCAGTGCTCTTGAGCGCGGCTTCGATGTCGACGTAGCCGGCGCCGATGGTGAAGACGTCGTACTGATCGGTGTAGGTGATTCCGGTGGTTGCATCGGTGGTGCTGCTGGTGGCAGGGAAGGTCTTGTATGCCGTCAGCATCAGGCGGGCCTTGACCTGATCGGGAGTGAGTCTTGGACTCTGCTGCAGCAGGCCGGCGACGACTCCGCTGACGATGCCGGTGGCCATACTGGTTCCACTCAGCTGGAAGTAGGTGGAAGAAGATGCGCTGCTGCCTCCTTTGAGGTAGTAGCTGTAAGGAACTTGATTTCCGGGATACTGGGTATAAAGGGTCGAGCCTGGCGCCTCAAGCGAGACCAGAAGGTTGCCGGGGGCGACGAGGTCGGGCTTCACGACTGCGTCAACTACGGTGGGGCCTTTGGAGCTGTAGCTGGCGATGAGGTCGTCGACACGGGTGGGCGTTCCCATCGGTTTCATGTCGCCCACGGTGGATGACATAGGGATCGTTGCCGGGTGAGGTGACGGTGGCGTAACCGTCGGTGGTCTGGTAACGGCCGTTATTGCCGGCAGCGACAACCACAACAATTCCATTTTTCCAAGCCTGCTCGACGGCCTGGCACAGCGGATCAAGCTTGTAAGATTCGTAGATCGCGCGTCCGAGCGAAAGGTTGATGACGCGAATGTTGTAGCGCGATTTAAGAGAGATCGCCTAGTCGATGGCAGCGATCACCAGGCTATCAGTACCCGCGCCGTTCTGATCAAGCACTCGAAGGTTGACGATGTTTGCGCCGGGAGCAATTCCCTTGAAGGTCTTGCTGTAGAAAGGCCCGGTGGAATCGAGACCGTCTCCCGCGATGAGACCTGCGACGTGAGTGCCGTGACCGAATTGGTCATTGGCGCTTGAGTTACCAGGCACGAAGGACTGTTGATACACAACTCGCGAGAAAGGAAGAATGCCCTGGTACAGATCCGGGTGATTACTCACGCCGCTGTCGATCAGGGCTACGCCAACGCCGGCACCAGTGTAGTTCGACTGCCACGCGAAGGGTGCGTTCACGGCAAGGGCGGCATTGCTGAGCGATGGTGTCAAGGGCCGGTCGGTGCTGATGTATACGACATTCGACTGGTTCGAGAGGCTGTGGATGGCGTTGCCATCGAGCTGAGCAACGATGCCGTTGATCAGCGGCAACTCTCCCAGGATCGTGCCCCCGAGATTCACCACATCGTTTAACAGGCAATCCACAAGACCTAGCAGTCCGCTGCAATTCAGCTGGGTTCCGGGCGCATACTGCACGATGACTTGAATCTGCTGGGTCCCGGTATAGCCTTGCAATTCGGGCGACACTTTCGAGTTGTCGGCATAGGCCAGCGTTCCAGTGGCTAGCAACAGCACGATTAGAAGTCTTTTCATATCCCCCTCGATGCCTAGAGACAAAGCCGTCCGTAACGGACGAAATTCCCACTGGTAGAAGCGCAGCCGGAGGGCCAAAGCGGGGAGTATTCGCCCTTACAAATCAACGAGTTAACGAGGCCGGGTCTGCGGTCGAGGGACAGCTTGTCCCATGGAGCGGGGGCGGGGACAAGTTGTCCCGTAAAGACGGACAGGCGCTTCGACTCTTCCCCCCGTGCACCCGAAATTCGCTGCTCCCGCCAGTGAGAAATGCAGAGCAAGTGCTTGATTATGTTGAAGAGCACGGTAGTAACCGGTAGCTGCTAGTTTTGGGCGGACATTGACCGGTAATTCGGCAAGAATCTAAAGGAGTCGTTGTGGCGGCACAGTTTGGCATAGGGAAGCGAGCCAGACGCGCCCTTCGGTCGCTGTCGCTCTCTCAGGGCAGGCTCCGGGGAGCGCGCGGCTCGCCCAGATCCTTCACTGCGCAAAGAACGCTTGTTCAGGATGACAACCAAACTCCCTATGTCGTGGGCACGACAAATTGGCGCACGTGCGTTTATCGCCGGAATGGCGATCGCGGCTTTGGGCTGCTTCGCGCTGTCGTTGCTGCACTGGCAATTCACCGACCCGGTTCGATTCGTTTGCTACCTGGCGGTAGCGGTTCTGGCGTCGTCGCTGAAGGTCGGCCTGCCCGGCATCGAAGGCACGATGTCGATGAATTTCCTGTTGACCTGCTCTGCATTCTGGAGCTGGGTTTACCGGAGACGCTGCTCATCGGCCTGATAAAAACGCTGGCTCAGTTTTATTGGAAGCCGGCACGGCGGCTGAAGCCAATCCAGCTGGTTTTCAATTTGTCGCAGGTGACGGTTTGCAGCGCGGTCACGTACGGCGCCTACAAATTGTTTTCGGTTCACGTTTTTCATGGTCCCGGCCCGCTGGCTCTTCTGGTGGCGGCGATCACGCACTTCGCCTTCAATACCGCGGCGATGTCGATCATCATCGGTCTAACAGAAGACAAGCAGATCTCGAACGTTTGGACCGAGATCTACCTGTGGTCCTTTCCCTACTACCTGGTTGGAGCGGCGGTTGCCGGGTGCGTCAGTTTGTTGAACCGGCACTTCGGATGGCAAGGCTCGCTGCTGGTGTTGCCGCCGATTTACCTGATGTACCGGTCTTATCGGCTTTATCTGGGCAAACTGGAAGCGGAAAAAGAGCACGCGGAGAAAGTTTCCAATCTTCACCTGCGAACCATTGAAACTCTCGCCCTGGCGATCGAGGCCAAGGATCAGACCACGGGGGAGCACCTGCAACGGGTTCGCATTTATGCCATGGAACTGGCCCGGGAGTTGGGCTTGAGTGAGGACGAAACGGAAGCGCTGCGGGCGGCTTCGGTACTTCACGATATCGGCAAGCTGGCGATGCCGGAGCACATCATCTCGAAGCCGGGCAAGCTGACGCCGGAAGAATTCGAGAAGATGAAAATCCATCCCATCGTGGGGGCGGAGATTCTGGAGCAGGTGGACTTTCCATATCCCGTTGCTCCGATCGTGCGAGCTCACCACGAGAAGTGGGACGGGAGTGGTTACCCCAACGGCCTGAAGGGCGAGGCCATCCCGATCGGTGCGCGTATTCTGGCGGCGGTCGATTGCCTTGACGCGCTGGCGTCTGACCGCCAATACCGGAAAGCGTTGCCCTTGCACGAAGCCATGGCGAAGGTCGCCTCAGAAAGCGGCATCAGTTTCGATCCACGGGTGGTTGGGATCCTTGCGCGGCGCTATGTGGAACTTGAGAAACTGGCCAAGGAGCAGCCTTTTCAGACTCCGCCGAAATTGTCGACGGACATCAAGGTGGAACGAGGATTGGCTCCGGCGGCAGGTTTTGCGGAGGCTGGAAAATCTTTTGCCGGGGAACTGGAGCCGGCCAAGGATTACGTCAGCATCATGACTGCGGCCAAGCAAGAAGCACAGCAACTCTCCGACTTTGGCCGCAAGCTGGGCGCTGCACTGAGTCTGGATGACACCATCTCGCTGCTTTCGGTGAGGGTGAAACACCTGGTGCCCCACGACTCCATGGCGGTGTACGTTCTCAGGAATAAGGTGCTGGTGGCGGAGTTTGTCAGCGGCGAGAATTTCCGGCTGTTTAGTTCTTTGAGGATTCCGATGGGAGAAGGCTTATCGGGCTGGGTGGCGCAGAATGTCAAGCCGATCCTGAACGGCAATCCGTCGGTCGAACCCGGGTATCTTAATGATCCCAGCAGGTTCAGCACGCTGCGCTCGGCGCTGGCGGTGCCGCTGGAGGGAAGCTCGAACGTGGTTGCCGTGCTGGCGCTCTATCGGGTGCAACCGGACGCATTTACGGGCGACGATCTGAGCGTGTTGCTGGCCATGGCGGCCAAGTCAGGATTGGCTATTGAGAATGCCTTGCAAAACGGCGTGGCTGTTGCGGCATCGTCGGCGCACGCAGGCGGCGATTGAGGATTACGCGACCGGTTTAAATCTTTCTCTGCACGCTTCACAGGAGAGTCCCACTTCTCGCAAAAGACGCGAGAAGTGGGGCACCCGGCCCTGACCACCCCGCAGCATCTTTCTTACGCCTAGATCAAAATCCCCACCCTGTCTCTCCAAAGAACGGAGAGACTAAGGATGGGGCACCCTATTCCATTTCAAAACTCAGGTAGGTTAGGCCGTCGGAGCGTTCGACTTGCAGGACTACGGCGTCGCCGGTCTTCAGGGTGAGGACGGCGGAGCGCAGCGTGTCCAGGGAAGTGATGGGAGTGGTGTTGAGGGCGTGGATGACATCGCCGGTTTCGAGGCCGGTGTCGGGCAGGATGAGGTTGGCGGCGCGGCCGAGCACGACCACGCCGGAGGAAATGCGCAACGTCCCGATTTTGCTGCGCAGGTCGTCGGTGAGATCTGTGGCTAGAATGCCGAGGCGGGAGATCAGATTTTTCTCGGGATCGGCAGCGTCGAAGAGTTGATCCATCTGGTCGCGGTGCTCGATGGCCGGGACGTAGAGAGTTTTTTTCTGGTCGCCGCGGAGGATTTCGAGCTTGAGCACCTGATCGAGGCGGTGCAGATAGAGGGCTGAGGAAAGCTGAGGAAGAGTTTCGACGGGGCGGTCGTCGGCGGTGAGGACGATGTCCTGAACTTGCAGGCCGGCAGCGGCGGCGGGGCCGTCGGGCTTAACGTCGGCGATGATAACTCCCCAGCGCTGGGCGAGCTTGAGGCCGTCGGCCAGCGTGGGGGTGATTTCCTGGGTCACGGCTCCGATCTCGACGCGATGAACGTGGCCGTATTTGCGCAGGCTGCGGTAGACGAAATCGACGATGCGGGCGGGAATGGCGAAGCCCAGGCCCTCGCTGCCTCCGCCTTGGGAGAGAATGAAAGTGTTGATGCCGAGGACGGATCCGTTCATATCGACCAGCGGTCCGCCGCTGTTGCCGGGGTTGATAGGAGCGTCGGTCTGGATGTAGGTGAGCGGTTTTTCGGGATCAGCCTGGCGGGCCACGGCGCTGACGACTCCCATAGTGACCGAGTTCTGGAGGCCTTCGGGACTGCCGATGGCGAATACCAGTTGGCCTACGCGGGGACGCTGTTGGGCGAGCAGGACGAGCGTTGGGAGGTCTTTCTCGTCGATCTTGAGAAGAGCTAGATCGGTTTCTTTGTGCACACCGACGAGGTGGGCTTCGAGGATGTGGCGTCTGCCTGCGGCCAGGGAGCGTGTGGTATCGATGGGCATGGGCAGGGCGACGCGGATGCGTTGCGCGCCTTCGACTACGTGGGCGTTGGTCATGATGTAGCCGTTAGGATCGACGATGACTCCGGAGCCGACGGCGTGCTGGCGCACGATGAGAGCGGTCTCGGAGCGGCTCTCTTCGTGGAGCGGGCCGTAGCCGGTCACGAGAATCTGGACCACCGCGGGAGACACTTTCGCGGCGAGGCTTTCGAGGGCGTTGTTGAGCTGCAGCAGAGTCTGGGACGATGCGGAGGCAGCGTTGTCTGGGGCTGGCTTTTCTGGCGCAGGGTTCGTGGCGGGCGTTGGGTTGGTGGGCTGCTGGGCCGAGAGACAGGTTGAGGCCAGAACGAGTGCGGCAATCTGACAGATGAAATGGCGCGGCCAAGGACTCGCGTGAAAGGGGGATGAACCGGACATGAGTTAGGTCTCCAGAAGAAAAAGCTTACATCAAACGGTACGGCGCTGGGTTGGGTTGCGTGGGTGAGGGTTCGTCAAAGTCCGGAGACATCTTTAGGAGCTTGAACAAACCAAGTTCAAAAGCAAGGTCAAAGGCGGCGGACGGGGGCGTCCGCCCTACACGAGCACCTGAGGGGGAACCTAGGTTCTACCCTTAACCAACTCGTAATCAGGCTTTTATCCGGGTTGCATCCGTGATATAACCGCCCCTGAGCAACAAAAGTGGCTGATCCGCCTGCCAGTGGCGTATTCTGGTGGCGCTGGCTTTGGCTTACGGGGTGTCTAAAAGATTGAGCCACGAACTAGGAGGCACTGTGTCCGAAGCACGGACCGGAAAAAGATTCCCGCTGGAATTGCCGATCAAGATTCACGATGAACATGCCAGCGGCGACACTAAAGGGCTTACAGGAAATCTGAGCGCGGCGGGAGTTTACATTCGCGCCGACGCGTCGCTGGAGATTGGTTCGCCGGTGGAGTTTGAGATTACGCTTCCACCCGACGTCACCGGGGGGCAGGAGAACGTGGTGATTCAATGCAAGGGGCGCGTGGTGCGCGCCGACCCTACTGGGACCAGCGAAGAAGGCCGCGGCGTGGCCTGCGTGATTGATTCGTATGAGTTCGTCAGGAACTCTTAATACTTTTGGAGCGGACTTTTTGGACCGAACTTTTGGGGTACCGACAACATGCTCAAACTGATTCTGGCAGATAACCAGGCAATCTTCCGGGCCGGCATCGCCAAGGTGCTTGCCGTAGAAGACGAGATGCGGATTGTGGCGCAAGCCCAGACGCAAGAGCAGATGTTCATGGCTCTGGACAAATTCCGTGCCGCGGTGCTGGTGGTAGCTGCGGGCTTCCACAACGACTTCGCCGCGATCATTCAGTCGGCGAACCGGGCCAAGACCCGGGTGGTGGTGCTGGCCGACACCGGCGAGAGCGCGCAGCGGCACATGACGAACGGCGCGCATGGCGTGGTCTACCGCAACGTGACCAGCGCGGCGCTGGTGGACTGCGTGCGCAAGGTGGCGCGCGGCGAGACCTGGGTGCAGGACGTCGCGGTGCCGAGCGAGCTCACAGAAAACGATATGGTCGGGTTGCGGGTGCGCGATCGGCTGACGGCGAAAGAGCTGCGCATCGTGGCGCTGATCGTTCAGGGATACAAGAACAAGGAAATCGCTACGCAACTGGGGACCACAGAGCAAGTCATCAAGAATTATTTGCGCAACGTGTATGACAAGATCGGGGTCTCCGACCGGCTGGAGCTGGCTTTGTTCACTATCCATCACCGGATTTTGAATGAGGCTGCTGCCGCTACTACCGCGGGGCCGGCGCCTCAGCCTCCGGCGGGAGTTATGCCTTAGAGAGTTTTGTTCGAAACGAGGCCGCCCTTGCCGGGCGGCCTTTGTGTTTCTGGAATGGTGTTTCAGGCAGGTTCAGCGATGCCGCAGGCTCCTCAGCGGCTAAAGCCTGCATCTTTTCACAACCCTAACGGCACGACTGAAGTGGTGCCCTTCCCAACCAATCCTCTTCGACCGGACGCCAGCGCATCGTTCTGATTGCGTTCGGCATCTATTGTTCATGGAATTTCGAACGCTGGGACGCTCTGGATTGAAGGTACCCGCTTTGAGTTTTGGCACGGGGACGTTTGGCGGGTCGAACGAATTCTTTCGCGCCTGGGGCGCTAGCGATGTGGCCGAGGCGACGCGGCTGGTGGACATCTGTTTGGAAGCGGGTGTCAACCTTTTCGATACTGCGGACGTTTACTCGGACGGGCTCTCGGAAACAATTCTGGGGAAGGCGATTGCCGGACGGCGCGATGCCGTAATGATCTCGACGAAGGCGACTTTCCGCATGGGGCCGGGGCCGAATGATCTGGGGTCGTCGCGGTATCACCTGATCAAGGCTTGTGAGGCCAGCTTGCGGCGGCTGGGCACCGACTATATCGACATCTATCACCTGCACGGATTTGATGCGTTGACTCCGGTTGAGGAGGTTCTCAGCACGCTCAATCAACTGGTGGTGAGCGGGAAAGTTCGATACATTGCGTGCTCTAATTTTTCCGGCTGGCACTTGATGAAGTCGCTCGCTGTTGCGGATAAGTTTGGCTGGGCGCGCTACTCGGGTCATCAAGTTTATTACTCGCTGATTGGCCGGGAGTATGAGTGGGAGTTGATGCCGCTGGCTTTGGATCAGGGAGTGGGCGCGCTGGTGTGGAGTCCGCTGGGCTGGGGACGGTTGACGGGGAAGATCCGGCGCGGAAAACCTTTACCGGCGGAAAGCCGGCTGCACAAGACGGGTGGACTAGGTCCGCAGGTTTCAGATGAGCATCTGTACAAAGTGGTGGATGCGCTGGATACGGTTGCGAAAGAGACGGGGAAGAGCGTGCCGCAGGTGGCGCTGAACTGGCTGCTGCAGCGGCCGTCGATTTCGACGGTGATCTTTGGGGCACGGAATGAGGAGCAGTTGCAGCAGAATCTGGGCGCGGCGGGATGGAATCTTTCTGCCGAGCAGGTGGCGAAGTTAGATAGCGCTGGGGATGTGACGCCGGTTTATCCGTATTGGCATCAGCGGCAGTTTGTGGAGAGGAATCCGGCGCCGGTGGCACCTGAAAAAAGTTCCTAGTACCCAGTACCTAGTACCCGGACAGAATGATTCTCACTTGGTACTGGGTACTAGGTACTGATTCTTAGATTTTTTCCGCTACCGACTTGGCTTGGGTGAACAAGTACAAGTAGTCCGGGCCGCCGGACTTGGAGTCCGTGCCTGACATGTTGAAGCCGCCGAAGGGGTGGGCGCCGACCATGGCTCCCGTGCATTTGCGGTTGATGTAGAGATTGCCTACGTGGAACTCGCTTTTGGCGCGGTCGATCTTGTCGCGGGATTTGGTATAGATGGCGCCGGTCAGGCCGAACTCAGTGTCATTCGCGATTTCGAGAGCGTTGTCGAAGCCGCGGGCTTTAATTACTGAAAGCACCGGCCCGAAAATTTCTTCCTGCTCGAGTTTCGACTTGGCCGGGATGTCGGCGATTACGGTGGGACGGATGAAGTAGCCTTCTCCGGCTTCGGTGGCACGCTCGCCGCCGGTGAGGACGCGTCCGTCTTTCTTGCCTTGCTCGATGTAGGCGAGGATGGTCTTCATCGAGCCTTCGTTAATTACCGCGCCCATGTTGGCGTTTTCGGCGGGATCGCCGACGGTGATCTTTTCTACGCGGGCTTTGAGCTGATCGAGGAATTTGTCGTAGATGCGCTCGTCGACTATGGCGCGGGAGCAGGCTGAGCACTTCTGGCCCTGGAAGCCGAATGCGGCCTGGGCTACGCCTTCCACCGCGGAGTCGATGTCGGCATCGGCGTCGACGATGATGGCATCCTTGCCACCCATTTCTAGGATGGTGCGCTTGATCCAGAGCTGGCCGGGGGCTTGCGTCGCGGCAGTTTTGTTGATGTGGAGTCCGACTTCGCGGGAGCCGGTGAAGGCTACGTAACGGGTCTTGGGGTCGGCGACTACGGCATCGCCGAAGCTGGCTCCGGCGCCGGGGCAGAAATTCACTACGCCTTCGGGCATGCCGGCTTCTTCGAGCAGTTCGATAAATTTGGCGGCGATGGTGGGGGAATCGCTCGACGGCTTGAGGATCACGGTGTTGCCGCTGACGATGGAAGCGACCACCAGGCCGGCCATGATGGCGCAGGGGAAATTCCAGGGAGGAATGACAGCGCCGACTCCGAGCGGGATGTAGGTTAGCGAATCGCGCTCGCCGGGCATCTGCACCGGCGGTTCAGCTTTGGCGAAGCGCAGGGCTTCGCGGGCGTAGAACTCGCAGAAATCGATGGCTTCGGAGATGTCGGCATCGGCTTCGCCCCAATTCTTGCTGACTTCGAAGACGAGCCAGGCCATGTGGTCCATCTTGCGGTCGCGCAGCAGGTCGGCGGTGCGGAACAGGAGGGCGGCGCGCTCTTCGATGGGGGTTTTCTTCCAGGAATCGAATGCTTTTAGCGCGGCGGCTATCGCCGGCTCCACGTGCTCTTTGCCTGCCTTCTGATGGATTCCTACTACTTGCGACGGCTTTGAGGGGTTCAGGGACTTAATCTTGTCGGCGGTCTTGACGCGCTGGCCGCCGATGATCAGGTCATACTCGCGGCCGAGCTGGCCGCGGACTCGTTCGATGGCGGCGCGCATTTTGCGGGCGTTGTCTTCGTGGCGGAAATCGTAGAAGGGCTCGTTGATGAATGGGCCTTGGTGAGTGGATGTGCGCGGCCGGACGGGGGCTTCTAGGGTTGCCATGGGAGGTCCTTTCAAACTAAGCAATCTAGTACTAGGGCCAACAGAGCATTTTACACCGCCAAGGCCGAGCGAACCGCCAAGCCGCGGAGCGGCGAAGTAGTGCAGCCCACGGCGCAAGCCGTGGGCAAAACCGTGTTAATTTCATGCCGAAATCACAGCTCGGGAACAAAAATGCCTGCGGAGACAAAGAGATGAACTATGACAGGCCCCGCCAGGTAGATTACCGAGAGGCAAAACAAGATTGAGCACAGGAAGATGATTTTAAGCCGGGGAGGAGGGCTGATTAAATGAGTCTTTGCGACATAAAAGTGCGTAAGCCATCGGGCCGTTCCGGGTGGTGCCAAGGTGGGGTCTTTAGGAAGGATTACAAAAATGCTAACCATGCCGACGAAGAACGCCGTACGGAGCAGGGAAAGGCCGGTCCATTCGTGCTCGGAGAGATACACGTACGAGCCGTGATTGTTCAGGGCGTGTATAAGGCCGAGGGCCGGGTTTGGGTTTCGTGGATGAGAATTGAAGTAGCTGAAGAACAAAAATAACTCGGTTCCACCACTGGCTGCGCACAAACCCGCGATTGCCGAAACCACATCGTACCGAGCTGATTTTTTCATCCCTTCGGTCCTCAGTCTCAGGTACCGCCGCGGATCCGTGCACTGGCGATTGAAACGCCGGGCAATAATCTAATCTTCCCGCCCTTCGCGCTGTCCTTCAAGGTTACTTCCGACAAGCTAGGCGTCACTTCTATAGCGCACTCTTGCCGACCCGACGAGAAGCAAGAGTCCGGGTGGTCGGCTGGGCAGCCGTCGGTGTTAGACTCGTACGTTTCACTGGACTCAGCAGAAAGCGTGTCGGGTAGATCCAATGGAAATCAAAAGAGTCGGCGTGATCGGCGCTGGAACGATGGGCAACGGTATCGCGCACGTCTTTGCCCGCTGCGGTTATCCCGTCGTTCTGTGCGATGTGGAGCAGCGGTTCCTGGAACGCGGGCTGGCGACCATCACGAGGAATCTGGAGCGTGAGGTTGCCAAGAACAAGATCAGTGCCGAGGACAAGGCATCCGCGTTGAAGAAGATCGAGGCGGTGACTGATCGCTCGAAGCTTGCCGACTGCGACTTTATCGTGGAGGCGGCCACGGAGAAGTTTGAGATCAAGACGGAGATTTTTCGCGAGCTTGACCGGCTGGCTCGGCCGGAACTGATTCTGGCTTCGAATACTTCTTCGATCTCGATCACCAAGCTGGGGGCGCTTACCAAGCGGGCGGACAGAGTGATTGGAATGCACTTCTTTAATCCGGTGCCGGTGATGAAGCTGGTGGAGGTAATCCGGGGGCTGGCTACTTCGCCGGAGACTTTTGCTGCGGTGCGCGACTTGGCGGTGAAGCTCGACAAGACGCCGGTTGAGGTGAACGACGCTCCGGGATTTGTTTCGAACCGGGTGCTGATGCCTTTGCTGAACGAGGCCATGTATGCGGTGATGGAGGGCGTGGCTACGGCTGAGGCGGTCGATGAAGTGTTCAAGCTGGGAATGGCGCATCCCATGGGACCGCTGACTCTGGCCGACTTTATTGGGCTCGACGTTTGCCTCGACATCATGCGCGTTATGCAGGATGGGTTGGGCGATCCTAAGTATCGTCCTTGTCCGCTGCTGATCAAGATGGTGGATGCGGGGTGGTTGGGAAGGAAGAGTGGGCGGGGGTTTTATAAGTATTGAGGATTCATAGTACCGAGTACCTGGTACCTAGTGGTAAACCCGCGGACCATGACGACTGACACAGTCTCTCCACCTAGCCACAGCGATGTGCCGTTCTACATCTTCGCTGCGCTCGCGGGTGCGGGTACCGGGTGGGTGGATGTCGCAATCAATGACCTGCTTCTTACCGCGCTGCTGGTGCTGATGGCGTGCATGCTGCTGGGGCTGCTGCGGCCGCGCTGGCCTTGGCGGTGGGTGATTGTCGTAGGCATGTTCATTCCTCTGACCGAACTTGCAGCGTACTTACTCTTGACCATAAAGCCAACACGGGCTCAGGTGTATGGATCGTTTCTGGCCTCGCTGCCGGGTATTGCCGGGGCTTACGGTGGGTCGCTGATGCGCGGGGTGGTGGATAACTTGCGGCAGGGGAAGTGAAAAGACAGTGGCCAGTGGGCAGGGTCAGTGGTCAGAACATCGAAACTGATCACTGATGACTGGCCACTGCCCTAAGGTATCGGATAACCAAGAAGTTACTCCCGGTTCCACAGGATGAGCGCGTATGCTGCGGGCATGGGTGTGACGGTTTCGATGT
>Ga0209415_10009997_pt1 | contig 16203 bp, 16 predicted proteins | sample PeaSoiSIISIP2007_FD_187696 | JGI IMG/M metagenome (GOLD analysis project Ga0209415, IMG submission 187696) | Peat soil microbial communities from Weissenstadt, Germany - SII-SIP-2007 (SPAdes) (version 2) | ecosystem: Environmental > Terrestrial > Soil > Wetlands > Peat | place: Germany...
GGCGTCGCGGCCGGCGGTCGCGCGGGCGACGCCCGCGCCCGCCCGCAAGGCCGCCGCGCCCAAGCGGAGCGCGAAGGCAGGCAAGCCCGCCGCTCGCCGGGCGGCCGCGAAGGGCCGCGCGCGGAAGGCCGCTCCGAAGCGCCGCAAGCACTAGCCGAGACGCTCCCGGCAGTCCGGAGGGGTTCCTTTGTCGGAGTCCCGCCGGACTGCCCGGGATTGTCACCCCGGTCCCGGGCCTCGATTTTCCCCCAAAATCCAATCCGCTGAGACAGGTTTTTCGTAACTAATCATAGAATTCCCAAGATTCGTGGGCGACCCACATTCGGTGGCGAAGCATGAGTGAGTGGCTCACCCTAGGAGAAGCCGCGCGGCTGCTCGGCGTCGACGAGACGACGCTCCGAGGATGGGCCGACGCGGGAAAGGTGCGGGTCTACAGGACACCCGGCGGTCACCGCCGGTTCAACGCGTCCGATCTGGACGGCCTCCTGAGCTCGGCGCAGCCCAGTCCGGCCGGGGAGGACACGCTGCGGGACAGCCGCCTCCCGTCGGAGCGTGGAGAATCCCCGAGGGAGTGGATGACGTCGCGCCCGTGGTTTGCGGGGATCGACGAGGAGTCGCGACGACGGGCGCGGACGCAGTGCGGCAAACTGATGGAGGCGTTGGCCACGTATCTAGAGACGGGTGACGGGGCGAGACGCGAGCAGCTGTCCACCGCTCGCGTGATCGGCACTGATCTCGGCCGGGAGGTCGCGCGATGGGGCCTCACGCCGGCACAGTCGACGGACGTGTTTCTGCACTTCAAGCGCGGCGTGACCGAGATGCTGGCGGCTTCCCGCCGCGGCGGCGGGTCCGGGCAGATCCGCTCGATGCGGGACGCCGACGCGTTTCTGGGAGAGGCGCTCCAGGCCATGATGGAGGCATACGAGGAGACGCGCCCTGCATAGGATCCGCGGGACGGAACGCACCGGGGGCACGCGGCCGTGACTAACGGCGGGCGCGCATACGTCGTCGTCGGCGTGAGCCACCACACCGCCCACGTGGCGCTGCGCGAGCAGTTCGCGGTGGACGCGTCCCGGCTTCCGGCCGCCCTCGATGCGATCCGCGCCTGCGAGGGCGTCGAGGAGGCGGTGCTGCTGTCCACCTGCAACAGGGTGGAGTGGTATCTCGCCGGGGAGCGCCCCGAAGCGGCGGCGGCTGCGGCGACCGCCTTCTTCGGGGGGGCCGGAGCGGACGCCGAGTCGGCTGTGCGGGTTGCGGTGGGCGTCGACGCGGTGCGCCATGCCTTCAGCGTGGCGGGCGGTCTCGACTCGATGATCGTTGGGGAATGCCAGATCCTCGGCCAGATGCGCGCCAGCTTTGGGGCGTGCCACGCCGCCGGGTCCGTCGGACCGTACCTCGACGCGCTGTTCCGCTCGGCCCTGGCCGCGGGCCGGCGGGTCCAACGGGAGACGGGCATCGGACGCGGGGCGGCGTCGGTGCCGGCCGCGGCGGTGGCGCATGCGCGGCGCCTGTTGGGGTCGCTGGCCGACCGTCGCGTGCTGGTGATCGGGGCCGGCAAGATGGGCGAGGTGACCGTCCGGGCGATGGTCGATGCGGGCGCGCGCACCGTCGTCGTCGTGAACCGGACCCCGGAGGCGGCGCGCGAACTTGCGGCGATGTTCGGCGGGGCCGTGGCGCCCTTCGACCGGCTCGCGGACGAACTGGCACGCGCGGACGTGGCGATCGTGAGCACCGGAGCCGGCAGTGTCATCCTGGACGCCGAGACGGTCGGTGCGGCCGCGGCGGGACGGACGACGCCGCTCGTCATCGTGGACATCGCCGTGCCGCGGAACGTCGAGCCGGCGGCCGGGGGCGTCGCGGGCGTCCACCTGTGCGACATCGACGACCTGATGGACACGCCGGACGGCGCGGGCCGGGACGGCGTTCGCCGGGCCGAGGCGCTGGTCGAGGACGAGGTGCAGGGGTTCCTGCGCGCCCGCGCCGCGCGGGGTGCCGCCTCGGCGATCTCCGCGGCCCGCGAGGACGCGCGGGCGATCCTCGAGCACGAGTGGGGCCGCGCGCGCGGACGTCTGGCATCACTCACCCCCGAGGAAGCCGAGACGGTGCAGACGGTGCTGCGGCGGGTCGTCAACAAACTGCTTCACCGGCCGATCACCGCGCTCACCGAGGCGGCGGAATCGGGCCACCTCGCCGATGCGGCCGCGGCGGCCGATCCGGGGAACGACGGGTGACGGTCGGGCGCCTGCGCGTCGGGACGCGTGGAAGCCAGCTGGCCCTCCGGCAGACCGGCCTCGTGATCGAGGCGATGCTGCGCGTCGCGCCGGGAGTCTCGCTCGAGACCACGATCATCAAGACGGCGGGGGACCGCGCCGCGGATGTCCCGCTGGAGCGCCTCGAGGGCGTGGGGTTCTTCGCGAAAGAGCTCGAAACGGCGCTCGTCGACGGGCGGTGCGATCTCGCGGTGCACAGCGCAAAGGACCTTCCGACGGCGCTGCACCCCGATCTCATCTTGGGCGCGGTGCCGCCTCGGACGGAGCCGCGGGACGTGCTCGTGTCGCGCGGCGGGCAGCGGCTCGCGGAGCTGCCGCCGGGGGCCCGGATAGGGACGAGCAGCCCTCGACGGGCGGCGCAGCTCAGGGCGCATCGCCCGGACCTCCGGCCGGTGCCGATCCGAGGGAATCTCGACACGCGCCTCGCCAAGCTCGCGCGGGGCGAGTGTGAGGCGTTGTGCGTCGCGGGCGCGGGACTCGTGCGCATGGGGTGGGAGGATCGGATCACGGAGTGGCTGCGCCCCGCGATCATGCTGCCGGCGCCGGCACAGGGGGCGCTCGCGGTGGAGATCCGGGGCGCCGATCTCGAGCTCCGGCGGTTGCTGCGCCCGCTCGACGACGCGGCGACGCGCGAGGCGGTGGCCGCGGAGCGGGCCTTCCTGGCGCGGATCGGGACCGGCTGCCGCGCGCCTGCGGCCGCGCTCGCCGAGGTGGGGCCGGGGGGGGTCACGCTCGAGGCGCTCGTCGCGCGCGAGGACGGCACCGCGATGCGGCGCCACCGGGGCGGCGGTCCCCTGGGGTCGGGCGAGTGGCTGGGGATGACGGTGGCCGACCATCTGCTCGCGCACGCGGGCGACGTGATCGTCGCGCTTGCCGACGCGCACCGGGCACTCCCGGTCGGCGGGGCAGGCGCGCCGTGAGCGAATCCGGCGCGCTCGCGGGGCGGCGGATCGTGGTTACGCGGGCCCGCGCGCAGGCTGGAACGCTGCGTGCGCTGCTCGAGGCTGAGGGCGCGGACGTGCTTGAGTTTCCGACGATCCGGGTCGGCCCGCCCGAGGATTTCGGCCCGCTCGACCGCGCGATCGCGCGGCTCGACCGGTACCGGTGGGTCGTGTTCACCAGCCGGAACGCTGTGCGGGCAGTGTGCGACCGGATGCGCGGGCTGGGCCGCGATCCCTCGATGCTGGGGGTCGCCAAGCTGGCGGCGATCGGTCCCGGCACGGCCGAGGCGCTTCGGTCGGCTGGACTTTCGGTGGAGCTGGCCCCGGGCGAGTTCGTGGCGGAGGCGCTCGTGGACGCGTTCGGGACGGTCGACCTCAGCGGCGCGGCGGTCCTGCTGCCCCGGGCCGCCAGCGCCCGCGGGGTGCTGCCCGAGGGGCTCCGCGCCCGGGGCGCGGCGGTGGACGTCGTCGCCGCGTATCGGACCGAGGCGGAGCGGGATCAGGCGCCGGACATCCGGCGGCGTCTTGCCGCGGAACCGGTGGATGCGGTGACGTTCACGAGCTCGTCCACGGTCACGCACTTCGTCGAGCTGCTGGACGGCGACGTCGAGCGGGTGGTGGGGTCGGCCCTCGTCGCGTGCATCGGACCGGTGACGGCGGCGACCGCGCGGCAGTGCGGGCTCCACGTGGCGGTCGTCGCCACCGAGTACACGATGCCGGGGCTCGTGGCGGCGCTGCGTGAGGCGCTGGCCGGCCCCGCGCGGGCGTCCGCGGGCGGCTGACCGCCGGCGGCCAGAGGAGGAGAACGTCCATGTCGTTTCCACGCTCCCGACTGCGCCGTCTGCGGCGCACGCCCACGCTGCGGGCCATGGTGCGCGAGACGGTGCTCGAGGCGACCGACCTGATCGCCCCGCTGTTCGTCAAGGACGGGCTGTCCCGGCCCACGCCGCTCGAGGCCCTGCCCGGACAGCAGCAGCACACGCTCGGGAGCCTCACCGAAGAGTGCGGGCGTCTCTGCGAGCACGGCGTCCCGGCGGTCCTGTTGTTCGGCATCCCCGCGCGCAAGGACGAGGCGGGATCGGCGGCGTGGGACCCGGAGGGCATCGTGCAGCAGGCGGCGCGGCGGGTGCGGGCGGAGGCGGGCGACCGGCTCGCGCTGATCGCAGACCTGTGCATGTGCGAGTACACCGCCCACGGCCACTGCGGGGTGCTGCGGGGCGAGACGGTCGACAACGACGCGACGCTCGCCGCGTACGGGCGGATCGCGGTGTCCTACGCCGAGGCCGGGATCGACGTCGTGGCGCCGTCCGGGATGATGGACGGGCAGGTGGGCGCGATCCGCCGCGCCCTCGACGACGCGGGCCGTCCGGACGTCGCCATCCTGGCGTACGCCGCGAAGTACGCGTCTGCGTTCTTCGAGCCGTTCCGGCACGCCGCGGAGTCCGCGCCGCGGTTCGGGGACCGGCGGGCGTACCAGATGGATCCCGCCAACGTCGAGGAGGCGCTGCGCGAGGTGCGCCTCGATATCGAGGAGGGCTGCGATCTCGTGATGGTGAAGCCGGCCCTCCCGTACCTCGATGTGCTGAGCCGCGTCAAGACCACCTTCGGGCTCCCGACCGCGGCGTACCACACGAGCGGGGAGTACGCCATGCTGAAGGCGGCCGCGGCCCGGGGATGGCTCGACGAGGACCGGGCGATGCTTGAACTCCTCGTCGCGATCCGGCGCGCCGGCGCCGATCTGATCGTGACGTACTGCGCGGGGGCCGCGGCGGAGCGGCTGCGCCGGGGATGACGGACGCGGGCGGGCCGGGCACGCGGACGATGAGCTCGGAGGCGCTGTACGCTGAGGCGTGCCGCCTGATGCCCGCCGGCGTGAACAGCCCGGTGCGGGCGTACGGTGCGGTCGGCGGGACCCCGCCGTTTGTGGCGCGGGGCGCCGGGGCCCGGGTCTGGGACGTCGACGGCCGCGAGTACGTCGACTACGTGGGCTCCTGGGGACCGCTGATCGCGGGCCACGCGCATCCGGCCGTGGTGCGCGGGGTCGTCGAGACGGCGTCGCTCGGCAGCAGCTTCGGCGCGCCCACCCCGCTGGAGGTCGCGCTGGCCCGCACCGTGATCGACGCCGTGCCGTCGATCGAGCTCATCCGCATGGTGAGTTCCGGGACCGAGGCGACGATGAGCGCGCTCAGGCTCTCGCGCGCGGCCACAGGCCGGCGGTACGTCGTCAAGTTCGACGGCTGCTACCACGGCCACGTGGACTCCCTCCTCGCTCGGGCCGGCTCGGGGGTGCTGACGTTCGCGCGGGCCGCGGCCGATGCCGGGGCGTCGCCCGACAGCGTCCCGTCCAGCGCCGGCGTGCCGCCGGAGGTGGCGGCGCTCACGGTCGTGGTGCCGTTCAACGACCCCGCGGCGCTGCGCGCGCTGTTCGCGGCGCGCGGATCACAGATCGCGTCGGTGATCGCGGAACCGGTCCCCGGCAACATGGGGGTCGTGCCCCCGCGCGAGGGCTTTCTCGATCTGTTGCGCGACCTCTGCCGGGAGGCGGGCGCGCTCTTGATCTTCGACGAGGTGATCACCGGATTCCGGGTGGCCCGCGGCGGCGCGCAGGCGCGCTACGGCGTGCGCCCGGACCTCACGTGTCTTGGGAAGGTGATCGGCGGCGGCTTCCCGGTCGGCGCCTACGGCGGTCGCGGGGACGTGATGCGCCAAGTCGCGCCGCTCGGGCCCGTCTACCAGGCCGGGACGCTGTCCGGCAACCCGGTCGCGATGCGGGCAGGCCTCGAGACGCTCAGGCTGCTCGACGACGACGCGTACCGGCGTCTCGACGAGCTGGGCGCGGCGCTCGCGGACGGCCTCGCGTCCGCCGCCCGGCGCGCCGGGACCCCGCTCGTCGTGAACCGCGTCGGGTCGATGCTCACGCCGTTCTTTACGGACGCGCCGGTCACGGATGCGGTCTCGGCGCAGCACGCGGACGTCGGCCGGTACGCGCGCTTCTTCCACGGCCTCCGCGACCGCGGCGTGATGGTGCCGCCGTCGCAGTTCGAGGCGTGGTTCCTGTCGCTGGCCCACACCCCGGACGACGTGCGGCAGACGGTCGACGCGGCCGCGCTCGCGCTGTCGGCGTAACCCGGGCCCGCGACCGGCGCGGGCATAGCCCGGGCCGCCGGGGCGTTCTCCCCTCAGTGACGGAGATGCCGATGCGCTCGCTGGTCATCATGCCTGTCTATAACGAAGCGCCCACCGTCGCGCAGGTCCTCGACGAGGTGCGGCGGCACACGGATGCCCGGATCCTGGTCATCAACGATGGGTCCACCGACGGGTCGGGCGAGATCCTTGCGCGGTATCTGCCGGCGATCGAGATCCTGACCCACGCGCAGAACGAGGGATACGGGCAGTCGCTGATCGACGGCTTCCGGTACGCGGCGTCACGCCGCTTCGAGGCGGCCGTCACGATCGACTGCGATCTGCAGCACGAGCCGCACATGATCCCCCAGTTTCTCGCGGGGCTCTCCGAGTTCGACATCGTGTCCGGCAGCCGGTACCATCCGGATGGGCCGCCGGGGCAGGACACGGCCCCCGCCGACCGCCGCCGGATCAACGAGGAGATTACCCGGATCATCAACGAACTGACGGGGTACCACCTGACGGACGCGTGGTGCGGCTTCAAGGCGTACCGGGTCTCCGGGCTGGCGCGGATGCGCCTGGACGAGCGGAGCTACGGGCTGCCGCTGCAGGTGTGGCTCCAGGCCGCCCGCCTCGGCCTGACGGTGACCGAGATCCCGGTCCCGCGCATCTACAAGAACCCGAATCGACGATTCTGGGGCGGCCTCGACGACCCCGAGGCCCGACGGGCGTACTACCTCGCGATCATCGATCGCGAGATGAGCCGGGCGAGCCTGTAGGCCGTCGCCGCGCGTCCCGGCGCAAGCCGCAGGGCGTGCGCGACAGGAGGGAAGCCGATGGCCGAGGAGGGACTGGTCGCGGTCGTGACCGGCGGAAACCGCGGGCTCGGGCTCGAGACGTGCCGGCAACTCGCGGAACGCGGGTACCGGGTCGTCCTCGGCAGCCGGGATCTCTCGAAGGGAAGAGCCGCCGCACAGACGCTCAGCGAGCGCGGCCTGTCGGTCGTGCCGGTGGCGCTCGATGTCACCGATCTTGCCGACATCGACCGCTGCTGTGCCGAGGTCACCGCGCAGTTCGGCCGCGTGGACGTGCTCGTCAATAACGCCGGGGTGTCGCTTGACCGGGGACGGAGCGTGCTCGCGGTCGAGGTGGAGACGTTTCGGGCGACGATGGAGACCAACTTCTGCGGCCCCCTCAGGCTGTGCCAGGTGATGGTCCCGGACATGGTGCGCCGTGGGTACGGACGGGTGGTCAACGTCTCGTCGCGGGTGGGCCAGCTGTCGACGATGGGCGACCGCTCGCCCGCCTACGCCGCCAGCAAGGCCGCGCTCAACGCGCTGACGAGGCTCGTCGCGGGCGCCGTGGAGGGCACGAACGTCCTCGTGAACTCCGTGGCACCCGGATGGGTGCGCACAGACATGGGCGGGCCGACCGCCCCGCGGTCCCTCGAGGAAGGCGCCGACACGATCGTGTGGCTGGCGACGCTCCCGGACGGCGGGTCGTCCGGGCAGTTTTTCTACGACCGCGCCTCGATTCCGTGGTAGCGGTGCGCCGTCCGTCTTCGCGCGTCCCGGTGAGGTGAGCGGATGGCAGAGTTTCTCGTGATCGGATCGCATCCCGACGACGCCGAGATCGGGATGGGGGGGACCGTGGCGCTGCTCGGGGAGCAGGGGCACCGGGTGACGCTCTTGGACCTGACCAACGGCGAGCCGACGCCCATGGGCACCCCGCAGCGGCGTCAGGCCGAAAGCGAGGCCGCCGCCCGCGTGCTCGGCGTCGAGCGGCGGATCACGCTGCCGCTGCCCAATCGGTATCTTGCGGACACGGTCGAGAACCGGACGGCGGTCGCGGAGGTGATCCGCGAGGTGCGCCCGGCGATCCTGTTCATCCCGTACTGGGTCGACGCGCACCCCGATCATCTCGCGGCGGAACGGCTGTCCGAGGCGGCCCGGTTCTACGGGAAGCTGACCAAGACCGAGATGCGGGGGGAGCCGTTCTATGCGCCGCGGATCCTGCACTACTTCTGTTCGCACTACCGCCTGCACGCCGACCCCGCGTTCGTGCTCGACATCACGGGCCAGATCGAGCGCAAGCTCGACGCGATCGCGTGCTACCGATCCCAGTTCAACGAGGAGCGCGGCAACCTCGGAGCGCTCGGCAACATCCGCGTCGTGAACCAGTATTGGGGCAGCCGCATCCGCTGCGGGTACGGGGAGCCGTTCGCGAGCAAAGAGGCGATCGGACTCCGCGGGTTGGGGGACCTCGTGTGACCGGCGCCCCACCCGCCGCGGCGCTCGACTACGCGATCCCGGAACGGTCCGGCGAGGCGCTGATCGTGCCCCCGCTGAATCGGGTGCCAGCGCTGCTGGCCGAGAGCCGCGCGTTCCGGTGGGACGGCGCAGAGGTGTTGGGGGTGCCGCTCGGAGAGTTCCGCCGTCGGGCGAGGGGGCGCGCGCTCGCCCTCGCCGCCGAGTACACCGGGACGGCGGTCCCATCGGACAACCGTCCGCTCGTCGTCATGGGCCATCAGCCGCTGCTGTTTCACCCGGGCGTGTGGTTCAAGTATCTCTTGCTGACGCGGCTCGCCGCCACGGCCCCCGCAGCGGGGCTGCACCTCATCGTGGACACCGACGCGACCGGGCCGGTGGGCGCCGACGTGCCCGACGAGCACGACGGGCTCCACCGCGCCCATGAGACGCTGGTCGATCTCGCCCCGGACGTCCCGCTCGAAGCCGCGCCCGTCCCCGAGCCGGCCGTGTGGACGGCGTTCGTCGAGCGGGTGCGGACGCACCTGGCGGCCGTGCGGCCGTCGTCCCTCGCGGCGCGCTTCGACACCTGGGCCGGCGGCATCGGCGAGGCCCGGGGTGCTCTGTCGCTCGGGGCGTGGCTCGCACGGCTGCGGCGGCGGTACGAGGCGCAGGCGGGCGCGCCGGGCTATCTCGAGCTGCCCATGTCCCGGCTCGCGGACACCGCCGAGTTCCGCGCGTTTGCGCTTCACGTGCTGCGCGCGCCCGACGAACTCGTCCGTGTCTACAACGGCCAGCTCGAGGCGTACCGGCGCGCGCACCGTCTCCGCTCGTCGGCGAACCCCTTTCCGAACCTCACGCGCGACGGCGGGCGGGTCGAGGCGCCGTTCTGGGTCGTGCGCGACGGCCGCCGGCGCGAACTTCACGTGTCGCGCGCGGACGGCCGCCTCACGCTTTCCGTCGGCGCTGATGCGATCGCGACGATCCCGACGGACCCCTCGGGGGTCGAGGCGCTCGCGGAGCAGGGCGTCGCGCTCCGGCCCAAGGCGATCGGGCTGACGATGTTCGCGAGGCTGTGCCTCGGCGACCTATTCATCCACGGGGTCGGCGGCGGCCGGTACGACCGCGTGACCGACGCGATCGCATCGGAGCTGTTCGGATGCCCCCCGTCCCCGTACCTCGTCGCGACCGCGACCCTCCATCTGCCGCTTGCGGCGGAGGCCTCGGCTGCGGCGCGCCGCGCGCTCGAGCGGCGTCTGATGGATCTCCGCCACAACCCCGACCGACACCTCGCCGAGACGACCGACGCGCAGCGGGGCCTCATCGCCGAGAAGTGGGAGTTGATCCGCGCGGTGGACGCGATGCGTCCGGGACCGGACCGCCGGGCCGCGACCCGGCGGATCCGAGCGATCAACGCGTCGCTCGCGGCGGCCCTGGCCTCGGAGGTCGCGGGCGCGGAGGCGCGGCTCGCGAGGCTCGGGGCTGCGGACGGGGAAAGCGCCGCCGAGTCCCGGGAGTACCCCTACTTTTTGTTCGATCCCGCCGAGGTCGCGGCGCTCGCGGGGGTCCCGCCATCGCTCGCCTGACCGGGATCAGCCGCGTGCCCGATCCCGCCCTCACGGCGGAAGACGTGTCCCGATCGTACGGGCGGGAGCGGGTGCTCCGCGGTGTCACGCTGGCCGTCGGGCCCGGCGGCGGGATCGCGATCCTCGGGCCGAACGGATCCGGCAAGTCGACGCTGCTGCGGGTGCTCGCGGCCTCGCTGCGCCCATCGGCGGGACGGGTGCGGGTCTACGGGCGCGATCCGTTCTCGGATCCCGACGCGCGCCGCGCGATCGGGTTTGTGGCCCACGAGCCGATGTTGTACGGCGGCCTCTCCGCCGTGGAGAATCTCCGGCTGTTCGCCGCGCTGTACGGGGTGGCCGACGCGCGCGCGCGGGCCTCGTGGGCCTGCGACCTGGTCGGCCTCCGGCGGCGGGACGAACCGGTCCGCGTCCTGTCGCGCGGGCTCGTGGCCCGCGCCGCGCTCGCGCGCGCGGTGGTGCACCGGCCGACCGTGCTGCTGCTCGACGAGGCGCTCGGGGGCCTCGATCTCGACGCGGCGGCCCGCGTGACCGAGTTCTTGGGCGCGTTTCGACGCGACGGGGGGGCCGTTGTCCTCACCACCCACCATCCTGCGGAGGCGCTGCGTATCGCGGACAGCGCACACGTCCTCATCCGCGGCCGCGTCGGTCCGAGTCAGCCGCTCGGCGGGATGGACGCCGCGGGCCTCGAGACATGGTACCGGGCCGCCGCCGGCACCGAGGGCGCGCGGTGAAGACCGTGTGGCTCCTGGCCTGGAAGGATCTGGTCGTCGAGGCCCGCACGCGCGAGCTCCTGAGCTCGATGAGCCTCGTCGCGTTTCTCGCCGTGGTGATCCTGGGGCTGGCCGTGGGGGCCGAACCGTCGGTCGCATCCGCGGTCACGCCCGCGGTCCTGTGGGTCACCGTCGCGTTCGGCGCGACGCTCGGGCTGGCCCGCGCGCACGCGCTTGAGCAGGAGCGCGATGCGCTCCGGGGTATCCTCTTGACGCCCGTGAGCCGCGCCGAGGTGTTCCTCGGCAAGTGGGCCGCCAATCTGATCCTCATCCTTGCGCTGCAGGCCGTCGTTGTCCTGGCGACCGCGGTGTTCATCAATCCCGAGGTGGCCCGGCGCTGGGGGCTGCTCGCGGCCCCGCTCGGCCTCGGCGCCGTCGGATTCGCCGCGATCGGGACGCTGCTCGGGACCATGACGGCGACCACGCGCCTGCGCGAGGTGTTGCTGCCGATCCTGCTGCTGCCGGTGGTCCTGCCCGTGGTGATCGTTTCGATCGCCGCGATCTCGCTCGTGCTCGACGGCGGGGGATGGCGGGCGCTCGTGGGGCCGCTCAAACTGCTGACGGCGTACGATCTCGTGTTCGTGATCCTCGGGGTGTGGCTGTTCGAGTACGTCGTGGCGGAGTGAAGACCCCGAGGAGAGGACCGGCGCGGCGCACGGCGAACCCTGATCGGCATTGCGGCGCCGCCACCGTAATCCGGTCGTTCGGGTAGGGTGATTCACAGAGGTGATCCAGGCATGAACAGGCTTGTGCTGCTGCTGACGTGCGTTCTTCTGGCCGTTGCCTCCCCATCGCTGGCGGCCAGTTCCACCAACTACGACGGCACGTACTCCGGACACATTTCCTGTGACGCGATGCCCGGAGCGGGGCCGCTCCAGAACGAACAGTTTCCGCTCGTGTTCAAGAACGGCCAAGCCCAGTACGTGCGGGCTGTCCTTCAAGCGAACGCGGCGACCCCGAGCGGGGTCACCGCGCAAGGAAAGGGCACGGTGTCTCCGGACGGGGACGTGTCCCTGACAGAGACCGCAGAAGGGCAAGGATGGGGCTTCGAGGCGACCTATCGGGGCCGGTTCGACGGGAAGACGGCCCGGCTTTCAGGCGCCCAGCGGTGGCGCCTGGCGGGCACCGGGGTGCCCTATACGCGGCCGTGTACCATCACGCTGTCCCCGTCCAAATAGACTGGACGCTCAAGACGGTATGCACCGCGACTTTTTCCGACGTCAAATACCGGAAACCGGTCTTCGGCACACCGCGCCTTGCGCCAGGGCACGCAGGCCGCATCCGATCGCTCCCGAGGAAGTACCTCCTCGCCACGCAACGATTCCCCACCCCAGCATCGCTGAGACCCTGTAGACTCGGGTCTTCCCACATCCCGCATTGACCGTCAGCCCGCGCCTCGTGTATAGTTATGATAAGGTTCACGTGATCGATAACATATGGCAAAACAGCGTACACCGGTCAAATCAACGGTCACCATCACGGACGTCGCCCGAGAGGCCGGCGTCTCGACACAAACGGTGTCGCGTGTCCTCAACCACAAGGGCGAGCTCAGCCCCGCGACGCGTCAGCTTGTCGAGGAGGTCATCCATCGGCTGGGATACCGGCCGAACGCGATCGCACGGAGCCTGGTGACCCGGCGGACCCTGAGCCTCGGCCTGGTCGTGCCCGACATCACCAACCCGTTCTTTCCCGAGATCGCCCGGGGCGCCGAAGAGACGGCGCTCGCGGCCGGCTACAACGTGTTCCTCTGCAACACGATCGAGCAGCCCGAGCGCGAGGTGAGCGTGCTGCGATCGCTCGAGGAGAAGCGCGTCGACGGCGTCGTCGTCTGCAGCGCCCGGCTGCCGGACGAGCAACTGTTCCCGTTGCTGCGGCGGCAGCGGGCGGTCGTCCTCGTCAACCGCATGGCGCCGCCGGAGGTGGCGGGAACGGTCCGCGTCGACGACGCGAGCGGAAGCGAGCAGGCGGTCCGGCACCTCTGCGCGGGGGGCCGCCGGCGCCTCGGGATGCTGTCCGGCCCTGCGACGTCGTTCAGCGGCAAGGAGCGGACGCGCGGGTTCCTCGAGGCGGCACGCGCCGCGGGGGTGACGGTCGAGTCCTCGTGCTTCGTGTCCTGTGCGCCGACGCTCGACGGCGGGCATCAGGCCGCCCGCGCGGTGCTCACGAGCGGCCGCGACGTGCACGGGCTGGTGTGCTATAACGACCTCGTCGCGGTGGGCGCGTTGCAGGCGTGTCGGGATCTCGGCGTTCGCGTGCCCGACGACGTCGCGATCGTCGGGTGCGACGACATCCCGCTGGCGAGCCTCGTGACCCCGGCGTTGACGACGGTGCGCATTTCGAAATTTGAGATCGGCGCGGCCGCGGTGCGTATGTTGCTGGACCGCGTTGAAGGGACGAGCGACCGCGCCGAGGTGGTGATGCACCCGGAGTTGATCGTGCGGGCGAGCGCTGCGTGAGCCTGCGGGACGGGAAGGCGACCCGGCACGTGCAAGGCGACTACGAACGGGAGGTGTGACGTGACGCAGGACGGACAGGGTCTGAGCCGGAGGAAGTTTCTGATCGGGGCAGGAGTGGCGGCGGCGGGCGCCGGCCTCTGGCCGGGGATGCAGGGTGTTGCGGCCGCGGCGTCGGCGGCGCTGCCCCCGATGCCGACCCGGCCGCTCGACTTGACCATCATCGACGTCGCCGGGCAGCTGCAGCTGACGAAGGCGATCATCGACGACTACGCCAAGTCGCACGCGCAGTACGTGGGGCGGGTCGACTACGAGACGGCCACGGCACCCGAACTGCCCGCCAAGATCAAGGCACAGCAGCAGGCGAACCAGGTGCAGATCGACATGGTGCTCACCGGCTCGGATGCGCTCTCGGCCGGCGTCGTCCAGGGGATTTGGACGACGCTCTTGCCCGACTACCAGGCGAAGTTCCCGGGCATCATCGGCAACTACCAGCAGCCCAAGGCGCAGGGGCTGGCCCAGGGCTACGGCATCCTGGACGTGTTCGGCAACTACGGCCCGACCTTCACGTACAACCCGGCGAAGCTCCCGACGCTGCCGAAGACCACGGACGACCTGCTGGCGTGGGCCCGCAGCAACCCGGGACAGCTGATCTACGCGCGCCCCGCCAACTCCGGGCCGGGCCGCTCCTTCATGATGGGGCTGCCGTATCTGCTCGGTGAGGCGAATCCGCGCGATCCGGCGACGTGGACGAAGGTGTGGCCGTACTTCGAAGAGCTCGGCAAGTACATCCAGTACTACCCCACCGGGACCGCGGGCACGTACCAGGAGCTCGGGCAGGGGGCGCGCACGATCGCGCTGTCGACGATGGGCTGGGACCTCAACGTCCGGATCCTCGGGGTGGTGCCGAAGAACTTCGGCGCCTTCACCCTGGCCAAGCAACACCTCGTCGCCGACACCCAGTACGTGTGCGTGCCGAAGGGGATCGCCCCCGAGATGCTCGGCTTGGTGCTCGACCTGACCGCGTGGATTCTGCGGCCGGACCAGCAGGCGAAAGTGTACGACAACGCGTACTTCTATCCCGGGCCGGCGGTGAAGGGCGTCACGCTCCCGATGGCGCCCCAGGCCAGCCAGGACGCGATCGGCCCGGTACGCCGCGCGTCGTTCGATGACCTGATCCGGACCAGCCCGATCGAGATTCCGCTCGATCCAGACAAACTCGTCGCGGGGTTTCAGATTTGGGACCAGAGGGTGGGCGCGAACAAGCTCAAGTAACACAGGATGCGGCTGCCGCGCGGCGCCCCGCCCCGGCTGTGGAGCCGGCGGCGGGGCCGCCGGCGCGGAAGATCAAGCGCCTCCGCATCCGAGATCTTGGGAAGCGGTTCGGGGAGGCGGCGGCGCTCCGCGCCTTCGACCTCGACGTGCACGGGGGGGAGTTCATCAGCCTGCTCGGCCCGTCGGGCTGCGGCAAGTCGACCGCGCTCAACTGCGTCGCGGGGTTGCTCGAGCCCGACCAAGGCACGATTCTGCTCGACGATCTCGACCTCGCCCGGGTGCCGACCGAGCGCCGCGGGTTTGGGATGGTCTTCCAGAACTACGCGCTCTTCCCCCACATGACGGTCGCGCGCAACGTGGCGTTTGGATTGGAGATGATGGGCGTGGCGCGCGAGGCGATCGAGCGCCGCGTGACGCAGGCGCTCGCGCTGGTCCATCTGGAGGGCCTGGACGATCGCTACCCCGCGCAGATGAGCGGCGGGCAGCAGCAGCGCGTCGCGCTGGCCCGCGCGCTCGTCGTTGAGCCGCGCCTCCTGCTCCTCGACGAGCCGCTCAGCAACCTTGACGCGAAGCTGAGGCTGGAGATGCGGCTCGAGATCCGGCGGCTCCACCAGACGCTGGGGCTGACGACGCTGTACGTGACCCACGACCAGGAAGAAGCGCTGTCGCTGTCCGACCGCATCGCGCTGATGCAGGAGGGGACGATCCGGCAGGTCGGCACGCCGGAAGAGGTGTACCGCCGGCCTGGCTCGGCGTTCGTCGCCAACTTCCTCGGCTATCGCAACCTGCTGGAGGTGACCGTTCAGGCGCGGCACGACGGGCGGGTCGACGTCGTCGTCCCCGGCGGCCTCACGCTGCGCGGGACCCCGCAGGGGGACGTCGCGGTCGGCGCCGCGGCGGTCGCGGCGGTGCGCCCGGAGGACGTGGAGATCTTTCCGGAGGGCCACGCGGCCGACCAGGGGGTGCCGGCGCGCCTCGAACTCGCGGAGTTCCTCGGCAACGTCTTCGAGTGCATCCTAAACGCGGGGACCGGGGTCCGCCTGATCGCCCGGACCCCCGAGCGCTGGCCCGAGGGCGGAGGGGTCGTGGTGCGGCTCGCTCCGGACCGGCTGCTCGTGTTTCCGCGGGAGTAGCGCGGGCGTGCCGGCGCAGTTGTCGCAGCAACCCGTCGACGCCGCCGCGCGGTCCGCGCGGCCGGTCTCGCGCGCGCCGTGGGTGGGGCTCGTGCCGCTGCTCCCCGCGCTCCTCCTCGTCCTGGTGTTGTTTATCTATCCATTCGTCTACGGGTTGGCCCTCTCGCTGCACCCGATCGGCGCGGCCGCAAAGGGCGGGATGTTCGGCGACTACGCGGCGTTCTTCGGCGATCCGCGGGAGCGGCAGTCGATCTGGAACACGCTGCGCCTCGCCGTGCCGGTCACGGTGCTGGATCTCTTGCTCGCGCTCCCGCTGGCCTATCAACTCAGACGTCCCATGCCGGGCCAGCGGATCATCACCGGGATCCTCGTCGTGCCGATGACGCTCGGGACCGTGCTCATCGCG
>Ga0209415_10009999_pt1 | contig 16202 bp, 14 predicted proteins | sample PeaSoiSIISIP2007_FD_187696 | JGI IMG/M metagenome (GOLD analysis project Ga0209415, IMG submission 187696) | Peat soil microbial communities from Weissenstadt, Germany - SII-SIP-2007 (SPAdes) (version 2) | ecosystem: Environmental > Terrestrial > Soil > Wetlands > Peat | place: Germany...
CTCCGAAAGGTCCAAGGTGAGAGACCAAACCTGGTCGCCTTGGATCTCTCAATGCCCGGGACATCGGGGTTTCGGGTCTACAGGGAATTGAAGACAAAGCCAGACCTCCGCAGCATTCCCGTTATCCTGGTCACCGGTGTCACCGGCTTCGGCGGAAGCGCGCAGGACACAGAGCGCTTCTTCAGCACCCGGGGGCAGGTCTCTCCGCCCGAGGGCTTCATCGCCAAACCGATCGACCGAGAGGAAATCATCTCCCTGGTGAAGCGCCTGATCGGGCCGAGCGAGACGGGCTGAGGAGCCGGTTGGGTTCGGCAACGACCCGCCGGGTCTCCGGAGCGCGGGCATCGCTCCGCGACGTGCAGCGCCCGGCGAGGACCCTGTGGCGCGGGACGGCGTCGCAGGGCTGCACCTTCCCAGGCGGTCCCGCGTCGCGGGCCGCAAGACGCCGGAGCAGGTCGTGAGCGCGTGTCCCGGCTGCCGCCGGGCCTCGTTTTGAAATCCATAGAGTGTGCTCGGAGTGGCGAAGAGCCGACGCGGGGCGCAGGTCGCGCCACGACTGTTTTTCGCTCCGGAGACGCCGGCGTGGAGCACCCGACGGCAGATACATTCCAGGCCCGATGGTTCGAGTTAGGGTTTTGGACTATGCTGGAGACCGAGACGCCGGCGCGCGATGTTCGGACACACGCAGCGCGCGGGCGGGTGATGGGTCTACGGCGTCGGCGGTTGAGGAGGGCGGCGGGTCATCGAGCGGTGGATTCACTGGCGCACGCGTGACGGCGGCGCCCGCGCACAGCCGGTTGTCGATCCGACGCGGAGTGAGGAAGAGCGGTGGTCTGCAGGCCGTAAGCGGAGGGCGGGCGCATGGCGGATGCACCACGCAAGACGGAGCAGCTGGACGAGCTGGAGAAGGGGCCGTGGCCGAGCTTCGTGACGGAGATGAAGAAGGCCGCGGCGACGGGTCCCGTGGGCGACGATCTGCTGGGGCAGTTGGAAGTGTCGTACGAGGAGAAGCGGACGCACTGGAAGCACGGCGGGATCGTGGGGGTGCGGGGGTACGGCGGGGGCGTGATCGGGCGGTACAGCGACCTGGCGGAGCAGTTTCCCCGGGTCGCGAACTTCCACACGATGCGCGTCGCGCAGCCGGCGGGGTGGTTCTACACGAGCACCGCGCTGCGGACGCTGTGCGACATTTGGGAGCGGCACGGGTCGGGGTTGACGAACATGCACGGGTCGACGGGGGACATCATCTTCCTGGGCACGACGACGGATGAGCTGGAGCCGACGTTCAAGGAGTTGACGGAGGCGGGGTTCGACCTGGGGGGGTCGGGGTCGGACATGCGGACGCCGTCGTGCTGCGTGGGGCAGGCGCGGTGCGAGTGGGCGTGCTACGACACGATGGCCACGTGCGACGATCTGACGCGGACGTACCAGGACGAACTGCACCGGCCGGCGTTTCCGTACAAGTTCAAGATCAAGTGCAGCGGCTGCCCGAACGACTGTGTGGCGTCGATCGCGCGGTCGGACCTGGCGATCATCGGGACGTGGAAGGACGCGATCCAGCAGGACGACGCGGCGGTGGCGGCGTACGCGGCGGGGGGGTTGAACATCCAGCAGGACGTGTGTGACCGGTGCCCGACGCGGTGCATGGGGTGGGACGGGACGCGGCTGACGATCAGCAACCGGGAGTGCGCGCGGTGCATGCACTGCATCAACGTGATGCCGAAGGCGCTGCGGCCGGGGAAGGACAAAGGCGCGGTGATCCTGCTGGGGGGGAAGGCGCCGATCGTGCAGGGGGCGCTGCTGTGCTCCGTGCTGATCCCGTTTGTGCCGGCGGGGGAGCTGCTGGAGACGGTGAAGGAGCTGACGGCGCGGATTTGGGAGTTCTGGGGCGAGGACGGGATGAACCGGGAGCGGATTGGGGAGATGATTCAGCGGGTGGGGTTGGCGAACTTCCTGGACGCGATCGGGCTGGACCCGGCGCCGGAGATGGTCAGCGCGCCGCGGGACAACCCGTACATTTTCTTCCAGGCGACGGAGCCGGAGCCGGCGGGCGGGTAGCCGCCGGCGGGGCGCGACGAGGGCATCCGCGGGACTTCGGGACTGAAGGAGAGGAGCACACATGGCCACGGCACCGACGAAGCGGATCACGGACATCGGGCCGCCGCACTACGCGCAATTTCTGCCGCCGGTGATCAAGCGGAACTACGGGACGTGGGCGTACCACGAGAGCGTCGCGCCGGGGGTGCTCTGCCACGTGGGGGCGTCTGGGGAGCGGCTGTACACGGTGCGCGCGGGGTCGCCGCGGCTGCTGAGCGTGCAGACGATCCGGGTGTTCGCGGAGCTGGCGGACCGGTACGCGGGGGGGTATCTGCGGTTCACGAGCCGGAACAACGTGGAGTTCTTGCTGGAGAACGCGGAGAACATCGCACCGCTGAAGGCGGCGTTGTTCGCGGCGGGGTTTCCGGTGGGGGGGACGAACAACGCGATCAGCAACGTGGTGCACGCGCAGGGGTGGGTGCACTGCCACTCGGCGGCGACGGATGCGTCGGGGCTGGTGAAGTGCGTGATGGACGCGCTGTACGACCAGTTCACGGCGGAGAAGCTGCCGGGGAAGCTGCGGGTGGCGGTGGCGTGCTGCCTGAACATGTGCGGGGCGGTGCACTGCTCGGACATCGCGATCCTGGGGATCCACCGGCGGCCGCCGACGATCCAGCACGATCTGCTGCGGAAGATCTGCGGGGTGCCGACGCTGATCTCGTCGTGTCCGACGGGGGCGATTCGCTCGGCGACGGTGGACGGGCAGCCGTCGGTGTCGGTGGTGGAGGCGCAGTGCATGTACTGCGGCAACTGTTATACGGTCTGCCCGGCGATGCCGCTGGCGGACCCGGAGAACGACGGGTTGTCGATCTGGGTGGGGGGGAAAGTGAGCAACGCGCGCGCGGAGCCGCGGTTCTCGAAGCTGGCGATCCCGTTCATCCCGAACAATCCGCCGCGGTGGCCCGAGGTGGTGGCGGCGGTGGTGAACATCGTGGACGTGTACGCGCGGCACGCGCGGAAGTACGAACGGATGGGGGAGTGGATCGACCGGGTGGGGTGGCCGCGGTTCTTCGAACTGACGGGGATCGCGTTTACCCGGGATCACATCGACGACTTCAAGCACGCCGGGCTGACCTACGCTCGGTCGACGCATCTGCGGTACTAGGAGCGGGCCATGGCGGTCGCGATCGACACGGTGGCGGAAGCGATGTACACGCTGGTGGTGGAGTACCACGGGAAGAAGAACCTGAAGGCGATGGACCTGACGAAGGCCATGATCGCCAAGTTCGGGGAAGGGGAGTGCAGCAAGGAGGATTGCAAGCACGCCCTGCGGCAGCTGATGGACTCGGGGCGGTGCGTCTACGCGTACTTTGGCGGCAGCTACATCACGCTGCCGGAGAAGGAAGGCGCGGCCCCACCGTAGCGGGCGCGGGCAGGACACGGACGGCGGGATGACACCGCCGGCCCGAGGACGGGACGCGACAGCGGTCGGCGGCGGGCGGCCCGCCACGCAGAACCGAACTGCCGCCCGTTCTTTCCACAGCACGTGCTGATTGGTAGAGGGTTGTGAAGGACGCTTCAGCGGGGACGGACCCATGCCGTTGTTCAAGGCAGTGAAGAAGCCGGTCATCAAAGCGACGCCCGCGGCGGGGGGGGAGATCAGCGGGCTGCGGCCGCGGTATGTGCCGAAGACGCCGCCCTGCGCCGGGGGGTGTCCGAGCGGGACGGACATCCGGGGGTGGGTGACGACGATCGCGCAGGCGGCGGAGTACGGCCGGACGCCCGCGGAGGCGTACGAAATCGCCTGGCGGCTCATCACGGACCGGAATCCGTTTCCGGCCGTGTGCGGCCGGGTGTGCCCGCATCCGTGCGAAGACGCCTGCAACCGGAGCGCCAAGGACGGGCCGGTGGCGATCAACGCGCTGGAACGGTTCGTGGGGGACTTCGGCATCGAGCAGGGGTGGCGGCTGGAGAAACTGACGGCGGCCACGCATCCGGAGAAGGTGGCGGTGATCGGGGCGGGGCCGGCGGGGCTGTCCTGCGCGTACCAGCTGGCCCGGCGGGGCTACGCGGTGACGGTGTTCGAAGCGTTCAGCCAGCCGGGGGGGATGCTGCGCTACGGGATTCCGCGGTATCGGCTGCCGCGGGCGGTGCTGGAGGCGGAGATTCAGCGGATTCTGGACGTTGGGGTGGCGCTGCGGTGCAACACCCAGGTGGGGACGGACGTGGGCCTGGAGGCGCTGCGGAGCGAGTACCAGGCGGTGTTTGTCGGCGTCGGGGCGCACAAGGGGCGGAAGCTGGGGATTCCCGGGGAGGACGCGCCGACGGTGCTCAGCGGGACGGAGTTCTTGAACCGGGTGAACCGGGGGGCGCCGGTGGAGGTGGGGGCCCAGGTCGTGGTGGTGGGCGGCGGGGACACGGCGATCGACGCGGCGCGGGTCAGCCGGCGGCTGGGGGCGGCGGTGACCGTGGTGTATCGGCGGACGCGGGAGGAGATGCCCGCGATTGGGCCGGAGGTGGAGGGGGCGCTGGCGGAGGGGGTGCGCATCGAATTCCTGGTGGCGCCGGTGGCGATTGAGCGGACCGACGCCCAGGGGACGATCTTGCGGTGCGTACGGACCACGCTGGGGGAGCCGGACGCGTCGGGGCGGCGGCGGCCGGTGGTGCAGCCGGGCACGGAGTTCGGGCTCGAGGCGTCGACGGTGATCGCGGCGGTCAGCCAAGCGCCGGCGCTGGAGGGGTTCGCCGAGGTGCCGCACGAGGCGGGGGGGCTCATCGCCGACGGCTGGGGGGCGACGGCCCTGGAGGGAGTGTACGCCGGCGGGGATGACCGGGAACTGGGGTTGGTCACGATCGCGATCGCGCAGGGGCGGTTTGCGGCCGAAGCGATCGACGCGCGGTTCCGGGGGACGGCGCTCGCGCGGCCGGTGCTGCCGCCGGTGATCGCGTCCGACGGGCTGAAGCTGGGGTGGTACAAGGAGGCGGCGCGGCACGAGCGGGCGCAGGTGCCCGTGGCGAGCCGGGAGCTGGAGACCGAGGTCGAGCAGGGGCTTGCGGAAGCCGATGCGGTGGAGGAAGCGAAGCGCTGCATGTCCTGCGGGATGTGTATGGACTGCGAGGTCTGCTGGATGTACTGTACCAACGGAGGGTTCGTGAAGCTGCCCAAGGGGCAGCACTACACGGTGAAGCTGGAGCTGTGCAACGGGTGCCAGAAGTGCGCGCAAGAGTGTCCGTGCGGGTACATCGAAATGGCGTAAGGGAGTGTGTTGCGATGCCGACGTTTGAAAGCAACGGGCATGTCTACACCGTGGACGAGGACGGGTTCCTCGAGGACCCGAGCATCTGGAACGAGACTGTGGCCCAGGACTTCATGGTCACGGAAGGCGTCACCGAGCTGACGGAGAATCACTGGAAGGTGATCCGGTATCTCCGGGAGTACTATCAGCAGTACAGCATCGCGCCGATGATTCGGAAGCTGTGCAAGGAAACGGGGTTCAAGCTGAACGAGATCTACGACATGTTTCCGTCTGGCCCGGCCAAGGGGGCCTGCAAGCTGGCCGGACTGCCGAAGCCGACGGGGTGCGTGTAACCTGTAACCAGGCTCGCCGCGGGGCGGAGTCGGGGAGGGGATCGGGCGCGCCGCGCGCGCGCGCGCGGTGACCAGTCCCTGAAGGGCGGCCCGGCTGAGGGCCGGGCGCATGATGGGTGACGGCCTCCGCCGGCCCGGGCCGGTGGCACCGAGGTGCGTTCGCGCTCGACGGGTCCACCTGTCCGGATGCGAACCGGGGACGGAGTTGGAATGATCACGTCGGGAGCGCGCCGCCGGAACACGGCTCCTGCCAGGGAGCCAGGGGGAGATCGGATGGCCACCGCCGCCCCGACTCGCGTGCCCCGCGTTGTCATCGCTGGCCTGTCCGGCGATTCTGGGAAGACGCTGATCGCCCTGGGTGCGGTCCTCCTCACCAGGAACACCGGCCTCCCGGTTGCGGTCTTCAAGAAGGGTCCCGACTACATCGACGCGGCGTGGCTCTCGTGGGCTTCGGGCCGGCCGGCCCGCCATCTGGACAGCTACCTGATGGGATGGGAGACCGTGGCTCGCTCGTTCGCGGCCCACGCCAGCGGCGACGGTCTGAGCGTCATCGAAGGGAACCGCGGACTCTACGATGGATTCGACGCGCGCGGCACGCACAGCACCGCGGAGCTCGCCAAGCGCCTTCGCGCGCCGGTGGTGCTCGTGGTCAACGCCGCGAAGACCAGCCGGACCGCCGCCGCGTTGGTCCTCGGGTGCCAGCGGCTCGATCCGGAGGTCAGGATCGCCGGCGTGGTGCTCAACTACGTCGCCGGCTCTCGGCACGAGCGGGTGTTGCGCGACGCCATCGAAGGCAGCTGCGGCGTGCCGGTGCTCGGTGCGATTCCGCGGGCCAGGAGTGATACGTTGCTGCCCGGCCGCCATCTGGGGCTGGTGACCCCGGAGGAGCACCCCGGGATCGGCCTGCTGCGGCAGAACCTGCTGGCGTTGCTCGAGGGCAATCTGGATCTGGCCAGGATCCTCGAGGTGGCCGGCACGGCTCCTCCGCTGCCGCTGCCCGCCGCCACGTCCGAGTGCGCCGGGGACGGTCGGGGGCTCACGATCGGCTACCTGAGGGACTCGGCGTTTACCTTCTATTACCCTGAGAACCTGGAGGCGATCGAGCGCTCCGGAGCGACGCTGCTGCCGGTTTCCTCCCTGTCAGACGCCAGGCTTCCTGAACGCCTGAGCGCGCTCTACATCGGTGGCGGATTCCCCGAAACGCATGCACCGCTGCTCTCGGCGAACCAGTCCTTCCTGGAATCGATCCGGCAGCACGCGGAGTGTGATTTGCCGATCTATGCGGAGTGCGGAGGGTTGATGCTGTTGGCGCGGGCGATGACTTGGCGGGGCCGGCGACATGCGATGGCCGGGGTCCTCCCCGTTGACGTCGAGGTGTGCGACGCTCCGCAGGGGCATGGCTATGCCGCTCTAGCCGTGGACCAGCCGAACCCGTTCTTTCCCGTGGGGCTTGCGCTTCGCGGTCACGAGTTCCACTATTCCAGAGTTCTCGCGGAGGGGCCCGCGCTTCCGACCGCGTGCCGGATGACGCGCGGAACGGGAAGCTATCCGGGCCGCGATGGGATCGTGGTCAGAAATGTGTGGGCCAGCTACACGCACGTGCACGCCTCCGCAACCCCCGAATGGATCGCCGGACTCCTCGGCGCCGCGCGCCGTCGTGCGGCGTCCGATCCGCCGTCCTGATCGCGCGTGCGGTTGGATGTGCCACCCGGCGGGGCCGTGCGCCCGAGGACCTGTCGCTCAGCGGTCGGGCGTGACGGGGCGATCCTCCCCGCGCGGAGCGCGCGGAGCGCCGGACAGGACGGCCACGGGGGCGGGGACAGGCGCCGGCGACGACGCGAGTGGCCTGTGCTCGAACCAGTTGAGCGTCTCGCTCAACCGGGTCACTTCGCCTACGATGATCAGCATCGGATTCGGAAGGCGGGCGTCGGCCACGCGGCCAGCAATGGTCGCCAGCGACCCCAGGACGGTCTGCTGGTCTTCGGACGTGGCGTGACTGATAACCGCGACGGAGGTGTCCGGGGAGAGGCCGAACTTCATCAGCGATGCCGCGATCGCCTCCACCCAGGCGCCGCCCATGAAAATGACAAGCGTGTCGACCGCCTTCGCGAGGGACTGCCAGTTCAGATCCGGCGAGTCGGCGCAGGCCGCGCTGTGCGCGGTCACAAACGCCACCGATGACGCTGTGCCCCGATGCGTCAGGGGGATCCCCGTATGGCTTGCCGCGCCCAACGCTGAGCACACGCCGGGAACGATCTCAAACGCGAGGCCAGCCTCAACACAGGCGAGTGCCTCTTCGCCGCCGCGGCCGTAAATCATCGGGTCGCCGCCCTTGAGTCGCACCACGGTCTTGCCGGCCTGCGCCTGTTCGATCATCATGCCGCAGATCTGTCGCTCCTCCAGATGATGGCGGCCACACCGCTTGCCCACGAAAATTCGTTCCGCGCCCGCGGGCGCCTCGTCCAGGAGCCGTGGGCTGATCAGCGCATCGTAGAACACCACGTCGGCGCTGCGGAGGGCCTCCACCCCCCTCAGCGTGATCAGGTCGTGCGCGCCGGGGCCCGCGCCCACGATGAAGACCTTGCCCGCTGCCGCCCGGTCAGCGCTCATCTCGACGTCGCCTGTTCAATGAACTGGTTGATGAGCTCTCTCCGTCGGTCCATGCTGTCGGGAAAGGCCTTCTTCAAGCGCGCGCGCAGTTTGCCGAACAGCGCGGTCCAATCGCTCGCGCTTTGCGGCAGGGCGTCATCGAGGATGCGGCGCAGGCGTCCCGAGAGCACGGGGCTTTGCCCGCCGCTGCAAATCGCGATCTGGAGGGCCCCCCGCTCCACGACGGCAGGGGTGAAGTAGGTGCAGTGCCGGGGGGCGTCGACCACGTTGCACAACACCCCTGCCTGTCTGGCGTCGTTGGCCAGCGCCTGCTGGGTCGGAGGGTGGCTGGTGGCGCCGACCACGATGAGATAGTCGCGGGAAATGTCCCCGCGCTTGAACTTCCGCCTCAGCACGCGAATCGGAGCCGACGCAGCGAACCGCTCCAATTCCACGCACAAACGGGGTGAGATCACCGTGACCGCTGCGCCCGCAGCCAGCAACTGCCTTGCCCGGACGACCGCCATCCGCCCGCCGCCGACGATCAGCGCGCGGCGGTGGCGGAGCCTGAGGAAGATCGGATAGAGGGTGCTTGTCGGTTCGACCTTTGCCATCCGGCGGTTCATCTCCTGAGCCGTGGTCGCGGCATCGGGTGCGCCAGGCAGTGCTCCTGGCCTGGGCTGCGCGACGCGCGAGCGGACGGTCCGCCGCGGGCGCTGCGCTCGCGCCCGCCGTCGCGGCCCCGGCTTCGCGTCGCGCACCTGGCACCTTAACACCAGCATAGGGGTCTGCCCCGGTCAGCGGGTATCCGGCGGACAACCGATTCTGGGGTAGGGTCGTCCTGGCGCCCGCGCTCATCCCCGCGGCGTCGAGGATCACCGTGATGCGCACTCCGGGTCAAGGGTGACGGGGTCCGCGGCGATCCCGACCGGCAGCGTTCCGCCAGGCACCGGCGCCGCGCCGGCGACCGGGACACACCATACGAGCGCCGCGGCGACGACCGCGGCGCTCCATCGACCGGCTCGCGGTGCCGTGCTCCCGGCCTGGGGCATGACGCAAGACCCCCCGGGAAAGCGACGTACGCGGACGGGGTCGGTGTTCAGGGCGCAGGCAGGCCGTCCCTGTCGCGGCGGGGCGGACTCCGCGTCGCAAAAGCATGCGGGGGCGCGGCTCCTCCGTGCGGGCACCGCGGTCCCGCAGCCAGGCCCGGCGGACGCGCTGCGCCGTCCGGCCTGACGGCACCGGCTCACGTCCGTTTCCTCCCGATCACGGCCCGCGATCGTCCCGGGCCCTGGGTGGGTCACGGATGGCCCGTATAGTCCATGCGGCCGCCGTCCACCGTAAGCACCTGAGCGGTGATGAACCCCGAGTCCTGTGCCGCCAGGAACGCCACCGCGTGGGCAACGTCTTCGGGGTCCCCGGCCCGCCCGACCATGGATCGCGCGCTGACGCCCTCCACGATCCGCTGGTACTCCTGCTCGGTGCGGCCCTCCTGCACCATCTCGGTGCGGATGAACCCTGGGGCGACGGCGTTGACGGTGATCCCGTGTGGGCCGAGTTCCATCGCGAATCGCCGCGTGAGCACGGAGACCGCGGCTTTGGTCGCGGCGTAGAACGTATTGCCGGGCAGCGCCGTCCCGTGGCCGGCGATCGAGCTGATGTTGACGATCCGGCCGTAGCCGCGTCTCTTCATGCCGGGAACCACGGCGCGCGTCACGTGGATCAGTCCGTCGACGTTGGTTCGGCGGAGGCGTTCCATCGCGGCCGGGTCGAAGGTCTCAAGTGTGGCGCGATACGTCACCCCAGCGTTGTTCACGAGCACGGACACCGGACCGAGCTCCTCGGCGGTCCGGTCCACCATCCGTTGCACCTGGGAGGGATCGCCGACGTCCGCGCGCATCGCGATGGCCCGCCCGCCCGCGGCGCGGATCTCGTCCACCACGGCCTCCGCCTCGCTCGCGCGAGCGAGATAGTTCACGCAGACCGCGGCTCCTTCCCGCGCCAGGCGCCGTGCGATGGCCCTGCCCAACCCGCGAGATGCCCCGGTGACCAAGGCCGTCTGGCCGTCAACGCCCATCGGCACTCACCCGACCCAGGACATTCGGGCGTCGTTTGCCGAATGCCTGCGCGGTCGATCCGCCCCCGGCCGCGCCGAAGGCGTCCTGGCCAACACACCGTGCCGCCGCCTCCCACGCCGCGACGATCACCCGCCCGGTCATCGAGCGATGGGACGCATCCCCGGGGGACGAGGCGAGCAGGCTCTCCATTGCGACGCGGTTCCCGGGCACGCTGCGGGGTGCCACGATGGAAACGGTCCCGCAGGCCGCGCCCATCTTCAACGCCTCAAAGACGCCCAGACCGGTCGCCGGAGTCGAGGGACGATCTTCAGCCTTCTTGCCAGATTGCCCCTACGTCTTGGCATTCCAATGAGCTCGCGGGCACCGGGTACCCTGTCCTCACGCCTTCATCGCGGCCGTTGGCCGGATGTTCTGGTTCACGCGGAAGAAGTTCGTCGGGTCGTATCGGTTCTTTACCTCAACCAACCGGTCGTATGTGGCCGGTCCGTAAGCCGTCCGGACCCGATCCGCCCCTTCGTCGCCAAGGAAGTTGAGGTACGGGACCCCCGTGGAGAATGGCAGCGGTCAGGATCGCGTGAGATTTTTCAGTACCTCGGCCGCGGGTCCGCTCAGGACGCCGGTGAGTAGGGGGAGCAGGACCGCCACGACGGGCCGGAACTGCGCGAGGACTGACGAGGCGATCAGCCCCCGATCCTGGAGCCACTGCTTCGCCTCGGGGAGCGTCGCGACGGACGCGGGTACCGCGCTCCACGCCTGCCCCTTCAGGATCAGCGCCGCTGGCAGGTAAATCGCAGCGAGCAGGGCCGTGCCTTGGACGCCGCGCACGGCCACAATCGTGACCGTCAAGTTCTGCACGGTGCTCGCCACGGTCTTGTTCGCGGGATCGACGAAGGCGAGCGCCCACCGCAGCAGCGTATCCTCTCGGATCACGTCCGTGACCAACAACGCGGTGCCCATGCCAAGCACCAGCTCGAGGAGTGCCGTCCGGTCGCGGAGGCAGGCCTCACGTCCACACCTGGACGAAGGGAGCACCAACGCCGACAACGCGGCAAGGAAGAGCGCGGTGATCTGCCCCCCTTGCGAGAAAAACTGCTGCCGCGCGGGAAGATCCGGCGCCTGCGTGAAGACCGTGGGGCCGAGGAGCGACCCTGAGATCGCTCCGTAGGTCACGGCGCGCAGCACGTACCACGACGCGAGCGAGAAGGCGACCAACAGGACGATGGGCCAAGACCGGGTGCTCGTCAGTCCGCAGCGGGGCGTTGATGCGAAGAGCCGGGAGACGATCCAGATCCCGATGAGCACGGTCGCAAGCAGGAAGACCAGGTACACGCCGGCGACCGCGTTCCAGGCGAGACGGGCGGTGTACTCCCACACCGCCGCGGGGGCCGCCTCCGGCCCCGTGATCCTGGCCTGGGCGAGCAGCTGCGCGAGCTCCTTGGTGGGGATCGTCTGAAAATCACGGCCGCCGTAGAGGGCCCACGCCAGCCACACAAGCCCCAGGGTGACGAGGAACGGCGACAGGAGGACGGCGTTCCGAGCGCCATCGTGCACCCACTCCGAGGGCTGCAGGGCCCGTGGAGACGCTGCGGATTCGTGACTAGGATGAGTGTCCGACACGGCCCCGATCGCCCCCGATCTTCTCTGCACGCCAATACGCCTACCGCGGTCCGATACCCTCCCGTTGGCGCCCGGCGCGGAGGGCGTGCTGGCCGCGCGCCGCTTCCTGGTGGCGCGGCCCGCGGCCGGGGGCGCCTCGAGGAGGGCGGCCCAGCGTGCCCCGAGTGGTGGGCGACGGCCAGGTCAGCGAGCGGGCTGATGCGTGCGTCTCACGGGCCGACCGCCGGGAGGCGGCTCGTCACCCGCAGCAGGCGATCCAGGTGCTCCATCTCGTCGAACAGCGGGTTCAGGATCAGCAGCTCGGCGCCGGCGGACGCGATCTCGTTCAGCTTCTCGCCACACTCCCGTTCGTCGCCGTACACGGCGACGCGCTTGGCCCGCTCCGCATCGCCATAGTAGACGCCGAAGCACCGCATCAGCCGTGCCTCGGCCCGGGCCCTGTTCTCGTCCACGGCGATGTAGACACGCTTCGCCACGGCAAACGTGGAGGGCTCGCGCTTCGCCTCCGCGAGGCCGCGGCGCACGATCTGGACGTCCGTCTTGAAGTCGGCGGTCGAGGAGCTCCCGGCGCCGATCCACCCGTCCCCGAGCCTGATCGCCCTGCGCAGCGCCGCGGGGTGATGGGCCCCCACCCAGATGGGCGGATGCGGGTGCTGGAGCGGCTTCGGCTCGAGCGATCCGCGATCCAGCGTGAAGAACTCCCCCTGGAACGGGGCGGCCGGGCCGGCCCAGAGGTGCTTCATCAGCGCGACGCTCTCGGTGAAGCGGCGAACACGGCGATCGGCGGTGAGGCCGAACGCGGGGTAGATGCGAGGATTGCCTCCGAGCCCGACACCGACGAGAAGCCGGCCACCGCTGAGCCGGTCGAGCGTGGCCAGGCTTTTCGCGAGGTGCACCGGGTCCCGCAGCCCGGCGAGCAGCACGGCCGAGCCCAGCCGGAGCGTGTCGGTGAGAGCGGACGCGTAGCCGAGGAGGGTGAGCGGATCCAGGGTCACCGCCGTCCCCAGCGTCTGCTCCTGCACCCACGCGCTGTGGTAACCGAGCGACTCCGCGCGTGCGAAAAATCGCCGCAGCAGCGGAACGTTCACCGGGCCTTCAACGAAGATCTGCGGAATGGCGATGCCAAGCTTCACGCCAGGCCCTCCGTTTCGCGTGCCGGGGCCCGGGATGCGCGGTCACGCCGTGCAGCGGCCGTGAGGCGGCCGCCGGTCATGGTTGCCGTGCCAGGTCAGCGACCCGACGCATCACGTCCTCGGGCAGGGGACCGCGCTCGGCCCATCGGAGCGCGTCTTCCAGCTGCGCGAGGTCCGAGAACCCGACCAGGGCCGTTGAGATCCCGGGCGTGGCCAGGGCGAAGCGAAGCGCGAGTTCGAGCGGGCCGTCGCAGGCCGCCGCTGACGCGAGCGCCTCGATCGCCTGGGCCCGGTCGAGATCGCGGTCGTACTGTGCGCCCTCCGCCAGCGCCGGGCCGGGGTCGGCCGCGTTGGGATGCCGCCGCGGGCGCGCCAGGAGCGCCCCGGCCGCCATGACCCGGATCGCGATGACACCCATCCCCGCCGCCGCCGCCGCGCCGATCAGTCCTGCGAAATCCTGTCCGCCGCGGCTGGCTCCGGCGATCGCGGCGCTCGGATTCACGGCGTTGACGTAGCTCTGCACGGTGGCGAACGTGCCGGCGGCGACCAGCGCGTGCAGCGCCGGTGTCTCGCCGAGACCGGTAAACCCGGCGTGCCGGACCAGCCCCTCCGCCACGACCCGGTGCATCCCCTCCGCCACGGGCCCGGCGACGGTCTCGAAGGGGAGCGGCGGGCTGCTGCCCGTCGCCGCCGCACGTGCGGCGGCGCTGCTGGCGATCGGGTTGTGCAGCTGCAGCAGGTCGACGGTCTCGCACCCCAGCCGGCGGAGGCTCTCCTGGCACGAACGCCGAACGGCCGTGACCGGATCGGACAGATCCGACGGCCGCAGGCGGACCTTCGTGCCCAATGCGACGCGGCGTCGCGCGTGCAGCGCGCCGAGAATCGCCCCGAGGTTCTCCTCCGAGCGCCCGTCGCCATAGCTCGGCGCCGTATCGAAGTACGTGATGCCGGCGTCGAGCGCCCGCGCGACCACTCGAGCCTGGTCGGCGCGATCGCCGCGCACGAGCAATCCGCCCACCGCGCCGGCACCAAATCCGAGCGCCGAGACGCGTATCCCCGTCTTCCCGAGCACCCGCTGCTGCACGGCGGCTCCTGGGCGCCGAGGTCCGCGTCGCGACCGCGGTGGCGCGCCCGGGGATCCTTGGCTGCGACCGGGCACATCCCCTGCCGGGCCGCGCGCCCGAGCGGGCGGAGCGCAGCATCGTTTGGTCGTCTCCGGGTGTGCGCCGCGTCCCGGGAGAGATCCCCCCGGCACGTCGCGGGGCAGGCTGCCCCGGCAGGCGCAGCGGCGCGCGCCCTCTCGCTGCGCCGCGCACGGTGCGCCGAAGGGACGGCGAGCGCTGGGGCGGAAGTTCTTCAGCGCCATGATCGCGGCGAGATGACCTGGGAGAGGGGCGCCCTCGCCGACCTCGGTGTGCTCCCGGCGATTCGGCTGCAGGCCTGGGCACCCTGGGAGGCCGTGGTGACGGTTCGCCTGGCGGCGGCAGGTGGCGCAGAACGGCGTACCGGGTTTCTCGACACCCCCGCGCGTTCTTCCTGTCCCGATGCTGAACCTCCACCCAGGAGGCTGGTCACATGAACGTCTTGGTGCTCGGCGGGTGCGGCCTGCAGGGCCGAGCGATTCTCTACGACCTTTCGAGGAGCCCGCGCGTCACGGAGGTCGTGTGCGTTGACGTGGACGACAGCGGGCTGGTCGCATTCAAGCCCCACGTGAACATGAACCTGATCACGTTCCGCCGCGTCGACGTCCGCGACCGGGGCGCGCTGACCGACCTGATGAGAGAGGGCGTCGATGTGGTCATCGACGTGCTGCCGGTGTCCCTGATGCAGCGGGTGGTGGAGGCGGCCCTCGACGCGCGCGTCGACGTCGTCAACACCATGTACGGGCATTCGCTGCCTCCCGGTGTGCACGAGCGGGCGCTGGAACGAGGCGTGGCCATCATGCCAGAGGCGGGGTTGGACCCCGGGATCGACCTGGTCTTGTGCGGGTACGGGGCCAGCCTGATGGACGAGGTCTACGAGCTGCACTCCTACTGCGGGGGCTTCCCCGAGGCAGCGGCGATCGACAACCCGTTGAAGTACAAGATCACCTGGACGTGGAACGGCGTGTTGTGGTCGTACAAGCGGCCCGCGAGAATCATGCGGGACGGGAAGATCATCGACATCCCCGCCAGCGACCAGCACGCGGCGCGGTGGATCAGCGCGATCGACTTTCCGGGCGTCGGTCCGCTGGAGCTGATCCCCAACGGGGACGCCGTCTTCTTTGCCGACCGCCTGGGCCTCACGCGAACCCTGCGGGCCACGTCCAGGTGCAGCATGAGGTGGCCGGGACACGCGGCGTTCTGGAACAACCTCGTGGCGCTGGGGTTCCTCAGCGACGAGCCGGTGCCGGGACTGCCCGCCGAGGTGACCCCGCACGAGTTCATGGTGAAGCACTTGGGACCGCGGCTGCAGTACGCGGAGGGCGAGCGAGACATCGTCGCCATGAGGAACATCGTCGCCGGGTCCCGCGCAGGGACGACCGCGACGATCACGTACGACATGCTGGATCGGCGCGACTTGGAGACCGGGCTGTTCGCGATGAACCGCACGGTGGGGTTCTCCGCAAGCGTCATCGCGCAGATGATCGCCAACGACGAGATCACCCGGAAGGGTCTGCTCACCCCCACCAGGGACGTGCCCTACCGCCGGTTCATCGACGAGCTCGCCGCGCGGGGGATCGTCATCCGGGAGACGGTCGAGCCCGCGCGATGACGTGGAGCCGGCCGCAGTAGGCTCCGGCGCGTCCCCTGGCACAGGACGCGGCGCGCGCATCGACGAAATAGGAACACGGTACACGGCGGACCGCACGTACAGTGGTCCGTAGAGGAGCCGTCCCATGCAGAAGATCATGAACAGCCCCGAGAAGTTCGTCGACGAGATGCTCGAGGGCATCCTCGCCGCTCATCCCACCCGGTTGCGGGCCGCGGGGAGTCTGCGGGCGATCGTGCGGGCCGACGCCCCGGTCAAGGGAAAGGTCGCGATCGCCACGGGCGGGGGATCGGGGCATCTGCCGGTGTTCATGGGGTACGTCGGGCAGGGTCTCGCCGACGGGGCCGCGATCGGGAACGTCTTTGCCTCTCCCAGCGCCGAGCAGATGCTCGACGTCACGCAGGCCAT
>Ga0209415_10010000_pt1 | contig 16202 bp, 16 predicted proteins | sample PeaSoiSIISIP2007_FD_187696 | JGI IMG/M metagenome (GOLD analysis project Ga0209415, IMG submission 187696) | Peat soil microbial communities from Weissenstadt, Germany - SII-SIP-2007 (SPAdes) (version 2) | ecosystem: Environmental > Terrestrial > Soil > Wetlands > Peat | place: Germany...
GGAATCTACATTTCGGTGCCGTTCTGCAAGACGAAGTGCAGCTACTGCAACTTCGCGTCCGACGTGTTTTCGCGGGCAGTTTTTGAGCGTTACGTGGATCGTGTGTGCGCCGACATTGCCGGCGCCCCTCGAATTGCGACTGAGGTAGGCGGGCAGTTCGAGCACGAAGTGGACTCGATCTATCTCGGAGGCGGCACGCCCACGGTGCTCGAGTCCGGACAACTGCGACGGATTTTTAATGCGGTTCGAGAACAGTTCCAGGTGCGAGCCGACGCCGAAGTGACCGTCGAGTGCGCGCCCGGAACGCTCGCGCCGGAAGTGTTAGAGGGACTGCTGCGCTGCGGCGTGAATCGGGTGAGTCTGGGCGTGCAATCGTTCGTCGACGCCGAGGCTGCGGCAGTTGGCCGGTTGCACCAGCGATCCGTCGTGGTGGATGACGTCGCGCGCCTGCGCGCGTCGGGGATTACGAATCTCAATATCGATCTCATCGCGGGACTGCCGCACCAGACCGCGGAATCCTGGCAGCAGTCGCTGGCCGAAACGCTCGCGACTGGTGCCACGCACGTCAGCGTCTACATGCTCGAAGTGGACGAAGACTCGCGCCTGGGCCGCGAAGTAATGGCCGGCGGAACGCGCTATCACGCGCACTTCGTGCCCGACGAAGAGGCCACTGCGGATTTCTATCTTGCGGCGTGCGAACAGTTGGATGCGGCCGGAATTGCGCAGTATGAAATCTCCAACTTCGCGCGAGCCGGGTGGGAGTCGCGGCACAACCTGAAATATTGGATGCGGCAGCCTTACCTGGGCTTCGGTGTCGATGCGCATTCGATGCTATTTTCCGTGGCGCCGGAAGCTGAAGCCGTTCGTTTCGCCACTGCGGATAGTCTGGAACAATTTGTTGCGGGGGCGCCCGCGCAGAGCACGATCATCTCGCGTGCAGCCGCACTGGAAGAGAGCTTCTTCCTCGGCCTGCGCCTGAATCGCGGCCTCGACCTGCGAGAAATTGTTTCGAGTTTCGGTCAGCAAGCTCTCGACGACCGGTCGCCGGTGATCGCGGAATTGGTCGACGGAGGACTCATGCAGAAAGACGGCGATCGCATTCGCCTCACCTCGCGCGGACGGTTGCTTTCCAACGAGGTGTTTCAGTCCTTCCTTGCGACGTCCGACGCATCGCCCCGGGCCTGACGACGAGCGTATAATTTCCGTGGATATTCAGCGCTGGCTCCAGAAGAGCATTTGCAGGGCTAATTTCCAAACCATCCGGTCGGTTGGGTGGTCAGGCGAAACTCAAAGAATCGCCAGTGTTCATGCGGTTCGCCCCATCCTTCTCCTTTCCCTTCCGGGGGTAACTTCTTCCCCTTCCAGCGCTATGTTCTAATCACAACGCGGGGTGGTCAAAGCGCCCCTTTTGCGGGATTGCGCAAGCGGCAGTGCCCGAGCGTGCTGGAGGAATCTTGGATTTCCAACTGAACGACGAGCAGTTGCAGTTGAAGAAAAGTGTCCGCGAGTTTGCCGAACGCGAGATCAAGCCCCACGTCATGAAGTGGGACGAGGCCTGCGAGTTCCCACTGGCCACCATCAAGGAACTGGGCAAGCTCGGTTTCCTGGGCATGATTTTTCCTGCCGAGTACGGCGGCGCGGACATGGGCTACGTGGAATACGTCACCGCGATCGAGGAACTCTCGTGCGTCGACGGATCGGTCGGAATCATCGTGGCGGCGCATACGTCGTTATGCTCGAACCATATTTTTCTGGCCGGCAACGAGGCGCAGAAAAAGAAATATGTCAGCAAGCTCGCGACCGGCGAATTCATCGGCGCCTGGGGACTCACCGAGCCTGCGTCCGGATCGGACGCGGGCAGCGCTCGTATGACGGCGGTGCGCCGGGGAAACAACTGGGTGCTGAACGGCACCAAGACGTTCTGTACCAACGGACACTATGCCGATGTGGTCGTCGTGCTGGCCGTGACCGATCGCACGGCTCACACGCATGGGCTTTCAGCATTTATTGTGGAGAAGGATACCCGGGGATTTCGGCCCGGCAAGAAAGAAAACAAGCTGGGACTGAGGGCCAGCGATACTGCTGAGCTGATCTTTGAAGACTGTGCGATTCCGGCGGAGAACCTGCTGGGCGGCGAGGGCCAGGGATTCCCCGACGCCATGCGGGTGCTCGATGGCGGCCGCATCTCGATTGCCGCGTTGTCGCTGGGCATGGCCGAGGGCGCATACGAGGCAGCGCTGAAATATTCGAAGCAACGAAAACAGTTCGGCAAGGCGATCAGTGATTTTCAGGCGATCCAGTGGAAGCTGGCCGACATGGCCACCGAGATCGACGCAGCCATGTTGCTCACCATGCGTGCCGCGTCCATGAAAGACGCGGGCATGAAGACCACGCAGGAATCGTCCATGGCCAAGCTCTATGCCAGCGAAGTGGCCGTGCGCTGCGCCAACGAAGGCGTGCAGATTCACGGCGGCTACGGATTCATCAAAGACTATCCCGCCGAGAAGTTTTACCGCGACGTGAAGCTGTGCACTATCGGCGAAGGCACCAGCGAGATCCAGCGGCTGGTGATTGCGAGACAGTTGCTGAAGGATTAGCTAGCGAGGCGGCTAGCCAATGCCGCCCCTGGCGACTGACATGTTCATCATTCACGGTGCCTACCATTTCTGGCCCAAGCGGGTCGCGTTTCGCAACGACTACTGCCTTACCTGCGGACGAGCCGGCCGGGCCGTAGCGATTCGGACATTCGATGTGGGGCACATTTTCTGGATTCCAATTCTTCCCGTTGGCCTGTGGAAACATTGGCGCTGCACCGTTTGCGGCAAGGACCCACACGCGAGCCCGAAAACTCGCCGTTCCTTCAAGTGGGCGGGGCTGGTTTGCCTGACCCTTTTCTCTGCAGTGTCGTGGGCGGTACCGATCGAGAGCGATCCGGATTCGGCTTGGGTCGGCTGGGTCTTCCGCATCGCCGGGCCGATCGGCGCAGTTTTGCTCTTTGTCCACCTGCTCCGCACCCCGGGGGATCCTTCTTTGCGCAAGAAGCTGGCGACGGTGGCGCCGGCCGACGAAACAATTTGCCCATTCTGCAAAACACCGTTGGTGACCGGGAACAAGACCCGCTGGTCCTGTCCAAACTGTGGTGTCGTGCGTTACTAGTTCCAGACTTTCGCGATCCAGCGAGCAGCAGCTTTCTTTCGCAGACTCCGCTCCTGCTTTACACTGTTCGTTTGGACAACGCTCGCGTGGACACCGCTGGTTTGAATACGGATCGTGTGAATCACGACATCCGGTCATGGATTGACTCGCTGCGCTCCGGCGATGTGCGGACGCTGGCGCGCGCCATTTCCACGGTCGAGAATCGCGCGCCGGGATGGTCCGAGCTGCTGAAGGCGGTGTTCCCGCACAGCGGCCGCGCTCGCGTGATCGGCCTGACTGGCGCGCCAGGAGCGGGGAAGAGCACGCTGGTCGACCAACTGGCCCGGTTGTATCGAAACACAAGAAATCCCCACTCAAGCCGCAAAGAGCGCGGCTTGAATGGGGCACCCGACGAAAATTACACCGTGGGCATTGTCGCGGTCGACCCCACCAGCCCCTACACCGGCGGCGCGATTCTGGGCGACCGCATCCGCATGCAGGAACATTTCGCCGACCCCGGAATTTATATTCGCAGCATGGCCACGCGCGGATCGCTGGGCGGGCTGGCCCGCACCACGGCCGACGTCACCACGGTGCTCGATGCCTCGGGCCGCGACATCATTCTGATTGAAACTGTCGGCGTCGGGCAGGACGAAGTCGATATCGTGCGCCTTGCCGACATCACGGTCGTGATTTTGGTCCCCGGCATGGGCGACGATGTGCAGACGATCAAGGCTGGAATCATGGAGATCGCCGACATCTTTGTGATCAACAAGAGCGATCGCGAAGGCGCGGAGAGAGTGGAACGCGAGATTCGCGCCCTGCAATCGCTTGCCCTGCGCCACGATGGATGGACGCCGCCCATCGTGAAGACCGTGGCCAGCGACGGAACCGGCGTCGAAGAACTGGCGGCGGCGATCGCCGATTATGAGGCTTACCTGCAAAAAGAGAACCTGGCGCTGAAGAAGCGCGTCGAAAACTGGCAGGAACGCCTGGTGGAAATGCTGCGCGACGTAATGCTCGAGAAAGCGCGGGCACAGTTCAAAGATGGCGCGCTGACTCGGCTCGCAGAGGAAGTCGCCGAATATAAACGCGATCCGTATACGCTGGTAGAAGAAATTGCGGCACACGTAAAGAACACGTAGGCCCGGACGCATTCGTCCGGGCGGTTTTTGAAGTCGAACCTCGGGCGGACGAATGCGTCCGCCACTACGTGAGCAGGGAAGAAGTCCAATGTTTCAGATTGATCATCTCGGTATCGCGGTAAAGTCGCTGGCGGCGGCCAAGGCGATTTACGAAAAGCTCGGCCTCAGCGTCTCGCCGGAAGAAACGGTGCAGCAAGAGCAAGTCCGGCTGGTGATGGTTCCCGTGGGCGAGAGCCGCCTTGAACTGCTCGAAGCGACCTCAGACGATTCGACGATCGCAAAGTTTATCGCCAAGCGCGGCGAGGGCCTGCATCATGTCTGCCTGAAGGTGCCTGATCTGCCCGCTGCGGTCGAGCGCCTGAAAAACAATGGCGTGCGCCTGGTGTCGGCGGAGATCAAAGTTGGCGCGGGTGGGCACGAGTACGTTTTCGTTCATCCCGCCAGCACGGGCGGCGTCCTGCTGGAATTGGTGCAGGGATAACCAGAATTGCCACGGATTTTCACGGATTAACACGGATAAACCGGAAAGGTAAATGCTTCTTCTCATCACAGACACTTCCGGCAAGGACGGCACGGTCTCTCTCGCACGAGCGGGCGAAGCCGGTCTGCAAGACTCTGATGCGAACGTAATCGAAACTGCCTTGCTCACGGGCGGAACGTTTTCTGCGCAACTGGTGCCGCAGATCGCCGCGCTGCTCCAGAGGCACGATTTCAGCAAGTCGGACATCGGCGGCTTCATCGTTGTCGTCGGTCCTGGATCGTTCACCGGCCTGCGGGTCGGGCTGGCCGCAATCAAGGCGCTGGCAGAGATTCTGCAGAAGCCCATCGTGCCTGTGTCACTGCTGGAAGTCGTGGCCACTGCCAGTCGCGCCCAAGGCAAGGTTGCGGCAGTGCTCGATGCCCGGCGCGGCGAAGTTTTTTTCGGGGCTTACGAGATCGCCGGCGAATCCGTCACGGTTCTGCGCGAGGAACTGCTGCCGCGCGCCGAGTTCTTATCCCTGGCGCGAGAGTCGTCCGTGGCCACGCCGGATCCCGCCCTGGCTGCAACGGCGCGGGATGCCGGCCTCCTCGTCGTCCCGGTCGAATCTCCGGGCCCGGAGATGATTGCGCGCTTCGGATGGAAGAAGCTTCAGGCCGGCGAAACTGTCTCGCCCGAACAGTTGGAGGCGAACTACATGCGCCGCTCCGATGCCGAGATGTTTGTGAAGAGCAGCTCTTAGCTTTTGGCTTTCAGCTCTTAGCTTAGTCTTAACTTACTCCGTTGATACGCCTCGCCACTCCCGCCGACATCCCCTCCATGCTGGATCTGGAGCGCTCCTCCGCTACTGCCGCCCGCTGGACGGAGCAGCAGTACCGGCAGGCGTTCGAGAGTACGGGCGCGGAGCGGCTTGTCCTCGTCGCCGACACGCCGCCTCATGCCACGCGCGAGGTGACCGCAAGCGATGCAACGGCAAGCGCCGCATCTGCGAGCGCCGACGGAGCGAGCCTGCAGGGTTTTCTGGTGGCGCTTCATCTTCCCCCCGAGTGGGAGTTGGAAAATATCGTCGTGGCCGCCTCGGCGCAGCGGCAGGGCCTTGGAAAGCAACTCTTGGAGGCCCTGCTGGACGCAGCCCGCAAAACCAACAGCGCCTCCGTGATTCTCGAGGTCAGAGAATCGAACGCCGCGGCGCGAACTCTCTACGAAAAGACGGGTTTCGAGCAGTCCGGCAGCCGCAAGTCCTACTACACAAATCCCAGGGAAGATGCCGTCCTCTACTGCCTGACTCTTGGTCAGCACCGTTTCTCACTGTGAGACTGCACCACTTTTTTGGCATTGAACCCCCTTTTGCCGTGTGCTAGCCTCACCTCATATCCCGGTTGGAGGTCTGCTGGATGCTGACTTCGAAGGACCAACTTCTGACCAATCATGAGGAGTTCCGCAGATTGGCTCAGGAGCACACGCAATATTCAAGACGCCTCGATACACTCACCCAAAAACGTTACCTTAGCGAAGACGAGAAGCTGGAAGAAGTCCGGCTGAAAAAGCTGAAACTCCGCCTCAAAGATCAGATGGAGTCCATTGAGCGCGAGTACCGGCAGCAATACGGCGTCAACGTAGCGTAAATTCTTGCCAACCCCGCCGCGGCTTCTCCGCCAAGGGAAAAACTCATCTTCCACTCGGGCGCGATGAAGCGCCTTTTGTTATTTGGACTTACAACGCTGGCCCGAGCAATCTGCGTGGCCACGGTCTTTCTCAGGCGTGGTTTCTACCTCGAATCCCAGTCGCCGCTGCCGATCTTCTCGCCCCGCTTCAACGTCCGGTCAAAGAACTCTTCCGTCGCCGTGTAGACCCGCATCCAGTCCTTCCACCTCAGAAACCCGTGGATCTCATCCGGCAGGATCATTTGTTCGAAGGGCACGTGCTGCGCCCGCAGCCGCTGCACCAGGTCTACCGTTTGGCTGAAGGGAACGTTGCGGTCGTCATCGCCGTGGATGAGCAGCACCGGCGACTTCCAGGTACCCACGTAAGCATTGGGCGAAGAATCCCAGGCCAGCTTCACGGCAGCTTCCGCGTCCGGCGGACGCAGCGCAAGGTTGCCGAAGTACGCGCGCTCTGTCAGAAAAACGCTCCAGTCATGCACGCCGTGAAAATCCACTCCTGCCTTGAACAGATCTGAATTGCGAGCCAGACCCATGGCGGTCAGGAAGCCGCCATAGGAACCACCCCACAGACCGATCTTTTCTCCGTCCACCTCCGGCAGCGATTGCAGATACCGTCCTGCCGCCGCAACATCCTTGTACTCTGCGGCTCCGCGCCAGATGCTGTTCGGGGCCTCACGAAACGCTCGTCCGTACATAACGCCCAGCCGGTAATTCACCGACAACACGGCGTATCCCCGGCTCGCCAGGTATTGATTCTCCGCATACGCGTTGTGGTAGTAATCCATGTAATGGAAGCCCAGCATCATCTGGCGCATCGGCCCGCCGTGCATGAAAACCAGTCCGGGAACCTTCCCCTTCACGTCACGCGGTAGAAAGAGCTGGCCGTGCAGGGTGACGCCGTCCTCACTCTGGAAAATCACCTGCTTGGGCGTGACCAGCGAGGCCGAAGGAAAATCGCTGGGCAGGGCCTGCTTTGCGATCATTTCGCGGCCCTTCGCAGTAACTTCATACGGCATGGCCGGTGAAGTTGCCGTTGATCCCAGGCAGAGAATGCTTTTGCCGTCGCCGGTCGCGACTGGAGTCCACTCCATAGTCTCGCCGCCGGTGAGCGCCTGCTGTGGCCCACCGCCGGCCACGGCCACGCGCCACAGATGCCGCCGGTCGACATCAGTCTGGTTCGAGGATTGGTTCGAGGAATAAATCACCCACGCTTTGTCGGCGCTGAGTGTGACGTCTTCCACATCGAAGTCTCCGGGCGTAAGCAGAGTGGCTGCGCCGCCGCTGGCCGCAATCGAATACAGGTGATTGCGCCCATCTTGCTCCGAGGCAAACACCACGCGCCCATCCGCAGCCACGTTCAGCGAGCCATCTTCTGTGAGTCCAGGGAGAGAATCCTCGGGCTTTTCGCCGCTGCGCCACAACAGGCGCCCGGCGCCGGTAGAGGCATCGGCAATCCACAGCGACCACGGCTCCGGACGCTTCGGAATCAACGGCAGCTTGCGCTCACTTCCGGCGATCCGCACGAACACAATCCACCTGCCATCCGGCGACCAGCGTGGCATGGAATCCTTATCCACGCTGGGCGCCAGGTAGCGGATCGACGCGCCATCGAAGTCGTAAACCGCGATGAAGCTGTGATCCTCGCGCTGGCTGACAAAGGCGATGTGTTTGCCATCAGGAGACCACTTCGGATCCTCGGCCGCTCCGCGCACCGACGCCAGTTCCTTGGCCGGTTGTTTGCCATCCACCGGGGCGAGCCACAGCTTCTTTTTCGCGGACCACACCACCCACGCGCCGTCGGGAGAAATCTGAACGTCTTCGCAGCCCTCGTCGCCGCAGCCCATATCGCCCAACAGCCGCGGCTGTGCATCTTTTGCGTCCACGTCCAGCGCAAAGACTTGTTGCTTGGCTCCCTTCGTCGAGCTTTCGGGATTGGCGCTCTCCTGCGCCCCATTCAGTTCGGTGCCCAGCGCGTAAACCACCGTTTTGCCGCCGGGCGTGAGGCGCAGGCTCGCGATCGGCTGCCCGTCGTCCGCGCTGTAATGCGTTACCGCGCGTGCGCTGTGCGCGAAGTCAGGACCGTCCGCCACCCACACATTGCGGACTCCTTTTGCATCGAACACCCACGCCACGCGGCTGCCGTGCGCGGCCGCCCCGAGCTCGCCGGGAAACGGCGAACTCATCACCTGCTCCAGACTGAATGGAGACTGGGACCAGGCAGCCGACGAGCCCGTGATCAGGCTAATCACGATCAGGCCAAGCAAGATTCGACTGAGAACGATGTGCAAGCGACGGTTGGTGAGCGGCATAGGCCGTTAGGGTATGTCAAAACGGCTCGTCTGCCAACTGCAGTTGTAGCCGTCCGCCAAAACGTCGTGAGTCCGGGCCGCCTGCTCTATAATTGGAAGCTCTCATGGTTCGTGACGGATACTTCTATGCCGTGCCACTGATCGCCGCCGCCGTTCTCGTCGGCTGGCTGACCCATCCCGCGTGGGGGATGATTCCTGTTCTGCTGGCGTTCTTCTTTCTGTGGTTCTTTCGCGATCCCGAGCGAGCCATTCCACAGGAGCCGGGTGCTGTGGTTTCTCCCGGCGACGGCAAAGTCACCGATGTTTCGACCGTGATGGTCGGAAACGAGAAGCAATTGCGGCTGAGCATCTTTCTCAGCGTGTTTAATGTGCATGTGAATCGCTCGCCGATTGCAGGCGTGGTTCGCGACGTCCGCTACCAGCGCGGGCAGTATCTGAATGCCATGAACCAGGCTTCCGCCGAATTGAACGAACAGAATATCGTCACCGTGGAAAGTGACGGCGACAGGCAGACGGTGGTGTTCAAACAGATTGCCGGTCTGCTGGCGCGGCGCATCGTGTTCTATCCCAAGGTCGGAGACCGCCTCGAGCGCGGCCAGCGCGTGGGTCTCATCAAGTTTGGTTCCCGGGTGGACGTCGTGCTCGACGCCTCGGCCCGCGTCAACGTGAAAATCGGCGACCATGTGCAGGGCGGAGCTACCGTGCTGGCCTACCTGCAACCCCAGGGCGCGCTGGCTGCTGCGGGCAGCGCTCGCGCCACCGAGAAAGCCCACTGATGGATTCATCCCCCAACAAACCGCGGCGCCGCCTCAGCAAGGGGATGTACATTCTCCCATCGCTGTTCACCACCGCCAATGTAGCTCTAGGCTATTACGCCATCATCGAAGTCCTGCACGCTACCGTGGCCGAGTATTGGCACCTCGACAACGCGGCCAAAGCGATTGGCTTCGCGGTGCTGTTCGACGGTCTCGACGGCCGCATCGCGCGCATGACCGGAACCACCAGCGATTTCGGCCGCGAATTGGACTCTCTGGCAGACGCCATCACCTTCGGCGTTGCCCCGGCCGTGCTGGCCTGGAAGTGGGGATTCTTCCTGATGCCTCCCGTCCTGCTCGACGATTGGCACCATAATTGGCACGTCAAGCTGACGCAGTTGGGAGCGATCGCCAGTTTTCTCTTCCTGATCGCCGGGGTCAGCCGCCTGGCGCGGTTCAACATTACGACCAACCCCCAGCCCTCGAATCCCGGCCGCCCCGGCAAAAAATATTTTGTCGGCATGCCCATTCCAGCAGGTGCGGGCGTCATCGCCGCGGTGGTTCACTTCGCCGGCGGCGATCCTCTCGAGTCGTGGTACACGGCGCTCACCTGGCTGGCGATGGTGACCATGGTCGGCTACCTGATGGTGAGCACCTGGCGCTTCTATAGCTTCAAGGATATTGATTTTCGCTCCCGCCATCCCTTCCAGCTCGTGGTCTTTCTGGCGGCAGTGTTTGCCGGAATCTGGTTTTTTTCACGCCAGGTTCTCTTCTTCATCGCGTTGTTCTATATGATCTCCGGCGTCTTCTGGCGGGTGCAGTGGATTTTCCGTCGCCATCATGACCCTCCACCGCCGCCCTACAAGGAGGCTTCGCCGGCGTCATGAGCGATTCCGTCAAGTCGCCCCCGGCCGCGCATCCTGTCGCCAGTCGCGGAAATCTGTATCGTGCCGCGATCGTAGGCGCCGCCTCGCTCCGGGGGAAGGAAGTTGCCGAGATGTTGAACGAGCGCAATTTCCCCGCCGCCGATATCCGCCTGCTCGATGACGACGAGTCCCTCGGCCAACTCGAGGCCATGGGCGACGAGATCAGCTTCATCCAGCGCGTGCGGGCCGAGCAGTTCGAACACGTGGACTTCACTTTTTTTGCTTCGGATGAAGAATGCACCCGCGCCAATTGGAAAGATGCCCAGGACGCCGGCAGCGCCATCATCGACCTCTCCGCGGCCCTGGAAAACGAAGCCGGGGCCAGCGTGCGTTCTCTTTGGGTCGAACGCGAACGCGGACAAATCCCCCCTCCCGAGTTGCAGCCCGGCCCTTGTGTGACCGCCCATCCCGCTGCCGTTACCCTGGCGCTGCTGCTGTTGCGGGCCCGCAAGGCGGGCGCGATCCGGCGCGCCGTGGCCACGATTTTCGAACCTGCCTCCGAGCGCGGCCAACGCGGCATGGACGAGTTGCACCAGCAGACCGTCAACCTGCTCTCGTTCCAGCCTCTGCCCAAAGATGTTTACGACGGCCAGGTCGCTTTCAACATGGTGGCGCGCTACGGCCAGAAGGCGCAGCCCGCGCTGGATTCCATTGAGGCGCGGATTTCCCGCCACTATCAGAAGATTGCCGGGGACGGAGCTCCTCAGCTCTCGCTCCTGCTGCTGCAAGCTCCCATCTTTCACGGTTATGCGCTGGCTGTCTTTCTGGAGATGCAGAACTCCGTCGATGTGCCGGCCTTGTCGCGGGCCCTGGCCGGGGATCACGTAACGATTCCGGCTGCGGACGACGAGTCTCCCAGCAACGTGAGTTCCGCCGGACAGGCGGACATCCAACTCATGCTGAAGATGGATCCCGCGCAACCCAATGGAGTCTGGCTGTGGGCAGCGGCGGACAACCTCCGCATCTCAGCCCTCACCGCGGTCGACTGTGCTGAGAGCATGACGGCCACGCGCCCCACGGGGAAGATTCAATGACGACGCGCACCGCGTGCGGGCAGGTCCTCCCGGCGCTCATTTTCTGCTGCTTTGCACTCGGCCTCACTAACACGGCATGCGGTTACCACACCGCCGGTCATGCGATGCAGTTGCCGGATAATGTCAAGACGATTGCCGTTCCGGCATTCAAGAATGAGACGCTGACTTACCGTGTCGAGCAGATGCTGACGGCCTCGGTAGTTCGCGAATTTACTACGCGGACTCATTACCGCATTCTCAACGATCCCGGCGACGATGCGGACGCTACCTTGCGCGGCACTGTGCTCTCCACCACCGCCTCTCCACTCACTTATGACACGGCCACCGGGCGTGCGGCCAGCGTGCTCGTCGTGGTCAGCATGAGGGTTACGCTGACCGACCGCAGCGGCAAGGTGCTGTACCAGAATCCAGCGTATTTGTTCCGCGAGCAGTACGAGGTGTCGCAGGATCTGGCCAGCTTCTTCGAAGAAGATTCCCCTGCCTTCCGGCGCCTGTCGCAGGATTTCGCCCGCACCCTGGTGTCGAACATTCTGGAGGGATTCTAGGCGTGAAGCGACTTTCCCGGCTGTTGATGCTGTCTGCGACTCTGCTCGCTACCGCCTGTTACAGCGGATCCCGCCCGCCGCACGTCGGCGATGCCGCCCGCGACTTCACGGTGCAAGACTCCGATCGAACCGTGACTCTGAATCAGTTTCGCGGTCAGATTGTCGTCTTGAATTTCTGGGCGACCTGGTGTCCTCCGTGCGTCTCAGAGTTGCCGTCGTTGATGACCATGCAGGATCGAGAGCGCAGCCGGGGCGTGGTGGTCCTGGGCGTCAGCATCGACGTCGACGGCGACGCCTACCACCGCTTTCTCAAACTGCGCAACGTCAATTTTCTGACCGTGCGCGATCCCGAACAAAAAGTCGCTCTCATGTACGGCACTTCGGGCTGGCCCGAAACCTACATCATCGACCGCCAGGGTGTGATGCGCCGCAAGTTTGTTGGTCCTGTTGACTGGACCTCGCCCGAGGTGATGGACTTCCTGAGCAAGCTGTAGCGGTTGATGATCGGTTGCCAGTAGTTTTGGAACGTCATCCTGACCGGAGCCGCTTTTCAGGCGGAGGGAAGGATCTCCCGTAGAACGACACTAGGCGGATCGAATTCACGATGTTACATTCGGAAAAGATGACGTTCGCTAGAACTGGGATAATCCGATGAGGGCCTTCGCCCAGGCCGAGCGCTTTGTCAGCGAACTCGAGTCGCGCAAGCTGCGTGCCGCCTACGTCTTCGTGGGTGATGAAGCTTTCTTCCGCAAGCGCTTTCGCGACGCCATCCTGGAGCACCTGGTGCCGGCCGATCTCCGCGATTTCAGTTTCTTCGAGTTCGATCTCGCCGAAAACGATCTGGCCGAGGTTCTCGACCGCGCCCGCACCCCCTCGCTCATGGCTCCGTTTCAGGTTTTCTTTGTGCGAGGCGTGAAGAATCTTTTTGGCCGTGGGTCCAACGAAGAAAAGCTTGCCGCCATTGAGGACTACTGCAAAAACCCGAATCCCGACGCGCTAATTGTGTTTGTTGCCGACCACATCAGCATCCCCGCCGACGTTCGTCGCATGGAGATGCAGGATAAAGAGCGCTACCAGCGCATCCGCGAAACCATGGGCCAGTACTGCGGCATCGTGGAACTGGCGCGCGTCGAGGAGGGCGAGGCGGTCCGCTGGATTTCCGATTACTGCACTGGCCGCGGAGTGAAGATCGACGCCGACGGCGCCCGCGAACTGGTCGACGCCCTTGGCGGCGACATGATGATGATTTCCAACGAACTGGAGAAGCTGATTCTCTACGTCGGCGAAAAAAAGCGCGTCACCCTGGGCGACGTCGAAACCATGGTACTGGCGGCCAAGCAGCGGTCGTTATATGAACTGACGGATGCGATCTCGTCCAAAGAACGCGTGCGTGCGCTCGAAATTCTCGACGCCATTCTGCTCTCCGGCGAAGGCGAAGAGGCCGCCATTGGACACATCTACATGCTGGCCAAAACTTTCCGCCAGATGCTGGTGATTCTCGAGCGCAACGTCCGCGACCAGCGCATGCTGTGGGCCGCGCTCTGGCAGGGTTTCCGCGTGCCTCCGTTCGCCGCCGACGACATCATCAAGCAGGCCCGCCGCTACAAATCCCGCCGCGAACTCACCCGTGCCATCCGCCTCGTCGCCAAGGCCGATCTTGCTCTGCGCTCCAATCCCGTTAGTAAACGCATGGTGCTGGAACGCCTGGTGATGGACCTGACCACCGAGCCCAAACTCGAAACCCCAGGCTGGATGCAGGAACAGTTGCCGGTGTAAGAAAGGCAGCTGTCAGCTTTCAGCCGTCAGGTTGCAGCCAACCTTGCGTCAGCACTCTTCCCCCACAGCTTGGAGAATTCTGCGAAGCCGTACCGCGCGAGCAGTGCCTTTCCTTTGGGCAGATTTTTCGGAAATCGCCATGGTGGCGGGGAACACAATTCCTCATTCAAGCGACCCGGGAACGACTACTCCTGCCAAGTTCCCTCCAATTGGCGACTATCCCAGCTCCGCATTTTGCCACTATAACTCCCGAGAGTTGATAGATAGAAGGTTCATCATGGCGATGTACGAATCTGAACTTGAGGCGGCTCTTGAGGAGGAATTCGGGGGACTGGGCGAAGACGAATTTGAGGATGGCGCAGAGGGCGAAGGAATCTTGGGGGGCTGAGCAGCCTGGCGGGCGGCTTGAGCAAGTTGGGCAGCGTGGCCAGCGGAATCAGCAAATTTGGCAGCAGCGTAGGAAAGTTGGGAAGCCTGGCCGGCGGCATAGGAAAACTGGGCGGTGCAGCGGGCGGGTTGCGCAAGTTAGGGGGCTTGGGAAGACTCGGCGGGGCTGCCAAGTTTGGCCGGGCGGCGAGCGGCGTGGGCAGGTGGGGAAGGCGATCAGGCAGCCTTGCAAGACGCGGTGGCACGGTTCGCAAATTGGGCGGATCCATAAGAACAGGCCGGCCTAGCGGAGGTCGGCCCAGCGGAGCTCGGCCGGTTCGAACTCGGCCCCATGGGGGAGGCAGGCCGGGCGGTGCGGTGGATGTGCGTAGTCTGACCCGCGACTTGAACAAGCTAGGATTCCTGGGAAAATCCAGCTCTGTCGGGAAAGCGTTCACGATCGCCAGGAATTTCCAGAAATCCCGGAGTTTCAGCGGGCTCCTTCGTGACTTCGACAAAGCGGGACTGCTGCTAAAGCCGGGCACCTTGAACAGGGCGGCCAATCTGGCAAGAAACTTTCAGAAATCGCGGAGCCTGCGCGGGCTGTTTCGCGACTTTGACAAGATGGGGTTGGTGACAAAACCGGGCACGTTGGGAAAGGTGGCAAGTCTCGCGGCGGATTTCGGGAAGACTCGGTCGCTAAGCGGGTTATTTCGCAACCTGGACAAAGCAGGATTGTTGGCGAAGCCAGGCTCTTTGGGCAAGTTCGCCACTCTGGCAGGGAATTTCGGGAAGTCCCGCACCCTGGGCGAATTCATCAATAGCGCTTCTCCTCTCCTGAAAATGACGGCGCGAATGGCAGCCCCAACGGTTGGCGCTGCCATCGGAGGGCGAACCGGCGCGATGGCCGCAAACATGCTTACGAAAATGCTAAGAGAAGGGGAAGCGGGGCTCTTCGAACTGGAGGATGAGTTTGAGCTGGAGACGGAGCCCGAAGGGTTGCACGAGACGGAGCTTGAGATATTCAGTCACGAATTAACCTATCACGAGGCGCTCGCGGAGATGATGGCTGAGGCCGCAGAGCAGGAACAAAACGAAGGCGAGGCGGAAGCGATGGCGGGCGCGGCCACATTGACCGTGATCTCGCCGGCGGACCGGCGCGCACTGCGGAGTGTTTTGCCCCACCTGGTCCGCGGCACGGCAGTTCTCACGCGCATCCTGCGGGCCAACCCCGATACGCGTCCGGCGGTGCGAGCTGTGCCCACGATCGCGCGGCGCACCGTACAGGTTCTGAAGCGGCAGGCCGAAGCGGGAACGCCGATCACACGACGGACGGCCGGACGGGCTGCGGCACGAGAAGTCCGGCGCGTTCTGGGCAGTCCGGTCGCCTGCGCGACCGCAATGGCGAACAATGTTTGGGCAGCCCAAACATTGCGCGGGGCGGCGGCGTAATCAGCCTGGTCAAGCGAGTTACCGGGCGCGGTGCCCCGGCCTTGATCTTCTGTGCACGTTCCCAACGAGGCGGCGCAATCCTCCACCAGTTACTCGAAAGTCCAGTGTCTTCACGGAACCAACGTGATCCGGCTAATTGGCAAGTCCTGAGCCACAATGAGCTCACGCCTCAGAAGCTTGCCCCGCCTGTGACGCTGTCGATTTTTGCGGGCGTCCGGGGCCAAAGGAATAGCCATGAAAATGCACCGCTCGGTCCGCTGGCTGGTATTCGCCGCCATGATGTTGTCTCTTTCCACCGCCGCGTTCGCGCAGATTTCCGTCGGGATCTCGGTTCGTGTCGCCCCGCCCGCGCTGCCCGTTTACGAGCAGCCGGTTTGCCCCGGCCCCGGCAATTTGTGGACGCCGGGCTACTGGGCGTGGAATGACGACGCTGGCTACTACTGGGTGCCCGGCACCTGGGTAGTCGCACCCGTTGGCCTGCTCTGGACTCCTGGCTATTGGGGTTGGTCCGACGGAGTTTATGGATGGCACCGTGGTTATTGGGGACCGCACATCGGCTTTTACGGCGGAGTCAACTACGGCTTCGGCTACGGCGGAGTCGGCTTTGGTGGCGGAGA
>Ga0209415_10010001_pt1 | contig 16200 bp, 13 predicted proteins | sample PeaSoiSIISIP2007_FD_187696 | JGI IMG/M metagenome (GOLD analysis project Ga0209415, IMG submission 187696) | Peat soil microbial communities from Weissenstadt, Germany - SII-SIP-2007 (SPAdes) (version 2) | ecosystem: Environmental > Terrestrial > Soil > Wetlands > Peat | place: Germany...
GTGGGTGACTTTACTTAAATCGTTATCTCAAAGTGAACTAAATCGTCAATTCTACCACCCAGAGGCCGGAGATCTAAGCCTTAATAAGGTGATAGGATTATATGCTTGGCATGGCAATCATCACTTAGCACACATTATGAACTATAGAAAAAGCATCGGGCTTTAGCCATTGCAACGCCTCCGAACCGTGCTTCTGGGCCAACGTATGCTAAGGGTCTTGCGGCCCTCGCCCCCGAACCGTGCTTGATGCAAATATCTAGGCGAACCCCGCCGGGGTTGAGTCTTCCTAAACAAGTGCGGTGGTGTAATGTGACTAAACCTCCCTATATCTAATTGTGTATTGGTTAAACGAGACCTTCAGGAGATTAATAGTCAAAGGAAGGCGGCAGGGTTAATTGTTATCTTTACAGAAGGCAACTGTTAATGATTTAGAATCATTAGCTCAACTTTACGAAGAGTTGTGTGGCGAAAAAACCGATCTTTATAAGATGAAAGAGAATTTCAAATTAATGGAGTCAAATCCTAATTATATAGTCTTGACGGCAAAAGTGGATACCTTAGTTGTTGGATCGGTAATGGGGATCATTTGTCTCGACTTGGTTAGTAAATGCAAGCCATTTATGGTAATCGAAAATGTTATAGTGAAAAGCGATTGTCGAGGAAGAGGAATTGGAGTAAAGCTTATGGAGGAAATAGAGGCAATTGGGCGTAAGCGAGAGTGTTATTATACTATGTTCGTGTCCGGAGGCCAGAGAAAGCAAGCACATCAATTCTATAAGGCAATTGGCTACGATTTGGAATTAGTTCAGGGATTTAAAAAGTTCCTATAATTGCCTCACGCCGACCTGGCTGTTTAAACAACATTATGGTCTAACTCCCACTCAGTGCGTTACTAAATTTAGAGTAGATAAAGCGGCTGATTGTGCTTTTGGGTATAGCAATAGGTTTCTTGCCGTTCGTTACTTTAACGGCTGTTCCAGTTATACTTGATATTCAACCCATTGCTATTACTCGGCAGAACATGCTAACTGGCTGTCATATTTTGTCGTTCCGCGTAGGTTCCAGGACCCTTTGCGAAACGACAAGTTTCGCTGAATACTTCCAAAGCGATTCCAAGCTCAGCAAAATCGATAACTAGCTTCAGTTTCAACGGCCTAAGCCAACTGCCAGAAATATACGAAGGTGCAGATCATATATTGGTAACATTACCTCAAGGAACATGACAAGTGCCATATATTTGTTTTTCGTGAAAATAGAGAAGGTACGGAGTTCTGGATTGCGAACGGGTGGCAAACAAGACATGATCTTAACATAATGTCTAAGCCTACTCTGGGTTAAACACTTTATTATGCGAAAATAGAGATCTGTCGAGGGCGCAACCCGACGGGGTGGCCCGTCTTTCTTAACAACTACGTATTTTTATGTGCCAGGTCACTGGAACCCTACATTATCAATGAAACTAGAACATAGGAATATTGGTAAGGTCGCCCCTGAAGTTGTTTGCTAGATCGTTTGGACGGTCTGGCTTGTTTTGTGTTTTCTTGGATTATTTCCGTGATTTTGGGAGGAATTTGAGGGAAAATGTGGAAAGTAGTAGAAGCGAATTATTTGATGGTTTAGAAAACTCCTCACCCACTGTTAATGATCGGAGGCTAAGGGCCTTGCGACCCTCAGCACCGAACCGTGGTTGGTATTGTATGATAACCTATCCACCCATTGTAGCGCCTTGCAAAGTTCAAGAAGGTTGGAAATAACCGCCTTGATAAATCATTGCCGGCAGTCAAGTACCGAGTCTTTCACCCACCGGAGCGTTTTGGGCGTTTACGGTTTTTTTGGTTGTAAAATTTGCTCAATAAAGAGGAATATTCTGTAACATGTAGAATGAAATTAGAGGGAGCTCTGGAGGTGAAAAAAGATGTCTAAAAGATCAAAACCTGAACATCCTAGCCCTTATCTAAATGACTTAATTGACTCAATTGATCACCAGTATGACCCCGGTTATTGGCTTGGAGGTAAACGAACTCCCTTACTAATTAAATACAATAATATAAATAAACGTGGACAAAAGCTAACAGGAATAACATTTATCCTACTAGGATTTTTATCGCTTGCAGGCGTTGTTGTTCCATTAGTAGTGAGTATTTTTGGTAATAAGCTTTATGGCAATTTCTCGTTGATCTTCAATTTAATATTTAGCATGGCTTTTCTCGGATTCGGAGTAAAACTATTTATGAGGGCGAGAAAACCAAAGGGAAAAGCCTCTCAAAATGAGGACTAGTATTGATATTTATTCCTTTGATATTCCAACTGATAGTATTAGGCTCAGTACCTTAAGCCCACTCCGTGTAGACCCTCGCTACCGAATAGCGCTCAATGCGTATATCTGGGCCAACGCCGCTGGGGAGGCTGCCTAGACAAACGTGTTGATTGAATCTCGGTCATAAACTAAAGCGCATCCAGTTTGGACCATCCAAAAAATGTTTATCGATACTATAGACGTCGGTTTATAGATTTGTTGACAAGACGAGAAGGGGGAGGATAATGAAGTATTCAGAGGCAAACTTGGGTAGGATTTTCATCTTGAGACTAGAACATGGCGATAAAATACCAGACATTATTGAGGAATTTGCTAAGACACATCAAATCCATTCTGCAATAATACACTTTCTTGGCGGTGCAGACATAAATAGCAAAGTTGTGGTGGGGCCTGAAGACGGTACTGCCAAAAAGCCACGCCCTATGGTTACAGAATTACTGGGAACAAGCGAAGCTGTGGGCGTTGGAACTCTATTTATCAACGAAGACAAGGTTCCTAAATTGCACCTGCACGCTGCTTTTGGACGTAATAGAGATACGGTTACAGGTTGTACTAGGGATGGTGTCACAATCTGGCATATAGGTGAAGTAGTAATTTTCGAACTGACGAATTCGTCGGCACGGAGAAAAGTAGATCCTGAAACTGGTTTTGAATTATTGGATTTGTAGACTTAGACTTTCAGGTTCGGTGTTTATCACGTCGTTGGACAAAACGAAGTACAAGGGTCTTGCGGCCCTATTTGAGCTAACCCCGCTGGGGTGCTTTCTTTATTAACAACTACGTATTTTTATGTGACGGGTCACGGGAACCCTACATGATCAAAGAAACAAGATATAGTTGAAGCAGGAACTGAAGTAATTTGCCAGATCGTTTTTGGACGGTCTGGCTTTTTTGTTATTTATTTCTGAATATCTAGAGAGGAATTGAAGAAAAGATGCGGAAAGTATTTATAGAAAAGTATTTGATACAATGTTGGATATTATAAATTAAAAACTGGCAGGGGGTTAAGATTTTGGCTACATTTGATGATTTTATGAAATTGGATATTAGAGTTGGAGAAATTGTTCAGGCAGAAGTTTTCGAAAAGGCAAAAAAGCCAGCATATAAAGTATGGGTTGATTTTGGTGAAGAGATTGGCACAAAGAGATCGAGTGCTCAAATTACCGAATGCTACAAGAGCGAAAAACTTATCGGGAAACAAGTTTTGGGAGTGGTTAACTTTCCCCCAAGACAAATTGCTGATTTTATGTCAGAAGTATTAATCTTAGGGGTTTATACAAAACAAGGAGTTATTTTGATTCAGCCAGAACAACCAGTAAGTAAAGGAGATAGATTAGGTTAATGCGTAAGTAATAGCATTACTTGGAGATCAAGTGGCAGCGATGGCGTGTGTCGAAACTCACAGTGTAGCATAAATCTCGTCACGCCTCGTATCCAAACTCGTGCTCGATCCATATAGTTCTTCTATTCTGGGCGTAGCCCGCCGAGGTGACGCCTTTCGATAACGCTCTGGAATAAATCATCTTCACGAGAAAGGACTATGACGTGGCTAATAATAACCAGAAGGATGTTGAATGGGCTGAAGCCAAAAAGAAATGCAGATTGAACGAAGAAACTGTGGAAATGGCTAAAGAAATGGGATTGAATCCAAGAAGCCTGATCAAAAACATCCCAAACAAAAGTGAACAGTGGAAGGCTCCAGTGAGCATTTGGATCCAAGAGATGTATCAAAAACGTCAAGAAAAGGCACTAAAGAAAAAAGCTCGAAAAGAGAAGTCAACGGACTGATTTGTTAATCAGTCCATCATATTGTTCCTCCCATGGAACGTGAAGAAGGTTGCTTCATTGTGACAAAGTCCTATTGCCAGATGCATCTATAAGGTCGAAGAAACCGAAACAACATTACCGGTCGCCGTCACATACTGGGCTGTTTGAGTTCCTTGACCTGCAACAGTAGCATTGGTAAAACCAACAACTGTAACAGCACTCAGATTAGCTTGACACATTTGCCGCGGTAACTGTAACCCCCGTCGTTAAAGTTACGCTGCCAATAGTTGCCTGGATTGTATACGTTCCATCTATAGTAGTGGTAAATACACCATTAGTAATGGAAGCATCTGACGCATTCGAACCGATAACACTGTAGGTAACGCCAGTTGGAGTTGCGACTGTATTACCATCGCTGTTTGTAAATGTGAATCTGGTTGTTCCACCAACAACAATTGTACTGTTAACAGCACTGACGCTAGCTATAGTTGCAGTAACCGTCACAGTGGCCGTAGCAGTAACAGCGGTTCCGGCAATTGTTCCAGTTACAGTAACTGTACCAGCTTTGCTAACATCTACTGTTCCCCAGGTTACAGCAACTTGTTGAGTGGAATTGTCGCTCATGGTGGCGGATACCTGGGCAGGTAACGTAGGTTGTGTACCAACTACAGTTGTTGCGGTAACAGCACTAACCATTTTTACAGTAAGAGCGGTAATAGGGCTCACAGTCCCATCAGCATTCAACTTATAAGTAGCCGTTGGAGCAGTAGCATGATTTATTACCGTATCCGATAGCGCTGCAACGTATCCTTCGGCTTTACTAATGGCTTGCTCATAGTCAATAACACTTCCGTTGGTATCAGTAACAAAAAGGGGTCCATTAGCTAATTCAACAGACGACAAGGCACTAATAAGAGCCGATTTCATCGGAGCGTTTGACAATGCATTTGAATAATCTGCCTGTACAACCTGACCTGCGGCAACACCAGAGGTAGCTTTATAGAAGATCGTCGCTGGAGTCGCCATAGCCGTTTGGCCGAAAATTAAAATGGACACAAGAGCTGTTCCAAGAGCTTTAAGGCCTTTTGAAATAAACATGTTTTTCCTCCCTATTTTCGATTCATTTTTCTAATGGTCCAGCCCCTTTTTTAGAGCGTTTTTTTCTAGAACACCGGATTCCCGGTAAAGGCGCTTGTCCAACATCCTTTCAGGCTGAGGCTAAGCCTCAGAGGCAGCGGATCTCCACTGCCCCCCAGAGCGAAGCGAGTTGCTAGGAGATTTTCGTAAAACAATTAGTTGCTCATGTTCAAGACGCTAATTTGGTTTGTGTACGATGCTGTTGATGTTCCATTGGAATCGGATATCGTAATTACATCATTGTCATAAGCATCCCAATTTACTGGTGCAGTGCCAACGCTGTAGGCAAGAACCGCTTTGCCGGTGGAGTCAAGAGATACAGCAACAGGCGTTGTGCTGATTTTCTTTCCACCTGATGTAAGCGTACCTGTAGTGTCAATGTCACCAGGCGCAAATGTCACATAAACAGTACCGCCCGCATCGACAGTGTTACCATTAGCATCAGTAGCTGTGATAATCAAGTTGTAAGTCTTTCCAGACTTAGCGCCATTAATGAACTGATTAACGAGTGTGCCAGAACCTGAGGGCGAACTAACCGAGGTGGGAGTCCCAATCGACAAGGTGTTAGAACCAGCCGTACTGTCATTCCCAATTGCAAACTTCGTTACCGCTGCAACACTAGATACTTTGCTAACAGTTGAATCGGTAGACGTAACGCTAACTGGGGTCGTTGTAGTGGCCGGTGTTGTAGTGGCTGGTGGCGTAGTAGCCGGTGGTGTAGTAGTCGGTGTTGTAATGGCCGGCTTTGTATCGGTTGTGTCGATTGTTTTGAACAAAATTTCATTTGACTGATACTGTACCGGCTGCACGCCAAGAGCATTAGCTAAGTTAGCTATTGGTAGACAGACGGAGTTACTCTGAGTCGTGATCGGAGATTCTAACTTGACTGGTTGCTGGTCGATTGTTACGGTGTCTCCTTGGGATGGGATATCGACGAGGTGGCTTCCGTACATGAACCACACGTCAGCACCATTCTGATGAGTTTGAACATCTAGGCTCTGGACAAGGTCCGGAACACTCATGTAGAGATTTCCTTGTTGTTGAAATGGTGTAACTTGAGCCACTGGCTCACCCGTATTTGGATCGAGGAACACAGGAGGGTTGTTGGCTGAGCTAAAGTCAAACATATTATCTAGAGAACCCGCTAAAGCATCAAAAGATCCGTTGCCAATGCGTCCGAGATTCCAGTTGTCCTCAACAAAACGAAGTACAGAAGATTGGTCGGCAAGTGTATTGATGACAGCATTGTGCTTGGCATAGGGTGAAACTACAACCATTGGAAATCGGGGTCCATATCCTAAACGATCTTCGGCTCCATTTAATGGCGGATTAGTCCCAGCATTATTTCCTTCTAAGGCATCTACAGCTGGATCGTTTGATTGATTCACAATCGGAGGCATAACGTGGTCATACCAGCCGTCGGAGTCATCATAGCAGAGAAAAATAGCGGTACTACTCCAAGTTGGCAAAGCTTCCAACTTATTGACGGTCGAAGCAAGCCAAGTTTGCTCGTCAAGTGGATCTGAGTATGATGGATGCCCGTCTTGATAGGCAGGTGCCTTCACGAAAGAGAAGCTTGGTAGATTTCCGGCATTCGCAGCTGCCCAGAAGTCAGTCACATCATATTGATGATTCGCTTGATCTGTATAACCAATATTGGCAACGGACGACGGTTTCAGGTGTGATACATTAGACGTTAATCCATAGTATTCAAATGGTTCGTGGTGGGGAATATAATCGGTCACTGCTTGTGCCGCAATATTATTATGTTGGGCTGTGGGATCGTCGTATCCACCAAAGAAGCATCCCCACGTGAGACCCTTCGCGTTCAACATATCTCCAACGTTAGTACCTGCCATAGAAATGGTAGAACCCTTGGAAGCGTAATCGTAATATGGGTCAGAATCACCTATAACTGTACCATTGCTAGTAACTGAACTTGGAAATCCTTTGTCCCCAGGATTTAATACTGTGCCGTTTTGTGCTTGGTTTGCGCTATACACAGTAGCTCCACTCGTATTGCCCGAAATACAATTGAGAGCTCCCGGAGTGGACGGACCTAAGTTTGAGCCGAAGTAGTTGTCGTTCATAGCAAAGTGTTGGGCATAATTCCACCAAGCAGTTACCGTGTTTCCATCATAATAATTCATAACCCCAGCATCACCGCGCCCGTCAATTTGAACAAACTTGTCCATCAAGCCACCGTCAAATGATTTCTGTTCAGAAGTATAACCATGATCATAATCTGCGGTGTGAGCCTGAGACCGATCAAAACGCTGTGGATTCGCCGAATTAGGATTATTAGTCAATAATGCAGCACTCAGTCCATTAACAGTGGGAGTGCCTGGAGCTGCATAGAATGGCGGCTCACCTGCAGGATTCGTGGCAACCGGATAGGTGCCGAAATAATGGTCAAATGATTCATTTTCCTGGAAAAGTACAACAACGTGTTGAATCGGTGTATTTGCTTGTGAAACGCTGGCTAAAGGTACCAAGGTTTGCGCTGAAGCTGAGGATACATCTGCAAATGCAGTCGGCACACTGCTAGATGCTACTAGAGTGCTAAGTGCGAAAACAGCAGCGGCTTTCTTGAGACGATTTTTCATTGACTGTAACCCCTCCCAAAATTTTTTCTTTTTTAGTATAGCATAACATTTTTAAACATTCTTGTTAAAAATATTTAATAAATGTTAAATGTTAGTTAATAATAATAATTTATAAGTTGATTATTGCTAGGTGATTTTAAAGTAAATTTCAAATAAATGAATTGATTACAAAGAAGGTTTCAGTTTAAGAATATTAATTGTTAGATCCGCTAAAAAAAGTCAAGGGTTTGTTTGATAATCTTTTTGTTTTTTGATTCCAAAAATAGGGTATTACCTTTTGCCCGATTTTATTTTTGCCGTCAGCATACTTTACCTATGCTGGTCAGATGAACGGTTAGTTTTGAGTTCGTTTTAGTTCAATAGAGGAGGCAGGGGTGTCGATGCCTAGACAATCAGAATGGACAAGACGTACGGTGTTGCGCATAGCCTGGGGCGGGATTTTCGGTCAGGGCCCTGCATTGATTTCGGACCTCGAAGAAGGTCACTATTTCAACGACTGAACGATTATCGTCTCAGCCGGTTACTAGGCGAAAGAAAGACCCGCACTGCAAACTGTGCGGGTCTCTGTATGTTAGTGGAGTGAGTTGTATGGCCTCATCCGGCGGGGTGTTCGCTGCGGAATTTTTTCAGTGGACTATCCGACATAAGTGGCTATCACTTGAGAGCGGCAACGCTAGCTCGAATACGCATTGGAGGAACAGAAAAATATTAATGAGATTTGGAGATCTAAAAAATAAGTATGACGATGAAAGGACAATGGCGTTAGTACGGAAGTTAATAGCACCAGCATTCTATCACACTAAGGACGCTGGTGTGGAGTTGTCATGTAACTAATAATATCCGAACACACAAATTTCTGTAATGAGTATTATGTCTTCGAACTCAATGGCTGTTATTAGATCCATAGATTTGTATTTGGGGTAGTAACAGTGAAGTATTCCAGGGGCAACACATATAGATAAAACCTTGAGTGTCTCTCATCTGTGGACGCGGAAAGAAAATGGCTGAAACATAGACTATAGTAAATAGGCGTGATAGAGAGAAAAACGAACGTCGGCTATTTGAATAAAAACATGCAAGAAAGCACTAATGTGATGAAAACAAAAACAGGTAAATCACCTGTCAGGGAGGAATTTGGACAAAAATGGGGAATTAAGTTTAGTGAATTTTACGAAACATGAATTATCGGACGCAAATTTAATAAAGGTGAATTATTTATTGCTGGCGAATGATTTACCTATGCCAATAAAAAAGGTATCTACGATTGTGTCGGTAATTTTTGTTATCCGAAATCGCTGGGTAAAAAGGTTTTGGCTTGGGAGGAATAAGAGATGAAAAAGGCTTATCAAATTACGGCGGTTGTAATTGCGGTTCTTATTCTTGGGGGGCTGCTTATATACCTATTACCATCCAAGACAACCGGGAAAACAATTGAACAAGCAATTGAGAAATCTGGTAGACAAGTAGAAAAGGAAATACACGAAGAAAAGGTTAAGGGCGGAGAAACAGTTTTCTTTTATAAAAGTATTAATGGCGGAAAGGATTACTCAATGGCTGCAGGATATATAAAAAAGACGCTTTGGGGTTGGGAGTGGGTTTATGGTGGGGAGCACACGCATGCAGGACCAGTGCAACCAATTACAGAACAATACTTCCCCTCAGTAAAAGATACACCCTTTCCACTAGCTTATGGAGAAATTTCCGATCCGCAAATTGTTCGAGTTAGTGTACAGACTGAGAAAGGAACAACAGATAAAGAAACAACAGATAAAGAAACGAGTATCGTTGAAAATGGGACGACAAGAATATGGTATGTGTTTCTTAATCCTTCAGATGGTCCTCTAACAAAGGTCGTTGGCCAGTCCCAAAGCGGATCGATTTTGTCTTCCGAAGATATTAGTCTGGAAACAAGTATTTTATTTGAACGGTCAGGTCGTCTTTTGTACGGTCTGACTTTTTTTGTTTTTTCAGGGATTAATTTCATGATATTAGAAGGAAATCAAGGAAGTATGTGGAAAGTGAATATAGAAGCGAATTATCGAGGGTTTCGGAAACTCCTCTCCACGCAGATCGATCCATCAGGGTTAACCTACAATTAATTTTAGTTAACAATGGTTGTAAAGAAAAATATTAATTCAAGGAAGAGGGGGAAATGAAATGGAGACACTAAAATCAATATTAATTTCGCATTTTAAAAAATGGGGTATTAATGCTATTTTTAGCGTACCTGGAAAACCACTTGCTCCTTTGATGGTTGAATGTGATAAACAAGGCATTCAATATATCACGGCAAGACATGAGAGTGGAGCAGGATATGAAGCAACAGGATATGCGTTAATGAATAAAAAATTGGGTGTAGCGGCTGGAACGTCTGGTCCAGGTGGAACTAATATGTTAACATCTGTTGGACAGGCAAAAGCGTCTTACGCACCTGTTTTATTTATTACTGGTTGTCCATCAATTAGAGATACGGGTAAAGCTTTAGGGCAAGATTCTACATTTTTTGGTACTGATTTAGTTGAAATATATAAACATGTAACTAAATTTAGTGCAAGAGTAGAAAGAGGGGATTTATTTGAATCATATTTAAGACATGCTTTAGAAAAAATGTATTCTGGTGTTAAGGGACCAGTTCATTTATCGATTCCTTATGATGTTTTCAATGAACAGATAGAAGAATTTGAATTAGATTTACCTATTTTTAAACCACTAGTTTCTCTCGATTCAGATATATTTTTAAATAAACTTGAAAATTCTAAAAGACCAGCAATTTTGGCTGGTAAAGGTGTTCATGCGAGTCAAGCATACGATGAACTTTTACAATTAGCAGAAACATGGAATATACCAGTTATGACAACACCAGGAGGTAAAGGGGTTTTTATTGAAAATCATCCGTTATCACTAGGAGCATTGGGTTTAGGTGGTACAGATGAATCTGAAAAATATGTTCAAGAAGGTATAGACTTATTAATTGTTATCGGAAGTAAATTGTCTGATATGTCAATAATAGGTTTACTGCCTTTCCCTAAAGAGGTTATCCATTTAGATTATGATATAACATTTATGCAAAAATCACTATTAGTCACAACATTACCTATTATTGGAGATATAAAAACTAATTTACAATTATTACTAAATAAAGTTAAAGATAAGGAGAAAAATACCTACATTACATTAAATGATAATTATTCAATTTTTGAAGACAGTGGTTTTCATATTTCTTCTAAAAATGCAATTAAAATAATTAGAGAAGAATTATCTGATGATTCAATTATTTTTGGAGATGATGGGAGCCACACATTTTATGGTATTAGGTATTTTGATATTAAAAAAACGGGAACATTTTTCTTTGATGATGTATTTGGTGCTATGGGACACGCAATTGGTTATTCAATAGGAGCTCAATTAGTGAATTCAAACTCAAAAATTGTTTGCTTAACGGGTGATGGATGTATTATGATGCAAGGAACAGAAATTTCTACTGCAGTTAATTATAATATACCCGTTACTATTATAGTATTGAATAATGGTAGATTAGATATGGTAGATAAAAGTATGAAAAATGTTTTAGGAAGAAGTGTAGGGGCAATTTATAATATACCTCTAGACGTAAAGGGTTTTGCGGAATCTATGGGAGCAATCGCATTTAAATGTTATAATGAAATTGAACTAAGAAACGCTTTAAAAAATAACCAGGCTAGCAATAAGCCTGTTGTAATAGAAGTTATTGTAGACCCAGATGAAATTCCACCAACTATGAAGAGAGGATCTTAAAATGAATAATTATGAAAAAGGAATAGAGATTTTAAACAAAATTGCAAATGAAGAAAATAAAGAAGCTATCAAAGGGTTAGCAGAAATATATCCAGATTTGGCAGAAAAGGTTATTTCTTTTGGATTTGGAGAGATTTATTCTAGGCCTAATTTAGATTTGAGATCTAGAGAAATTGTAACTTTAACTTCACTTATAACTCAAGGAGCTTTTGAACAACTTGATTTTCATATTCAAGTTGCTTTAAATGTCGGATTAAAACAAGAAGAAATATTAGAAATAGGTTTACATTGTGCCGCTTATGTTGGTTTCCCTAAAGCGATTAATGCAATAATGGTTATTGGACAATTTTTTAAAAAGAATGATTAAGAAATTAAAGCTCTAAAAATTCAGAACTTTTATCACATTTTTTCTAAAAAAACTCTCTATGTTTTTTATTCTTATACCTTATTCCACTGCAAAAAGTGCCATTTGGTGATTTTGACTCTATATATAGCGGTTTGATACAATCAACCACACTAAATGCAGTGGAATCATACCTGTGATAATCCCGAATTCCGCTATTAGGAAGCCTTTCATTGTGCTAAACAACATAGAGGCTGGCGAGAATCTATCATCACTTTTGCGATTCAGAGTTATCAAAAAAGCAACCTCTAAAAGCTACTAAGAAGTTATATCACTACTAACAATTACTTTCAAAGTCATTTAAAGCAAAGCTGCGCATGAAATGCACAGCTTGTTTTGCGTATAATTTGTCATACTAGCCACCCCATTCGAGGCCTTTGATATTTGGCGTGGGAATATGTGACAGGTTGGCCATTGAAGTTATTTGCTGATCGGTTTTGCGGTCTGGCTATTTTTGTTCTTTCTTGAATTATTTATGCTATCTTAGGAGGGGATTAAGGAAAGATGTGGAATTACTATAGGTTAATTATAACCTGGATTCCTGGATAAATTATAACGAGGAGTGAAAAAGCATTGATATCACTGGGTCTTTGAAGCTCAGTGAGCTTTCCGCGTTATAATTTTTTATACCGTGATCTCGGAAAACCTAGTAAACATGCGGCTTTCCGAGACCACGGTATAATTTTTACGGGAATGCAGGTTATAAGGGGGACCTCAACCCTTTCAAAGTTATCTAAAGGAAGTGAAAGTGAGCCCAAAGTGGGGATTCAATATGAACTGTTTGATTAGAGGAGTGATCTTTCACAAACGGAATTTAATGATAATAAGTAGGAGAGATGATAACTTGCAGCAAAATTTCGAAAATGAATTATTATATATTGTAGAATCTAAGAAAAAATGTATGAATGCTGGTATGGATCCGAATGAGCTTGCATTTCCCAAAGTCGTAGAACATGAATTAGCAGATAAAAAATTAGCTTATGAAGAAATTTTAGAAGTTGTAAGTTTTTTTAGTAAAAAGATACTTAAATCTTTAGAAGGAACACCGATGGTTATTACCATCTCAGATGAAAAAGGCACTATTTTAGAAATGATTGGCAATGAAGTAATGATTTCTACTATGAGTCAATTAGGCGTTAAACCGGGAGTACAGTTTTCTCAAGAAGATACAGGTACTAATGTTATTAGTTTAACATTACAACAAAATCATCCAGTTCAATTAATTGGCACTAACCATTATCATACAATTTTACATAATAGCGCCTGCTACGGTGTACCATTCCATTATAATGATGATAATAATCTTTTAGGTAGTATATGTATTATGACTGCAATAGTCCTTCATAATCCATTCTTTTTAATGACGTTAGATACTGTAGTGGATTCAATTGAAAGAGAACTATTACTTAGAAAACAGAACCGTAAATTAAATATTATGAATCAAATTATGTTAAGCAAAACAAGGAATGGTATAATTATTACTGATACAGAAGGTAAGATAACACAATATAATAGTTTCACTGAAAAGATATCTGGATTTAGTAAAGAACAAACAATTGGAACAATTATTTTAGATTCCCCTGTTACTGGTAAATGTTTTAAAGATGTTCTGCAAAATGGTAGAATATACGAAGATTTTGAAATGAAATTTACTAATAACAATGGCGAAAATTATGTTTGTTTATTTGATGCTCAACCAATTCATGATGAAAATATGAAAATGATTGGAGCATTTGGCCAATTTAGAGATATTACGGAAAGATATTTAGCAGAAGAAAAATACAAAAATACAGAAAGAGCCATGTCGCGTTTAGATCGCCTGAATCTCATTGGTCAAATGGCTGCTGGTATCGGCCACGAAGTTAGGAACCCGATGACCACAGTGCGAGGTTTTCTGCAACTGTTAGGTAGTAAGGCAGAGTGTTTTAAATATAATGACTATTTCACGCTTATGATAGCTGAGCTGGACAGGGCAAATGAAATTATTACTGAGTTCCTTTCCTTGGCGAAAGATAGGGTCGTTGATTTAAAAGTACAAAGTCTTAAAGAAATCGTTCAAAATATATTTCCATTAATCCAAGCAGACGGATTGGTTTCCGACAAGTACATACATATGGAACTAGAAGATGTTTTGGAAATCCCCCTTGACCAAAAAGAAATTCACCAGTTAATTCTGAATCTTGTTCTAAACGCCTCGCAGGCAATGTCCCCTGGTGGGACTATGAAAATAAGAACGTTTATGGCCAATGAAGAAATTGTTCTGGCAGTGCAAGATGATGGAAAAGGAATAGTAGAGGAAGTGCTTGGGAAAATAGGCACTCCATTCTTCACTACAAAAGAATACGGAACGGGTTTAGGATTAGCGGTTTGTTACAGCATTGTAGCCCGCCATAATGCAAAAATTGATATTGAAACTGGTTCAACAGGAACAACCTTTTTTGTACGGTTCAAAAAGTAAAACTTTGTAGTAATTCGGCTTAAAGGACCAAATCGTGTGTTTATCTCTCACTGTTCACGGCTCACCATTAAAAAAGCCCTATCTGGGCGAATCCCGCAGGGATGGATGTCTTGGGAAACAGGTTCGTCAGAGTATTTGTCGGTTACTGGTATCTCTACCAAGGAGAGATAGAGCATCCAGTCCAAGGCGTCCCACTCGCCGGGGTAAAGTCTTAAATACTGGAGGAGTACGGTATGAAGAAGAAGGTCATAACTACGATAATCATAGTTTGCTGTATTTTCATAGGGTATGTGATATCTCATTCTCATTCCACACCTTCTATGGCGTTAAGAACATATCTATTTATGTCGGGTCATCCTATTGATGCATTTATCACAGGAATAAAAGATGATGAATTGCATAATAGAATTGACAAACAAAGCCTTGAAATGCAAAACGCAAAATGCTATACATTAACAAAGCCTCCATTCGAGAGTGCAACACAAAGCTATTTAAGTAATTACAAAGTAATTAAAAAAGGTTCACAGTATTATGTAGAATATTACGGTGAAGCATAGCTGATTTCATAGAATATGGGAGTTCGGGCAGCCAATAGCGTCCCACTCGCCGGGGTGGCCGTCTTGGGAAACTTGGGCTTTTATATATATTTAGTTTATTAGTATCTCTCCCATGGATGATAACAAATCCAGTTCGGACCGTCCATGGTAGGTTTTGGCTTCGACGGATTAGCCCGCGCTAACTTTGTGCGCAATAAAACATAAAAGGAGAGACAATGAAAAGTATAATTGATACGGAATTGAGTGATTTCAAACTAAGATTTGCTGAACTAAGCGATGTTTCATTAATATTAGGGTTTATAAAGGAGTTAGCTGAATATGAAAAAATGTCGCATGATGTTGTCGCAACCGAAGAAACTTTAAGAGAATCTCTATTTGAAAGAAAAATAGCGGAGGTTATAATCGGCGAATTTCAAAATCAACCGGTATGTTTTGCATTGTTCTTTTATAATTTTTCAACTTTCTTAGGGAAACCAGGTATTTACTTGGAAGATTTATTTGTAAAACCTGAAATGAGAAGAAAAGGGATTGGCAAGATTATGCTTTCATTTCTAGCAAAATTAGCAATAGAAAGGAAATGTGGGAGATTGGAGTGGTGGTGTTTAGATTGGAATGAACCTTCAATCGAGTTTTACAAATATTTGGGAGCGATGCCGATGGATGATTGGACTGTATATAGAGTAAGTGATGACGAATTAAATAAATTGGCAAGTAAGTTTAATCAGTAAGGCTATCTAGGCTAGAAGCGATGATGATTCCCGTGAAGGATAAGAAATAAGGATATGGACTTTAAATATGAATTTAAGGGTTCATCAATGGTGGGAGGAGGAATTTTGTGGGGCTAGGTTTAACGGTATTTTTTATGATAGTTAGTGCTTTTATATGTATTTTGGTACCTATTATATTGGCAGCTATAATGGTCAAAAAGTACAAGGCATGCTGGAAAGCCTTCCTAGTAGGTGCAATTGTATTTATTATTGCACAACCTATGCTCAGAATACCGATCTTGAAACAGTTAGGATACACGACCTGGTTTGTTTTATTCGCCAATTCTAATACCATGCTATATCTAGTTTTGCTTGGCTTAAGTGCAGGTATCTTCGAAGAGGTAGGGCGGTTTATTGGTCTAAGGTTTTTTCTGAAGAAAAGATTAAGCTGGGAAAACGGTGTTGTTTTTGGAT
>Ga0209415_10010002_pt1 | contig 16200 bp, 13 predicted proteins | sample PeaSoiSIISIP2007_FD_187696 | JGI IMG/M metagenome (GOLD analysis project Ga0209415, IMG submission 187696) | Peat soil microbial communities from Weissenstadt, Germany - SII-SIP-2007 (SPAdes) (version 2) | ecosystem: Environmental > Terrestrial > Soil > Wetlands > Peat | place: Germany...
TGGTTCGCACCTTCAGCTTCCCAGTTCTCGACCGAATCGACAACAACCTATTGAAACTTCACATTTAGCCCCTGAGGAAGCCTGCCATCCGATGGCCCCTAATGAGGCAGCGAGAAGCTGATCACATCGCTTCCCGCGGCGATCGCCACGTACTGCACCCCGTCGACTGCATAACTCATCGGCGATGCGTTGATTCTCTGCCCTGTGTTGAATTGCCAGAGAGCACGGCCGGTGTGCGCTGCAACCGCTTCGAACGCTCCAGTATCGTTCGCGAAGAACACCAGACCGCCCGCGGTTGTGATCGTCCCACCCCACGTGGTTCCCCGGCCCACTTGGGGATAACGCCAAACGATCTTCCCTTCGGGCACGGAGTACGCCAGCAGAATCTTTTGAGCATGGTCATCGGTTGCCTGCTTCGTGCCCGTACCGTAGTAGGTTTGGCCCAGGGTAAATGGTTGCGGATGAGCGAAGTACACGCTGCAACTCTCAAGCGCCATCACGTAGAACAATTCAGTGTCGGGATTGTAAGAAGGCGAGAACCAATTCGTGGCTCCTTCGATGCTCGGACAAATGTCAGTGCCCGCTGCGGTCGGTATCCGCCCAGACAATACAGGCCGGCCAGTTGCGTCAATTCCTGTCGCCCAATTCAGCTTCTCAACAAACGGAGTCGCCTTCAGGAACTTCCCGTCGGTGCGGTCGAGAACATAAAGAAATCCGTTTCGGTTAGCCTGCACCAGCAAATCACGAGATTGGCCGTTCACTTTAGCAGTCAACAGCACCGGCGTTTCATTGGCATCGTAGTCGTACAAGTCGTGAGGAGTGAACTGAAAGTACCATTTCAGCGCCCCTGTAGTGGCGTTCAGCGCCAGGACGCAGGCTGTGTACAGGTCGTCTCCGGGGCGAGTATCTCCCACGAAATCGGGAGCCGCATTGCTGGTGGTCCAGTACACAGTGTCCAGCTTGGGGTCGTAGGTGCCCGGCATCCAGGTTGTGCCCCCGCCATAAAGGTAGGCATCGCCGGGCCAACTGGAAGAGCCGAACTCTCCGGGCCCGGGAATCGTCCAGAAACGCCATCTCAGGTTGCCGGTAACGGCATCGTAAGCGGCCACGAAACCGCGCACGCCGGAGTCACCGCCCGAAGTTCCGACGATCACTTCATCTTTCACCACCAGCGGCGCGCTGGTGGCGCCGTATTGTTTTGCCTTGTCCGCGTACATCACATCCCAAATCAGGTGTCCCGTTCGCGCGTCGAGACAAAGCAAGTGGGCGTCATCGGTTTCCATGTAGACAAAATTCTTCCAGACTGCAACTCCGCGGTTGTGATGCGCCGCAGCGTCATCGAGCAGCCCTGCGCTCACCGGCCGTTCGTGATGCCAAATAATCCGTCCCGTGCGCGCGTCGAGCGCCCATGCATCGTTGGCCGAGGTAACGTACATCACTCCTCTGACAACCACCGGCGTCACTTCCAGCCTCTCGGAATTGGAAGGATGAAAGATCCACGCCGCGCGAATCTGGGCGACATTCTTGGGAGTGATTTCGCGCAAGCCGCTGTAACGACGCCCGGTGTAGTCGCCGTTGTAGGAAGTCCAGTTCGCGCCAGGAGGCTGTGTCAGCAGATCGTCCGCACTCACATTTACGTCAGCAACCACGGGAGCCTGCCCCTGTCTTTCCGCCGTTTGAGCCGCAGTTTGAGCCGCAGTTTGTGTCGCAGGTTGTCCCGGAGTTTGTCCCGCGGCGCTACACCAACAGAAGAAGACTGCCAATGAAAGGATGGTGAATTTCGTGCCGAATGATTTCATGTCAGTGGGTTTCGACCGCGCCAATGGAAACTTCCTGAAGAGAACCTCGGTCCAGCCCATTCTCGTCTTCCAGATGAAGTGAAATCCGGGAGGCCTTGGCAGTAGGAGTCAACTCCGTTTCCAATACAACGAGTTCTGCTGGGTTGACCTGAGTCAGAGGCAAGGTCCCGAGGCTGCCGCCATGTTCATTGTAGAGGTGGGCAACTAGACGTCCCGCGAAAAACACTCCAAACGAACCCGAGAGCCGGATGTGCCCGCTCTCCAAACGGGCCGCATGCAGAGGATGCACCACTAGTCCCGCATCTTCCACGCCGTGGAATTCGCTGCCCGCACGAGTTGGGAACCAGTCGGTGTCGAGATCGCGGGTCTCGCCCGGTCGCAACTGAACCAGAGGGCTGTTGATCTCGGCCTCAAGATACCGTGGGACTCCGTCGCCTCCGGAAGTCAGCGAAGGCTCGCCCTCAGAACTCAGCCGTGTCTCCGGGCCGTTCATCCAAAAAATCACGGATGCCTTGCCCGGATACGTTTCGTTCGTTTCATAACGGAAGCGTTCAACCACGGCATAGCGGCTGCCGCCATCTACGACCGCCAGCCAGCCCGCCGTCGAGTCCAGCCACAGTTCGGCCGCCATGTGCACATAGTGCAGGGCGAAGAACCCGTCGTCCTTGACCGAGACGGCTGGATTTTCCGCCGGACCGAACCGCACGTGGTAGCGGTTGAGATAACTGCTCAACGGATTCGCCGGGGTGAAGGTGAAAAAACTGTGGTTGATTTGTGTCGGAGTCGCTGGGTCGGAGGTTCGGTCGGAGGTGTCGTACTGCGAAACCGATTGCATCGACCACTCGACGACATGCCCCGACTTGTTCTGCATGGTTGCGTGAAAGTGGATTCGCGGCGAGTCTCCGTCGATGTGAATGGTCCGCCGGATCTGAATTCCAGTCTGCGGATCAGCGGGGCCAGTCAATTCGATCTCGCATTCCCTTCCTTCCGAAAGCTTTCGAAAGGCGTAGGGACCGTCGTCGATCAAATCGGAATTGCCTACCCAGTGCTGCTCGTCGTCATTGCCCTCGGGCAGCAGCCAGAGCTTGTCGCCCCCATAGTTGAACCATCGCGAGGGGTCAGGAGGCAGGTATTTTCCTTCGTACTCAGGATTCACGAACAGGAACGGATGCCCCGCGAAAATCACCTGCATGAGTCGCCCGCCATTTTGCGGCACGACCTCCAACTTTAACCAGCGATTGGAAAGTTGTTGCGCGCTCCAACCCTTGTAATTCGCGGCCTCGATGCGGCACGGCGAATTGGGCTGACTCGGCTGACCCGCAGCCTGGGCAGGAGCAACGCCCACGTTCAAGAACCAGCAAAGCAAAACCACCGCCAAACGCCGCATCAGGCCCTCACCTTGCTTTCCGCCATGCTAGGATTCCGCCCTGCCATGATAACTCGCATATGACCGATAGGATTCTGCAATCGAAGACTTGTCGTTGACTCCACAAGGCTGCGTCGCAAGCGGCTCGACGACGTTCAAGAAACGAAACGAAACCCAATGAAACGAAATAATTTGATTTGCGTCAAGCCCATTCTGTGATATATCAAGTTCTCGATTCTGAGAAGCGCGACATGACCTGGCGAATCGTTACAACCGCCGTCGTTACGAAGACCGCTGCAAAGATTGCATTGGCGCTGATATTTTTCAGCGCGGTCGGCCCTGCCCTTTGCCAGGACTCGACTCGCGCGGAATCCACTCCCATTCCGCCGCAGGAACTCAGGGGAAAGGGCGTTTTCGAGTTGAAATGCGCGACCTGCCACGGACTCGACGGGTTTGGGGGTGAGCATGGGCCAGACGTGATCCGCCGGACCGCGGTGCGGACGCTGTCGGATCAGGCTCTGCTCGACCTGATTCACGAAGGGATTACGGAAGCCGGAATGCCGGGCTTTCCCAACATGAGCAAAGAAGATGATCAGGCGCTGGTGGCTTACATGCGCTTCCTACAAGGCAAGTCCGCCAGGCCCTCCGCGTTCGGCGACCCGGCGCGCGGCCGGGACCTTTTCTTCGGAAAGGCCGGCTGCTCCGCTTGTCACAGCCGGGGAAAGTTCATCGCCGAAGACCTTGCGGGGTTTGCACGGGATCATCCCGCGGGCGAGATTCGTGACGCGATCGTCAGGCCCAATGGAGGTCCGCCAGATGCGGCGACCGCGGTTGCGCAGGATGGTCGAAAATTTTCCGGAATGATCCGGAACGAAGACAACGCTTCGTTGCAACTGCAGGATGGAGATGGCCGATTTTATCTACTGATGAAGTCCAGCCTGTCGTCGGTTGAGCGTAAAACTGGAGCGCCCATGCCCTCCGACTATGGTCATCGCCTCAACAGCCCCGAGCTTGAAGATTTGGTCGCCTACATCCTGCGCGAGGCGCGGGCTCCGAGCCCGTCCTCATCGCCATCTGAAAAAGACAAGGACAAGGATTGAATAAGCAGCACAGCCGGCGAATTCCATCGCAGAATCGGGAGCACCGAAGGTGAAGAAACTGCTGCTGTTCTTGCTGCTGCTGACACCAGCGCTTCGAGCCCAGGATCATCCAATCGACCCGACGTGGCTGCATCACTATGTTCCCGAGCTGGCAGAGGCGAAAGCTGATCTCAGCTCTCCAACGTGCCACTACCGGCCGATTTTCGGCGAGGCTGACCACGACAATCGATCGCTCCAAACTGTAGCTCGCTTCGGCGAAGTCACTCTGGATCCCCATGGTAATTGCCAGACCGTTTCCTACGACCGCCAGGAGGAAATCTACTTCGTCATCGCAGGCGGCGGTGCGTTGCACTACGAAGACCAACCTCAAGCGCTGCGCCAGCATGACTTCACTTACTTGCCTCCCGGCGTGAAGCATTCGCTTTCCAACAATTCTGACCAGCCGCTGCGCGTGCTCGTGATGGGCTTCAAAATCCCATCATCGATTTCCATCGGCGCACCCATGCCACATCCCAAGGTCGCAAACCTCGAAGATGCCAAAGAGGAAACGGTCAGCGGTCATCCCAACTCGGTGTTGTACAAACTTCTGATCGGCCTGCGGACGGGAAAGCGGGACTTGATTGATGAGGCCTACGTGATGGACAGTTTTTTCTGGATGGACTTTTCGCCCGGAGGCACGAACTGGCCTCACCATCACCCGGCTGCGGAAGAGATTTATCTGGTGATCGACGGGCAGGGCGAAATCGTGGCTGGCAGCGGCACGGACGGCGTTGCCGGCCGTTTCCCCGCCAAACCGGGAGATGCTTATTACTTCCGGCCCAACTGCACTGTCGGCTTCTACAATCAACCACAGGCGAAAGCATATATTCTGGCGGTTCGAGCGCGCGTTCCATTGCATGAGGATGAAGAGTAGAAGGATTGCAGATTGCAGATTGCAGATTTCAGATTGAACAGCGGTCTGAGAGGTCTTCAATCTGAAATCTTCAATCTGAAATTTGTCGAAAATCCCGGAGGTGTCGAAAATGCAGACCCTGAATTCCAGCCGTCGATCATTCATGAAGTGGGTGGCGGCCGCTCCGCTGCTGAGCCAGATCGCCGTCTCTGACCTTTACGCCAAAGCGGCCAGCGCCGTGGGCCGAGACCTTCGACAAAATGTCTACACCCGCCTGGGAGTAAAAACCGTCATCAATTGCCGCGGCACATGGACCTACCTGAGCGGCTCTCTGGAATTTCCTGAAGTTCGCGAAGCCATGGTCGAAGCCGGGCAGTATTTCGTAAACATGATCGATTTGCAGCACGGGATCGGGCGGCGATTGGCCGAACTCACGGGCGCCGAGTCTGGAATGATCACCTCAGGCGCCGCTGGCGCCATGGCGGTCGCCACCGCGGGATGCATGGCAGGCACCGATGACAAGTACGTCTGGCAACTTCCCGACACTACCGGCCTCAAGAATGAAGTCGTCATGTCGGGCGGCCGTAGTGCCTTTGATAGCGCGATCCGGCTGACGGGCGCGAAACTCGTGCTCGTGTATTCACCTGAAGAACTGGCCAACGCGATCAACCAGAACACGGCCATGATCTACACCACGAACCTGGGCGAGCCGCTGCAGAAGGAACTCGCAGTCGCGAAGGACCATAAAGTTCCGCTGCTGCTCGACGATGCCGCAGGCATTCCTCCGGCGGATAATCTCAAGCTCTACGCCCGGATGGGCGTTGATCTCTACACTTTCTCTGGTGGCAAGGGCCTTCGCGGGCCGCAGTGCAGTGGCGTGCTCCTGGGCCGGAAGGATCTGATTGAGGCCGCCATCATGAACTCCGCCCCGCGCGAGGGAGCCGTCTGCCGGCCCATGAAGGTCGGAAAAGAAGAAGCGATCGGCTGCCTTACCGCCATTGAGACCTGGCTGAAGCTGGACGATAAGAAGCTGTACCGCGAGTGGAACGACCGGGTCGACAGCATCCGCAAGCTGGTCGACACCGTGCCGGGAGTGAAGACGGAAATCTACATTCCAGACGACGGCAACCGTTATCCCACGCTGAAAATCTCCTGGGATCAGCACGCCTGGGGATTCACCATCGCCGATTGCGTACAGGCTCTGCGTGCGGGCGACCCGGTGATCGAAGTGCTCGGCGCCGACAATCCCAGCCTGGTGAAAGCGGTTCGCGAGGGCCGACCCAATCCCACCAGCAAAGAGCGGCCGGAAGCCAAACATATCGAGCTGGTCTCCATGACTATCCAGCCCGGTGAAGAAGTGGTCGTGGGACAACGGCTGCGCAGCATTCTGGGGGCAGCACAAAAGGCCGCCAAGGCAGCCTAGAACCAGGCATCTGGCTGTGCTCCCTTTGTCAGATGCTGAGGGAAGGCTCGAATGAAAACATTCCTTATTGGATTGCTGCTCTGTTCCGCGGTCAGCGCACAAGCCCAGGCGCCCGCGTCCCCACAGCCGTCTCCCGATGCCCATCGCGCCAGCCCGGCCAGTGTCGATGCAGGAGACTACATCTACGTTTCCGGGCAAGGGCCTCGCAGCGCGGATGGCGGGTTAGCCCCAACGTTCGCGGCCCAGGCCCAGCAGGCCCTCACAAACCTGAAATCAGTCGTCGAAGCCGCGGGTTTGACGATGGATCACGTTGTTTACACCACGGTCTACCTCACCGACATGACTCAGTACGGAGAAATGAATCGCGTCTTCGCTGAGTTCTTTGGGAAGATCCCGCCCGCTCGGGCTGTTCTTGGCATCGCCGGGCTTGCTACTCCCCCCATTGAAATCAATGCCGTTGCCGTGCGCAGTCTCTCTGAGAAGCGGGCCGTCTATCCACCGAACTACAAGTCAGACGAGCCGTTTTCGCCGGGAATTCTCACTCATGATCGGCTCTTCGTTTCCGCCATGCCTCGTGGACCCACTGGGGACAAGGGTTCAGATGATCCGGCAGCTCAGGTCGACTTCGCGCTCGACCGCATGAAAGCCGTCGTCGAAGCAGCCGGGCTGGACCTCGGCCACATGGTTTTCGTGAATCCCTTCCTGACCACGCAATTCCCCATGCGGGTGATGAACCAGCATTATGCGCGCCGGTTCGAGTTCGGCAACACGCCGGCTCGGGCAACGATCGAGGTCGCGAGCCTACCCGGCGGCGCGCAAATTCAATTCACAGGGGTTGCGGTCCGCGACCTCGCGAAACGACGGGCCGTGCGTCCAAAGAACATGCCGCCCAGCCCCACAGCGAGTCCGTGTGTGTTTGCCGGAGATACGTTGTATTGTTCCGCGAAGAGTGGCTTCATCCCCGGGCCGAATGAAGGAGTCTATTTCTCGACTACCGCTCTCCAGTTGGTCCAGACGATGCGCAACCAGCTGGATAATCTCGAGGAAGCCGATATGAAGTTCTGCCAGGTCGTATCCACCATGGTCTACCTCGATGACATGGCCGACACGAAGGCATTCGACGAAGTCTATGGGAAATACTTCCGTGGCGACTTGCCGTCGCGAACCACCGTCCAGCAGATCGCGCCCGCGGATCGCAGCGCCGACAAAGAGGGACATTACCCGGACTTGGAGCAGGTTTCCCTCATCGCTATCCGGCGCGACTGCCCTCGATGATTTCGCCGCCCTCAAACTGACGCGTATGGGTCAAACCGAATGCCAGCAAGACGGTTTTCGATACCGCAAGATGCTCTAAAAGCTGCGCTACTTGGCGAGAGAATCCAAATCCGCGGCAGCGGAATCGATCAGCGCAGCTTCGTTTTCGAGCACTTTGGAGACGCGAGCGATCTCAGTGTCCGCTTCCTGCCAGCGGCGTTGCTCGATGGCCTCGCGAATGCCGGGCATCGTCTTGGGCGCGTATCCGGTATAGACGCCGGGAGCGTAAATCATATGCCTGTACCACGGGCGGCGCGGGAGGCCAGCGGGATCGGTGAGTCGTCGCTCGCTTTGCAGCAGCTTCTGGTTCAGCGCGGCTAACTGCTTGTCGCTCCCGGGAAATCCCGAGGCTCCGGCTTTGTTGAAGGCGGTCTTGTAACGCTCCGCACTCTTGGTGAGCGCCTCGAGAGCATTCTCCAGCGGAGCGAAGTTCAAATGCGGCGGAATGTCTTCCGAGGGCGGCGCGACGGTTGGCTTCCGTGGATCGAAAGCAGCGTGAAACGCGCCCTCCTTCAATTCCAGCTCGCGTTCATGGGCTTCATCCTGCTTATTCTGCAAGAGCTTTTGCAGGTCATGGTTGTACTTCTGCATGGTGTCGGCGAGATCAGTGAACTCGTAAGGCAGAACGTCGGCGTCGGCCATTCGCATCACCGCGGTACCGATGGTTTGCGAGAGTGCGACTCCGTAGCGAAAATCGGTATCGGAGAAATGCGTAAACCAATAGAAGTCGTCGTAGATGGAGTGGTAGATCCCGCCATCGTCTTCGCCCCCGTAAGCAAGATTGAGCGACGCGATGCCAAGGTGGTCGACGAAAGCCGTGTAATCGGTCCCGGAGCCAAGCGCCCACATGCGCAAGTCGGGCCGCTGGCGCAGTTCCTTACGCTCTTCGTCGGACCTGGCGCCGGTAATCCCCGCTAGCCGATCGCGCTCGAACACCGAGAGCTTGCTCTCGGGATCGTCGATGTTCCTTGCCACATTGTTCACGAAGTGCTCCAGAGAATGGGAACCCTCCATGAAGAGGTAGCCGCGGCCGTTGGCATCGGAGTTGATATAGACGGCGGCGTGCTCCTGCAACTCGCGCCCGTGGGTTTCGGCCCAGGCGGTCGAACCCAGCAGCATGGGCTCTTCGCCGTCCCATGCGCAGTAGATGATGGTGCGCTTGGGCTTCCACCCCTGCGTGAGCAGTTCGCCGAACGAGCGAGCTTCTTCCAGCAATGCGACCTGGCCTGAGATGGGATCCTCCGCGCCATTCACCCAACCATCGTGATGGTTGCCGCGCACTACCCATTCATCGGCCTCAATCGAGCCCGGAATACGCGCGATGACGTCGTTCACTTCCTTCACGTCCCAATTCGATTCGACCACCAAATGCACCTTGGAACCACCGGGACCCACGTGGTAGGCAATCGGCAGGGCCCCACGCCATTCCTCGGGTGCGAGCGGGCCGGTGAGAGCGGCAAGCAGAGGTTGGGCATCTCCATAAGAGATGGGCAGAGTCGGAATCTTAGTAATGCTGGGAGCGTTGCTGGCGGTCATTTGGGGTGCATTGGGATCGCCTCGGTCCGGAGTGAGCGGATCGCCTGGATAGTTGGACGCAAAGTCCAGCACGCTGCCACGCTGCACACCCTGGTCGGGACGCATCCCGCCTTTGGGGAATACGTCACCGCCAAAGTAGCCGTCATCTTTGGGATCGGAGTAGATCAGGCAGCCGACGGCGCCATGCTCGGCGGCAACCTTGGGCTTGATGCCGCGCCACGAGTTGCCGTAGCGCGCAATCACAATCGCTCCCTCCACGGAAACACCGAGGCGTTGGAGTCGGTCGTAGTCCTCAGGCAGGCCGTAATTCACATATACGAGTGGCGCGGTCACATCTCCATCGCGGGAGTAGGCGTTGTAGGTGGGAAGCTGTTCGTCACGCTGATTGGAAGTTGGGTCTTCGGCTAAAGCCGGTTCCTGCAATTTGGCAACGTAGTGTGTGGGTGCTGCCAACTCCACCAGGCGGCGCTTGGGAGTGGGAAAAAGCACTTTGAAGCTTTCAATGTGGGCATCGAGTCCCCACTCTTTGAACTTCGAGAGTATCCACTCGGCATTCTGCTTATCGTAGGAGGATCCCACGTGGTGGGGGCGAGCGCTCAGCAGTTGCATGGAGTCGCGTTGCTTCTGGGCGTTGGGAAGCGCTCGGAATTTGCTTTCCCAATCGCGCTCAGTACGCGCGTTCTGCGTCGAGAAGCCGTCGAGGGCGGCGTCTTGAGTCGGTTCCGGCGAATCCGCCAGGGCCGAATACAGAAACAAGCCGACCACGAGTAGTGCGAGGATAGAGCGCCGCATGGGTCACCTGAGAGTTACGGACAGAGTTACGGACAACGAGTATGCCACGAAGAGCCTTGATTTTCGAGTGAGCAAGAGAAAACGGGACGCAGCATAAGCCCCTATCCGGGAGAAGGCATCTACCAGGCTCGATTTCACGAAGACCGTTCAGCAGTTTGCATGAGGCTCGCCTTTGCGCGCGAGATCGCATGTTGCAATCCATTGCAACGGTGTTGCAGAAATTATCAGTCTTGACAGTTTCGGAGTTCAAGCTAGAGTGACAGATGTGGTTTTGCAACCGTTCAGAGCACCCCCAGCTCTGCGTAAGTCGGCCCTCCCCCCGCAATAATCTGATTCGATGAGGAGAAGTTCTTGAACAAATTAACGTCGAAATTCTCAGTAGTCCTAGTGTTGGCGGTCTTATTGTGCCTTGCGCCTGGCGCTTTTGGCCAAGGAGCCGTCCAGGCTGGAGGCGGTAGCGTGGTCCTGAGCCCCATGTCAGCGGGCTTACTCGTGCTCGCACTCGGTCCTGGCGGAGACCATCATGACCACCATGATCATGGCGGGTGTGGCGACCAAGGCTGGGGATCGGACAGAGGCAACTGTAGCCAGGTGCCGGAAGGTGGGACGACGTTTGCCTATGTTTTCCTGGCGTTTTTCGCTTGCGCTGCGGCAGTGATGTTCAGGGTTCGGCGGCAGTCCCGCTTGAGCGAAACGAAATAACGACAGTGATAGTGAATTTGTTGTGACGGCTTTCTTGCTTTCTCGAGTGAGCCGTTTCATCCGATCTTAGGGTCGCGAAGTACTAGCCACGCGAGAAGAACCGCTGGTCCCTCCCTGTTTCCCAGTCCCGAGATTCCCCAGAATCAAATCCAAAAAGAAGCCACCTGAGTTTCTGCAATGTTGCAGGAGTTTGACATAGACTGCAAGCGCTTGCACATGGCAAAGTCGGGTTCCGGAATGAGTGGAGCGGAGCTTGGCACCCGCCGACGGCCGAATAGAGGTCAGAGACCAGCAAGGAACTAAAGTCAGTTAAATGAATAGTTTACGGTCCAACGTTTGGGCTGTGGTCCTCAACGGGGCGATCAAAAGGCTGGCAATCGCCCGGACGCGGTCCGACCTACCAAAAGGTAACCCAAGCGCTGATTACTTCATACCGCTTGCAATAATCTGCAATCCGGTGGTAAGCTTCTCTTCGTCCGGGCGAGCCAACGTTCGACTGGCTTCTCTTCTCCCCCTGCCCGAGGTTCTATCGAAAGTTTCCGAGTAGCTTGAACGGAGCCCAGGAACAAGCGTCTTGACAGGACTGGCAATATACCATAATCTACATAGACATAGTAGAGAATGCCTGCGCAAGTTCAGCAACTCGGTCAATGTGATTTTGGAAGATTCGAGAGAATGGCAGTTTGAGAAAGACGGCGTAGCTTATTTTCCTCCCCGGAAAAACGGCCGGTAGGGACGTCGTTCACTCTAGGCAGCAAGAAGTAGAGCTTTTTGCATCCCATTTACATCCTCCCCCCTGAGATCTCCACGCTGAGATCGGTATCGCTAAGTGTTCCAGGAACTCATTTTGGGGTCACTTTGAGACTGTGACTTAGAGGGCGAAGCTATGGCCGTGAGCACGTTATCTTGGGAATTGGCGCAACCGGTTCCGCTAGTTGAAGCCGGAACTGAGCAGTGGTACGGGCTGCATACCCGATCGCGGCACGAAAAGATTGTGGCCCAACGGCTGGAGGAACGCGGCGTCACGACCTATCTTCCTCTGGTCACCGAGGAGCATCGTTGGAGCGATCGCAAGAAGTCAGTGCAGATGCCGCTGTTCAGCTGTTACGTGTTTGCGAAATTTGCGCCGAACCGTGCGGAGCGCTTACGGGTCCTCCGAGTCGATGGAGTGTTCAGTCTGGTGGGCGGCATGGGCGAAGGCGTTGCCATCCCGGACGAGCAAATCGATGCGGTTCGCAGCCTGGTGGAAGGGCAACTACCCTGGTCTGCCCATCCTTTTCTCAAGATCGGTCAGCGTGTGCGAATCCGGAGCGGGGCACTGGATGGTCTGGAAGGCGTACTGGTGCAACGCAACGGGGACCGTACTCTCGTGATCTCAGTGGATGCGATCCAGCGATCTCTCGCTGTGCGGGTCGAAGGATACGAAGTCGAACCGGTTTAAGGCCCTCTTGAAATCGTTGTCCTCCCATTCGGAAGGATGAACCCAACCTTGACGGATAACACAATCGACACAGTGCGTTTGCTCGTCGTGAGCCGGGATCCAGCTGTGTCTCGCATGCTCGGCCCCCTGGAAGCCTCCAAGGCCTGGCATCTGGCGATGGCCTCGAACGGATGGGAAGCCATGGAGCGGATGCAGTCGGGCGCCGTCTGCGACCTCCTCGTGCTGGACGTTCCGCTCAACGACGGCGAACCGATGCACTTCCTGCGATGGCTCAGCTGCTACCGGCCTGACTTTCCGGTCGTGCTGCTCTGCTGTCCGGATGATGCCGCCAGAGTGCAGCAAGCGACCGGACTCGGCGAAGAAGACATCGTATTCAAACCATTCGATGGCAAGCATATCGAGACGGTGATTCGCCGGCAGCTTGATCTGTCCGGGGGTAGGGACACAGTCAGCAAGAACATCGAACGACTTGGCCAGGACAAAGGTTTCGTGAGTGCCAGCCTGCTGATGCAAAAGCTTCGCGCCCAGGCCGCGCTGCTGGCGAAGACGGACGTCCCCGTGCTGATCGTGGGAGAGCGTGGAGCCGGGAAGTATACGGTCGCGAGCTTGATCCACAAGTTGTCGGTGCGTTCGGGGTTTCAGCTTCACCGGGTAAATTGTGCGGCCATGCCGGAGGCGGTGCTCGAAGCGGAGTTGTTTGGGGACGACCGGGTGAGTGCTTCGCGGCATGCGAGCGCGGGGAAATTTGCAGCCGGTGAAAAAGGCACACTCCTGCTGGAAGAGATCGCGGAGATGCCGGCCGGAGTGCAGTTCAGGCTGTTGCAGGTTTTGCAGAACAACGAACTCCGAACTGCGGCGGGCGCCGAGGCGATGCCTGCCAGTGTGAGGATCCTGGCGGCGAGCAGCGCCAACCTCGACCGGGCTCTGGCGCAGAAGCACCTACGCGAGGATCTCTACCATCGCCTGAGCGCATTCACCTTGCAAGTGCCGGCGTTGCGCCAGCGCAAAGACGAGATTGCAACCTTGCTCCGCTACTTTATGCACAACCTGGCCAGGCATTACGGACTGCCGGCGCGCGGATTTTCGTCGAGCATGGTGGCTGCTTGCCAGCGGTATTCATGGCCCGGAAACTTGAAAGAACTCGAGGCAGTCGTGAAACGCTACCTGGTGACCGGGGACCAGGAGACGATGATCAGCGAGATCGGCGCGGACTCGACCGTTAGAGCGGACGGCGATCTCGTCGTGCATGCGCTGAAGCCGGGGGAAACTCCAGACGGGAAAAACGGCAAAGCACAAACGGCATCCAGTCCGGAATCGCTGAAATCCTTAATCCATGGAGTTAAGGTGGAAGCCGAGCGGAGCGCCATCGGGGCGGCGCTGATGAGGACGGGTTGGAACCGCAAAGCGGCCGCGCGCTTGCTGAAAGTGAGTTACCGCACGTTGCTGTACAAGATTGAACAGTATAAGATGCGCGCTCCACAGCCCTATCTTTCGCCGCTCCCCGCCGCCGAGTTTTCAGTGTACGACGAAGCCGAGGGCAGTGGAGAAGGCAAGTTGACAGGGTTTGGAAAGCGCTACTGAAGTAGTTGCCAAGGAATCTGCGATGACCACAAAAGCTTGCATCTGGTGGGTGGAACGAGTGGCAGTGCTGCTGCTGGGCGCTGTTCTGGTGAGTTCGGTCTGGGCGCAAGACGCGCCCGCATCCACGGCGCCACACAGCCAGGGGACGTCTTCCGACAAACCGGCCGACAAACCGCACGACAACAGTTTTGTGATCGGCAACGACGACGTGCTGGCCATCAATGTCTGGAAAGAGCCTGACATCTCGCGCTCGATTCCGGTGCGCTCGGATGGAAAGATCTCCCTGCCGCTGGTGGGAGAAGTTCAGGCAGCCGGGCTGACTCCCTTGAAGCTGGAAAAAGACATCGCCGAGAAGCTCAAGAGCTATATTTCGGAGCCGGAAGTTACGGTGATGGTGCAGCAGGTGAACAGTCAGAAATTCAATATTCTGGGACAGGTCAGCAAGCCGGGATCGTATGTGATCGCGAATTCCCCGACGGTACTCGATGCGATCGCTCTGGCGGGGGGCTTCCGGGATTTCGCGAAACGGAAATCCATTTACGTTCTGCGGCACAGCCCCAGCGGGGAGACTCGCCTGCCGTTCAACTACAAAGAAGTGAGTGAAGGCAGGAATATGTCGCAGAACGTTCAGCTGCAGCCCGGCGATACGATTATTGTCCCCTAATTCACTATCCCTATGATGCACTGTCCCATAATCACGAGAATCGGTAGTTCGGTTTGGCTAGGCGTGATCCTGCTGGCGAGCCTGCCGGCCTGGGCGCAAGAGGATAAGCCCAACGTCGTGGTACCCGCGGCAAGCGGGCCCGTGATTGCCGGCTCCGTGAACAACGACACTAGCAATAACACGAACGACGACAGCGCCGATCGCATGCTGACGCCTCCTCCCGTGAGCGGTCAATCGTATCCGGTGACGACGGTCTCGCAAGAGCGCTCCAACTACCTGCGGGGCGGTGTGACCTTTTCGAGCGCATACAGCGACAACGTCTTGGGAAACGCGGGACCCAATTCTGCTCCGGTGAGCGATGTGAGTTATTCGGTGTGGCCCACGATCGCGCTCGATGAAACCACGACGCGAATGCATACGGTATTGACCTACGCTCCGGGATTCACCTTCTACCAGCGCACCAGTGCAAGAAACGAAGCCGACGAGAACGCATCGATCAATTTCCAGTATCGCCTCAGCCCGCACGTAACGTTCAGCGCGGTGGACGGCTTCCAGAAGAGCTCGAACGTGTTTAACCAGCCAGACTTTGGAGCGGGAGGGGTGTCCGGCGGAGCACTGCCGGCGAATTTTTCTGTGATCGCGCCGATCGCCGACCGTCTCAGCAACAACGGGAATGTGGGCCTTACATACCAGTTTGCCGCGAACCAAATGGTGGGGGCCAGTGGATCTTTCACCAATCTGCACTACTCGGATCAGGCCGAGGTTCCGGGCTTGTTTGATTCCGAGTCGCAGGGTGGATCGGCCTTCTACAGCTTTCGCGCCTCGCAGGCGCACTACCTGGGAGTGAGTTACCAGTATCAGAGACTGCTATCGTTTCCGACGCAGGGCCAGAACGAGACCGAGGCGCAGGCCATCCTGCTTTTCTACACTTTCCAACCTTCGAAGAGGTTCTCGATCTCGATGTTTGGCGGGCCGCAGTACTCAAACATCGGTCCGCAATTCTCAGTCGGCGCAACCACTACGCAGCCGGGTTCGCGAATCTGGACGCCAGCTGGCGGAGCCAGCATGAACTGGCAGGGACAGTTCACCAGTTTAGCGGCGAGCTATCTGCACATCGTTAACGGCGGAGGGGGACTGATCAACGCGGTCCAAATGGATGCGGCGAATGTGTCGCTGCGGCAGCAACTTGCTCGATCCTTCAGCGCCTCTCTAGCCGGTGGATATGTCCAAAACGACGTGGTGGGGGGCTTATCCCCGATCGCCGGAGGCAGCACCAACGGGCACACCGTTTCGGGAACCGCCTCCGTGCAACGGATGTTCGGCGAGCACCTGAATGTGCAGCTGGGATACGCGCGGCTTCACCAGAGCTACAACATCGCCGCCATCTCCAGCAATCCCGACACGAATCGCGAATCAGTTTCGATCTCCTATCAATTCTCCAGACCGCTGGGAAGATAATTTATGGTTGACGATCTCGAAGAGAAATCAGAATTTAACCTCGCGCATTACCTTGGCGTGGTGCGCCGTCGCCACCTCTATTTCCTGATCCCACTGTTTCTGGGTTGGGCGATGGTGTGGGGAGCCAGTTGG
>Ga0209415_10010003_pt1 | contig 16199 bp, 13 predicted proteins | sample PeaSoiSIISIP2007_FD_187696 | JGI IMG/M metagenome (GOLD analysis project Ga0209415, IMG submission 187696) | Peat soil microbial communities from Weissenstadt, Germany - SII-SIP-2007 (SPAdes) (version 2) | ecosystem: Environmental > Terrestrial > Soil > Wetlands > Peat | place: Germany...
CACAGACAGACTCTGGGTAATGCCCATTCTGAGGCATCACCCCTTACTTCGGTAAGGAGGAATTATGAGGCAACACGGAAGCGCGTACAGCACGTCGACGGCGGCGTTGATGACCACGAAGACCGCGGACATGATCAGCACGCCGCCCAGGATCACCGGCAGGTCCCGGGCGCCGATCGCGTTGTACATCAGGAGGCCCAGCCCGGGCCAGGCGAACACGGTCTCGGTGATCACGGCGCCGCCCAGGAGGTTGCCGGCCTGCAGGCTGACGACCGTCACCACGGGCAGGAGCGCGTTGCGGAGCGCGTGCTTGTAGATCACCCCCCGTTCGGGGAGGCCCTTCGCGCGCGCGGTGCGGACGTAGGGCAGCCCGATCACCTCCAGCATCGTCGACCGCGAGATCCGCGCGATGATCCCGACCGTCCACGCGCCCAGGGTCAGCGTCGGCAGGATCATGTGCGTGAGCAGGTCGGGAAGCCCCATCGAGCCCCGCGCCGAATACATGCCGCCGACCGGCAGGAGCCGCAGCGACAGCGACAGGACGAGGATCAACACGAGGCCGAGCCAGAACGAGGGCATACTGTTCAGAAACAGCGCGGCGAGCATCGCCGCCTTGTCGAACGGCGAACCCGGGTGGGTCGCGGAGATGATCCCTGCCAGGATGCCGGACGCGGTCGCCAGGACCAAGGCGACCACGCCCAGCAGCGCGGTGTTGCTGAAGCTGTGCAGGATCACCGTGGTGACCGGCTCGGACAGCGAGATCGAGGTGCCGAGGTCGCCGTGCAGGAGGCGGCCGATCCAGCGCAGGTACTGGGTGGCGAGGGGCGCGTCCAGTCCCATCGCGGTGCGCAGTTGCCGCACCGCCTCGGGCGACGCCTGCGGCCCGAGCAGCATCGCCGCCGGGTCGCCGGGGATCAGCTTGATCATGAGGAACACGACCAGGCTCACGCCCAGCAGCACGAGGGCCATCCCCGCGGCGCGGCGGCAGATGAAGGCGATCACGCCGTGCCCCACGCGCTAGGCCCCCGTGAGCGGATCGAGCACGTCACGCATCCCGTCGCCGATCAGATTGAAGCCGAGGGTGACCACGAAGATCGCCAGCCCGGGGATCGTCGCGATGGCCGGGGCGAGCGCCATGACCGGCCGGCCCTCGCTCAGCATCACCCCCCAGTCGGCCGTGGGAGGCTGGACACCCAGCCCGAGGAAGCTCAGGCTGGCGGCGAGGATCACGTTGCGGCCGGTCTGCAGCGTCGCGTACACGATCACCGGCGAGAGGACGTTGACGAGGACGTGCCGGACGACCAAGCGCGGCGTACTCGCGCCGAGCGAGCGCGCCGCCTCCACGAACGTGTGTTCACGCGCGGCGAGCACCAGGCCGCGCAGCAGACGCACGAACGGCGGAATATTGACCACCAGCATCGCCGTCAGCGCGGTGCGCAGGCTCGGTCCGAGCGCGGCGGCCAAGCCGAGCGCCAGCAGGATGGACGGAAACGCCAGCCACAGATCGAGGACGCGCATCGTGCAGTAGTCGACCGCGCCGCCGGCGTATCCGGACACCGCACCGATCAGCGTGCCCGCCACGAGCGCCAGCACCACGGGGACCGTGGAGATGACGAACGCGAGCTGCGCACCCGACAGCAGCCGGCTGAGCATGTCGCGGCCCAACGCGTCCGTGCCCAGGATGTAGCCCGACGACAGCGGCGGCACCATGCGGTGCGTCATGTCCATCGCGTAGGGGTCGCGCGGGGCCAGCGCGCGGCCGGCGATCGCCGCGAGCGCAAACCCGGACAGGATCAGCGCGCCGGCGACCATCTGCCAGCGGCGGGTTAGGCCGCGCCGCCACATGCGACCCGCGGCGGCCGGGCCTACGAGGCGTGCGGACGCCGCCACGCGCGGGCTCCAGCGGTGCTAGAGTCCAAAGAGGGCTCCCAGGCGCGGGATGTTGTCCGTGATGCGGACCATGCGCAGCGCCTTCCACAACGATGACTGATTGCTCGTGACGACGGGGACGCCCGTGTCCCGCTCGAGCGCTTCAATGATCTCGAACGACCGAAACCCGCCGCAGGAGATCAGGATGCCGTCGACGGAACGCGCCTCGGCGAACACCTCGCGCCCCAGGCGGTAGGCGTGGTGGTCTTCGAGGTAGATGGCCTCGGCGGGGTAGCGCTGTTGCAGTCCTTTCATCGCGATGACGGCAAACCCAGACTGCTCGAGGAAGGCCGTGAGTTTCGCGTTCACCTCGTCGAGATACGTGGTGCCGACCGCGACCCGCTGGATCTTCAGGGCGTGCATCGCATCCACCATCGCGGTCATCATCGTCGTGGCGGGTACACCCGTCGCCTTTTCCATCTGCGCGATGACCGTCTTGTCGTGGCCGAACCCCCGGAGGAAGATGCCGGGCGCCCCGCATTGGACGATCACGTCGGGCTTCGCCGCGGCCACCAGCTTCGCGGCGTCGACGACCTGCGCCATCATCGCGGCGAGACCCTTCTCCGTGACCTCGTCCACCATCGTGCGGCCGTCGACGAACGCCACGCCCTCGGGCGCGACGCGCCGCCACTCCTCCGACCCCTCGATGGCCGTGGCCGGCCGGAGGTTCCCAATCCGTGCTCTCCACCCGAACAGCATGTGTCACCCTCCTTGGCCTGAGCGTGCCGTCGTCGTCCCCCGGGGAACGCTCCGGCGACGGCGTGATCCGTCCCGGGGCGTTCGGTCCCTGGACATCGCGCCGGCGTTATCCCCCTACAGTACGCGCACCGCCTTCCCATTCCTTTGTGCCGCGGCGCCGGATCCCGGACGCGTCCCGTCGAGATCGCATGCGTCCGCGCGGGCAGGTCACGCGCCGCCCTCGCCGCCGCCCGGCGCGTGCACCCGTGAGACGTCGGCGTGCTCGCTGCCTCGGACCGCGCACGCGAGCACGCCCAGCGCGGCGGCGCCCGTCAGCATGCGAAAGGCCGCGGCGACGGCCGGGTACAGCGCCGGTCCCGGACTGGCCAGGTGTCCGGCACCCAGGATCGTCATGAAGACCGCGCCGACCGCTCCCACGCCCAACGCCATGCCCAGGTTTCGGGCCGTTGCCACGACGCCGCTGGCGATCCCGCGGCGGTGTGCGGGGGCCGCGCCCAACAGCGCGCTGGTGTTCGGGGCGATAAACGTGCCGGTGCCGACGCCGGCCACCACCAGCGCGGTGACGATCTCGCGCGGCGTCGTGTGGGGGTTCAGCGACGACAGCAACACCATGCCCAGGCCGAGCAGCACCATGCCCGCGGTTCCGGGCCACCGGGACCCCACGCGGTCCGCGATCACGCCGCCGACGGGGCTCACGACGATCATGCTGAGGAACATCGCCGTCATGGTGACGCCCGCGTGCGCCGGGGAGAAGCCCCGGCCCTCGATCAGGTAGAAGGGGACGAGGAAGATGGTTCCGTAGACGCACGCGAAGTTCAGCGTGGCGCTTACGGTCGCCATCGCGAAGATCCGGCGGCGGAACAGGCTGAGGTCCAACAGCGGGTGCGCGAGGCGGCGTTCGAGCGCCAGGAACGCCGCGAGCGCAAGACACGCCGCGCCGAGCATCGCCACGATCGGGAGGGACGTCCAGCCCCACGTGGCCCCCATGTTCAGGGCGAGCACCAGCCCCACGATGCCCGCCGTAAACGTCGCGGCCCCCGCCCAGTCGAACGTGCCGGCCGGGGTCGGGTCGTCCCGCCTGACGGAGCGCAGGCTGAGCCACAGCGCGAACAGTCCGACGGGGAGATTGATGCAGAACACCGCGCGCCATCCGAACAGCGTGGTCAGCCATCCGCCCAGCGACGGCCCGGTGACGCCGCCGAGGTAGGTCATCGTGCTCTGCACGCCCAGCGCGCGCCCGCGCTCGGTGGCCGGGAAGCTCCGCACCAGAATCGCCGGCGCGTTGGCGTAGAGCATCGCGGCCCCCGCCGCCTGGAACGCCCGCGAGGCGATCAGCACCGCGGCCGTCGGCGCGATCGCGCAGAGGCCCGAGCTCAGAACGAACAGGGCGAACCCGGCCAGGTAGATCGGCCGATGCCCGTGGACGTCTCCCAACCGGCCGAAGACGAGAAGCAGCGCGCCGACGACGAGCGTGTAGACCAGGACGACCCACTCGATCGTCTGGATGCTGCTGCCGAGGGCGCGGCTCAGCACGGGGAGCACCGTGTTCACGACGCTCGTGTCGAGCGCCAGCATGAACGTCCCGATCCCCACCGTGAGGAGCACCCACGTTCGCCGCGGATCAGCGCTCGACATACAGGAGAATCCCGGGGACCGACCTAATCCTGTTGCGACGTGGCGGTCTGACCGACGATCGGAGGGTGCGCCGATGCACGAGGCGAGCAGGAGCGACGTTCCCCGCGGCGCGCCCGCGCGGACGATCGACTTCCACGCGCACTATCTGCCTCCCGAGGTACTGGGGCCGGACGCGTTCCGACGAACCGGACCCGCCGTGGTCTTCACGATGGGCGGCCTGCGCGTCGGGCCGGTTCCGGCGGCGGTGCTGGACCTCGCCGAGCAGTGGGACACGCTGGCGCGCAGCCGCTTCGAGCGCCGGGTGCTGTCGCTGCCGCCCTTCGCCCTCGGCGACCATTGGTCCGGCGAGGACGGGGTCGACTACGCTCGGGCGGCGAACGAGGCCCTCGGGCGCGTCTCCCGGGAGAGCGGCGGCCGGTTCCTCGCGCTTGCGACGGTGCCCCTGGACGCGCCCGGCCGCAGCGCCGAGGTGATGCGCGAGGCGGTCGAGGTGCACGGGCTGCGCGGAGTGGAGATCTGCAGCTACAACGGTCGCCGCGAGTTGGACGACGCCGCGCTGGGGCCGTTCTGGGACGCTGCGGAAGCGCTCGGCCTTCCGGTCATGATCCACCCAAACCTGACCGCAGATCCGCGCATGACCGCGTACTACCTGCAGAATCTGGTCGGCAACCCCTTGGAGACCGCGCTGGCGACCGCGCGGCTGGTCTTTGGGAACGTGCTGGCGCGGCATCCCGGGCTCCTGGTCGTGCTCAGCCATGGCGGTGGCGCGTTTCCCTTTCTTGTCGGGCGGCTGCAGCGCGGCGCCGAGGTCCGCCCGGAGTGTCAGGGCGCGTTGGCGCCCCGCGACGCGCTCCGCCGCGTGTACGTCGATTCGGTCGTCTTCGATCCGGTGGTTCTTCGGGCGTTGCTGACACTGGTCCCCGCCGACCACGTCGTCCTCGGATCGGACAGCCCGTTCTCCATGAGTGAGCGCGACGCCCTGGCGACGGTCGAGGGGGCGGTTCCCCCTGGGCCCGATCGAGACGCCATCCTCGCTGGGACCGCGGCGCGGTTGTTGCGCGACGGCCTCCGGTGACGCAGGCGCGCTGAGGCACGGATCGCCCGAGGATGTGCCCTCGGCGCCGGACGCGCCGCTTACGCGGGCCGAAACGCGTCGGCGAAGAAGCGCAGCCAGTTGCCCCCCATCACCTTGGCGACCTGCTCGCGGGTGAGGCCTGCGTCGAGCAGTCCGTCCGTCAGGTGCGGGAAGTCCGCCGGCGTCTTGAACCAGTCGGGCCAGCGCGGCCACGACCGCTGCGCCGCCGACCCTTCGCCGAAGTCGACCGAGAACGTCCACCGGCCGCTGCGGATCCAGTCGAGGTCCGCGTCCTTCCACTGCCGGCTCTGGTCGGAACCGATCCCCACCTGGTCGGGGCCCATCGTCTCCACGACGCGCGTCACCATCTCGCAATAGGACCCGAGCGTGCGTTCGGCCCCGCCGATGTGGAAGGGATAGAGGCTCAGGCCCAGCATCCCGCCGCGCCGCGACAGCGCACGCAGCACCTCGTCGGACTTGTTGCGAATGCCGCTGTGAAACCACTTCGGGTTCGAGTGGGTCACCGCCACCGGTCGCGACGACGCCTCGATCGCGTCAAGCGTCGTGCGCTCGTTGCAATGGGACAGGTCCACCAGCATCCCGACCCGGTTCATCTCCTTGATCACTTCACGGCCGAACCGGGTGAGCCCGCCGTCCCCCTGTTCGTAGCAGCCGCTCCCGATCAGGCTCTGGTTGTTGTAGGTGAGTTGGATGACGCGCACGCCCAGTTCGTGGAAGACCTTCACCAGCGCCAGGTCGTCCTCGAGCGGCGAAGCGTTTTGGAAGCCGAAGACGATGGCGGTCTTGCCGGCCGCCTTCGCCCCCTGGATGTCCGCCGCCGACCTCGCGTGGGTGATGAGATCGGGGTATTGTTCGAAGTACCGGTGCCACCGCCCGATGTTGTCGAGCGTGGCACGGGCGTCTTCCCAGACCGCCAAGGTCGTATGGATGGCGGTCACGCCGCCCGTGCGGAGCTCCTCGAACAGCGCCCGGTCCCAGTTGCTGTGCTCCAGCGCATCGATCACGATCAGCTGATCATGGAACTCTCGGCTCACGCGTCCGCCTCCCGTGGGTGTCTGCTGACCCGCAACTTACTCCCGCTCGAGCCAGAACTCCTTGTACGCACGGGCCCGCGACAAGGGAACTGGGCCTGCGGCGTCGGGACCAGCCCCGTCCTCCTCCTCCCCCGGGTATTCAAGCATGAAGGTCCGCGGCGCAAGAAATCAACGGTGTGAGATTTCAGTCGGCGTCGCTTCACCACCGCACTGACTTGATCACGACGCTGACGCAGACGCACCGTGAGCACCGCCGGGATGCCAATGAAGACCACCGCCCCGGGCTGAAGCACTTGCTCTTCGTCCTGACCGTCTCCGCCGATGGGGCCGTGCCGGTGCACGCTCGGGTGCTGGACGGCAACACCGAGGACTCGACGACCCACATCGCGCCGCGGGAGAGCTGCGCAAGCTCGTGAGTAAGCCGGACTTCCTCTACGGGGCCGACAGCAAACATTTCTTAAGTCATGTCAACCCCGCAATTGGCCGAAGAGCCACTGTACTTAGTGACTGATCGCCGTCGGGCGGATTTGATCTGCCTCCTGCAACCGAATAGAATGCATGTGGGAGGAAGGAGACGATCTCTGTGAGGAGCGCGTTGCGCTGCCTCGATGAGCACCTGTGGAGACGTTTCTCTTCCTCCTTCTGCTCGTTCGCCGCGCGGCCCGGATCCCCTCAGGCATCTGGTACAGCGTCTTGATGATGGTGCGCGCTTCGGACGCGGTGACCTCGTGCCCGTCCACGTCCCGCAGGACGTAGTCGCGTTGCTCCGTGAGTATCGCGTGGATGCGCGACGCGAGATGGCTCATCACGGCGCCGATCGCCTTGTAGTGCGGTTTGCCCTTGTGAACCATCTGGTCGTAGTAGATCTTAGCCAACTGCGGATCCCATTGTCGGGCTGTCTCGGCGGCCTGGTAGAGGGCGAGTTTCACGCGTTTCGGCCCGGCCTTGGTCATCGGGAGGCCCTTCGCGTCACTGTCGGCGGATTGCGACGCATGGGACACGATACCGGTCCAACCTCGAAAGGCCGCTTGGCTCTTGAAACGCTCTGGCGTACCGACGGCGGCGAGAATCGTGGGCGCGGTGACGTCACCAAGACCTTGCATCGTCCGCAGGTGGTCTTCGGGCGCGACCTCTGCACCGAGGCGACGCTGGGCCACATCGCTCAGCACCAGGGGCGCCTTATTCGATCCTGCCCCGCAGCCGGCGGGAAGACCGCTGGTTTCGGTAGTTCGTCCAGACACAGGCGCCGGTGTGGCCGGAAGTGCTCCAACGCCCCCATCCACGGCGGCGCACGATGCCGAGGCCCGGCAGGCCCGCATCGAACAAGCCTGGGCGGCGGCGCTCCGGCACTTGCAGGCGAAGCTCGCCGGAGCCGGGCCCGGGTGGCGGCGGCCAGGGCGCCGGTGCATACTGTAGGGGCGGCCTTGGGCCCGGTTGGAGGAACCCGGAGTGGCATCCCCCAATCCAAGGTGTGCAAGGTGCGTACCGAAGATGAGACGAAAAGCCAACACGAAGATCCCGGATTCTATGTCTTCCCACCTCCAAGGGCCACCGCAGTTCGTCCGGCCGCGCACGCGTAGCATGCCCGGCCGCTTGCGGACCGAAGTCGCGGGACTGCGCGGCCACCCCAGGCTGGCGCGCCGTTTCGAACGCTTACTGGGCCACGTTGTCGGTGTGGAGCACGTCGACGCGAGTCCGATCACCGGACGCGCGCTCATCGTCTACGACGCCGTCCGCACCAACGCCGAGCGTCTCCTGGATCTCATCGGAGCTATCGAAGTGACCGCGTCTCCGCCCCGTCCGCGTCGTGCCCACGGTACCCGGGTGCCAGCAGCGCGCGGACCGACGTTTTTCCTCATGGAAGCGCTCCAGCCCGTCATCGGCGCGGGACTGCTCCTCGGGCTCGGGATCAAGGTCGCGCTCCGCGGGCCGGACCCGCGGGCGAGCTCGGAGCGACTCGCCGCGGCCTCGGTGCTCGTGAGCGCCGCCAATGGGTACCCTCAGATCCACCGACTGGCCCGCCGTCTCTTCGGCCCGCGCGTCCCCATCGGCACGGTCCTCGGATACGCTATGATCGGGATGAAGGCGTGGCGCGGAGCGCTGCTCGGGCTCGCGACCGATACCGGCTGGCACCTCCTGGAGCACCTCGAGCGGTCCGCTTTGCGGCGCACGCGCCGCGAGTTGCGACGCCTGCTGAACCCCCGCGGATACGCCAGGCTGCGCGGGATGGACGGCCGCGAGCTCGCGATTCCCGTCTCCGAACTGCAGGCCGGCGAGATCATCCGACTCGAAGCTGGCGAACGCATTCCCGCGGACGGTATCGTCGAAGAGGGCACCGGTCTTATCGACGAGAGCGTCTTCAGCCACAGGGCGTTCCTCTCCCGCAGACAGCCGCCCGATGCCGTGTACCTTGGGAGCTGGCTCCGGCAGGGCGCGCTCATCGTCAGGGTCACGCGCACGGGCCCCAACACCCGACTGGGTCAGCGCCTGCTGGCGTCGCCGCCGCGGCGCAGCGGGCGGTTTCCGGCCGCGGCGGCCCGGGCGACACGGCGGATGGGCGCGGCGGGACTCGCCCTCAGCGCAGCCACGTGGCTCCTCACGCGCAGTTGGCGGCGGGCACTCGCCGTGCTCGCGGTCATGAATCCGGGCCCACTCTACCGATCGATCGTCGCTGCGTCGGGCGCCGCCGCCGAGTCCGCCGCTCGCGAGCACGTTCGTGTGCAGCGGCGCGGGGCGTTTGACACGCTTGGCCGGGTCGACGTGGTGCTCTTCGGGAAGACCGGCACCCTCACCGCGGACCGTCCGATGGTCGGTACCGTGGTCCCGGTCGCCGAGATCCGCGGCGACGCCGTGTTGGTGCTTGCCGCCTCCGCGCTGAGTCTGTCGTCCCACGCCGTCGCGGTGCCGATGGTGGAGAAAGCACTCGAATTACAGCTGGAACTGCGGCCCGCGACCGACGTCCACATTACACCGGAACAGGGCCTGGAAGCACGAGTCGGTGACAGGCGGGTGCTGCTCGGCGGCACGACCCTCATGCGCGAGCGCGGTCTCCTCGATGGCGTCGCGCGCCGCACGGCGGACCGCATTGGCGTGCAGGGCGAGGAGCCGCTCTTTGTCGCAGCGGACGGCCGGATGATCGGTGTCATCGGGCTGCGGGAGCGCCTGCTGCCGGGGGCCCGGGAAGCCGCGGCGGGCCTCAGGGCTCAAGGCATCGTGGAGCTCGGCATCGTGAGCGGCGATCCGACGCAGTCGGCGGCGCGGCTCGCCCAGGAACTCAAGATCGCGCGGATCTGGTCCGGTACGTCCGATGAAGAGAAGGCCGCTATCGTCGAACAGCTGCAGCGCCAGGGACACACCGTGGCGTTCGTCGGCGCGAGCGCCGGCGACATGCACGCTCTCGCGCAGGCCGATGTCGCGATCGGATTCGCTGGCGCGGGGTGGACGCCCACCCTGCTCGCCGCCGACATCATGCTGCTGCACGGCCGCCTGGACGTGTTGCCGTGGCTCGTGGCGCTGTGCCGGCGCATGCGACAGGTGGAACGCCAAAACGCGCTCGCCGCGGCCGCGGTGTCGGCGCTCGCGGCGGCCGCAGCGAGCACCGGGCTTCTTCCCTTCGGCCTCGCCGACGAGGTGAATCAGTACACGGCGCTGGCCATGTTCGCGAATGCCCGGCGCCTCAGTCTCGCGCCGGTCGGTGAACCCGCCATCGAGGCCGCGCAAGGACCGGCCCCGCCGGCGTGGCACGCGCTCGCGCCCCGGGACGTCGCCCGGATGCTCGCCACCGATTCCGAGACCGGATTGAACGACGCTGAGGCCGCGCGCCGGCTCCGGCGCTACGGTCCCAACGCGCTGGAAGTGGCGCCGCCGCTTGGCTTCGCTGCGCTGTACGGGCGCCAACTGGGAACGGGCATGACGGTGCTCCTCAGCGTCGCCGCGACGGCCTCGCTCCTCATCGGCGAGCCGCTCAACGCGGTCATGATCGCCGGGGTGGTGTTCCTCAACGCTGGCCTCGGCGCGTACCAGGAGTTGCGGGCCGAACACGCGACGGGCGCGCTGCACACGTACACGACGCCAACAGCCTTGTGCCGGCGGGGCGACGAGCTGCAGCACATCGCGGCCACGGAGCTGGTCCCCGGCGATATCGTCATGCTGCGCGCAGGCGACACGGTGCCGGCGGACGGCCGGGTCATCGAAAGTTACGGCCTCGAGGTCGAGGAAGCCGTGCTGACCGGCGAGTCGCAGTCCGTGTACAAGTCAGCGGCGCCCGTGACCGCCGCTGCCGCGCTGCCGGACCGCCAGTCGCTCGTCTACATGGGCAGTCCCGTGATCGGTGGGCGCGCCCGGATCATCGTTGTCGCGACCGGGATGCACACGGCCGTCGGCCAGATCGCGAATCTGCTCCAGCACGAAGCCGGCACGCCGACGTTCCTGCAGGCACGCCTCGTCCGGCTCGGGCGCGCCTCCGCCGCCGTCGCGGTCACCTGCGGCGTCGCGTTCCTCGGCGCGGGCCTGATCCGGCGCGCGTCGTGGTCCACCCTCGTCCTCGGCAGCATCAGCCTGATCACCGCCGCGATCCCGGAGGGGCTGCCGGCCATCGTCACCATCGCGCTCAGCGCGGCGGTGCGGCGGATGAGCAGCCGCGCGCTGATCGTCCGCCGATTGAGCGCGGTCGAGACCCTCGGCCGCGTCGACGTGCTCTGCTGCGACAAGACCGGCACGCTGACGCAGAACCGGATGGAGGTCGGCGCGCTCACTTCCGGCGACCTGCGGTGGGTCGACGGCGTGCCCGCCGCGCCGTCGCTCACCGACGATCTCCGGTGGCTTCTCGTGATCGGTACCGTGTGCAACGATGCCATGCTCGCGGACGGCGGCGGAGGCGCGGCGTCGGGATCTACGGAAGGCGCCCTCGTCGCCGCCGCAGCGGCCGCAGGCCTGGACCCGCGGAGCCTCCGGCAGGCGTATGAGCGCGCGGCCGAGCTCCCGTTCTCGACGGAGCACGGGTTCATGGCCGTGGTGGTACGGCACGCCGCCGAGGGCCTCTCGCTGATGCTGAAGGGCGCGCCCGAAACGATCCTCGAATTCTGCACGCACCAGCTGGATGGCGGCGCCGCAATACCGATGGACGCGGACGCTCGGGCCGCCGCGCTCCGCACGTTCGACCGCATGGCGCACGGCGCGATGCGCGTGCTCGCCATTGCGTACCGGCCGCTCCGCGAGGTGCCGTCCCCGCGTGCGCTCGCCCATCCCCGTGGCTGCGTCTTCGCGGGCTGCGTGGGCCTGCGCGACCCGCTGCGCCCGGAGGTGCGGGAGGCCGTGGAACGTTGCGAGGGGTCCGGTGTGCGCGTCGTCATGGCGACCGGTGACCACCGGTCGACCGCGATCGCGATCGCACGGCAGCTCGGCTTGGAGTTCACCGCGAACGCCGTCCTGGACGGCGCGGAGTTGGACCACGTCACCGACGCCGAGCTCGCCGCCCGGCTGTCCCGCATCCGGGTGTTCGCGCGGGTCACCCCGCAGCACAAGGTGCGGATCGTCAGCGCGATGCAGGCGGCAGGCCATGTCGTCGCGATGACCGGCGACGGCGTGAATGACGCGCCGGCGGTCAAGCGGGCGGACGTGGGCATCGCAATGGGTCTCCGGGGTGCCGAGGTCACGCGCCAAGCATCGTCGATCGTGGTGGCCGACGATTCCTTCACCTCGATCGTCCACGCGATCGACGAGGGTCGCGGCGTGCAGCGGAATCTGCGCCGCTCGCTCGGCTTCCTGCTCGGCGGCAACCTCGGCGAGTCGCTGTTCATGGTGGCCGCGACGATCATGACGGGCGAGATCCCGCTCCTGCCGCTCCACATTCTGTTGGTGAATCTATTCACCGATGCGTTGCCGGTCGTCGCCCTGGCTGGCCTGCCGTCCCCGGCGCCGCGGTACCCGTCGCCGGCGCCCCCGGACGTGTTCGACCGCAACTTCTATCAGGACGTGCTGCGCCGGGGAGTGGTCACCGGCATCGCCGCGACCGCGATTCAGGCGCTCGGACCCCGGCGCACCCTCGCGGAGCGCCGCACCACCGCGCTCGCCGGGCTCGTGGCGGGCCAACTCGTGCAGGCCCACAATTGGGGGACCGGCGAGCGGGGTGACCGGTTCTTCTACGGCTCGCTCGGCATCTCGTGGTCAGCGCTGTTCGCGGTCATGGGGCTCACGCCGCTGCAGCGCCTGTTCGGCACGACGTCGCTCGCGCCGGCGGCGTGGGCGCAACTCATCGGCATCTCCGTCGCGGCCGACCAACTGCTGCGCCGGCGAGACCGGTCCGCAGCCGATGCGCGCTACCTGCTGTCGGATTCGACGAAGGCACCACCACAACGACCCGGGGAGGGAGTATGATGGCAAAGGGATTTCGCAAGGGCGTGTCCGCGGCGCTGTTCGGTGAGGTGCTTGCACTCGCCGCCGTCCTGGTGTGGTCGCCGAAGGCGCGGGAGGCGGCCCGGCCCTATCTGGTCCGCGGCCTCCGCAAGGCCCTGGAGCTCAAAGCCGAGCTCGACGACATGACGGCCGAGGCCAAACTGGAGGCGGCGCACCTCGTGGCGGACCGCGAGGTCGAACCCGCAAGCGCGCGGCAGCACTGACGCCCGCGCACCCGTAGTCGGGCGGGGCGGTGTCGGACGCGGCCCGGCGTCGCCCCGCGCCGGCTTATGCCCCCGAGGGTAGGACGAAGCCGATCGCGGCGGCGCACATGGCGAGCGTCGTGATCCGGCCGAGGCACCTCGGCCGATCCCGCCGCCTGGTCAACGCGATTGGTGTCTCGAGGCCGACATGCGTAAGAGTCTCAAGCACATCAGCGGATCTCCGACGTTACGGCGCACCGGCTCCCGCAGGAGACGGTGCCAAGTTGGTCGCGTCAGCGGGCTGGCCTGTGCACACGCGACGAACGGCGCCGGGGGGCGCGCCGCGAACCATTCGAGGTCTCGCCCTTGCCGATGCCATCGCTGTGGGCCGCGGCCGGCTTCGACGTCCCAGCCCTCACGGCGCGGGCTTCCGCCATGAAATCGTCCCACTCCTCACGTGCCTCGGCCGCCGCCTGCACCAGCCGTTGGCCGAGTTGCCCCACGACGCCGCCCGCATCGCTGCCCGCCATCTTCGCGCGCCCCGTCGCGAGATCGGTGGCGGCGATCGCAGCCGCCATGCCTTCGACCCCCCAACGTCGCGCACGCCGGCGCAGTTCGGGCGACGCCGCCAACGACACGATCACGCCGCCGATGACGATGGGCGCGATCACAGCGCCGCCGAGCGTTTCCGCCACCGTGTCGCCGACAAACCGCCACAACCCCGGCATGCTGCTTCCTCCCAGGCCCCTCAAATGTAGTACAAGTCAAGTATAGTCAAGGGAATTGTACTCCGATCTGCGCCCCCAATCAAACCCGGCCAAGCGAACTGCCACGTTTACTGCGGCGTCGGGGAATACCGGGGTCCGTCGCAGCGTGGTCCAGGACGCTCGTGGATAGCTCCCTTGGGTGCGCGTCCCGCGCCGCACGGGGAACGCCCGAGCGCGCCGGTACGATCGGGGCGGTGGAGACCCCAGCCGCCAAGAAGGGACAGCGCGCTGACATCGTATCTCGGTCTGATCGTCTCGGGCGCCGGTCCCGGGTAGGCTGGTTCGCCGGGAGGCGCCGCCGCGGGCGGAGCCCTACCGCCCGGCAAGCTGGATGTGATCGGCCAGAGGCCGCCGGGCGCGCTCGGTCACAGCTGCACGAGCACCTCGTACGGGTTCACGCCCTGAATCTCCCGTCCTCCGTAGCCGATGCTCGCACCGCGGAGCCCGGGGCGGACTTTCCCCAGGTGCACGCCGCCGTTGAAGCCGGCGCGCGCGGCGAACAAGGGCGTCCCGTCCGCCTCGAACCCGCACACCACGGCGCCGTCCGGGAGCAGTCCTCCCGACGCCGATCTCCACGACCCCGCGTTGAATAGCACCTCGTAGGCGGGCCTCTGCACCTCCTGGCCGTCGTACGGCACGTCGGCCGCCTCCCACGGCGGGCGGATCTTGCCGGGGTGGATCCCTCTGCCGAGGCCGGCCCGCACGAGGTACAGCGGCTCTCCGGATGCTTCTTCGCCGTTTGGGGCGCAGCCGGCCGGAATGGCGCCGCCCGTCGCCGGGATCCACTCGTACGCGCTGTCGACGAGCACTTCGAACGGGGTGATCCCCGCGATCTCCTTGCCGTCGAAGCCGATGTGCGCGCCCGCGAACCCGTGGCGGTACTTTCCTGGGTGCAGTCCCCCGGCGTGGCGCGCCCGCGCGACGAAAAGCGGGGTCGCGTCCGAGTCATGGCCGAAGGCGATCGCGTACCCGTAGGGGGCGCTTGATCCCGCGCCGATCGGCAGCCGGCCAGCGACGTCGGGAGCCCACTGGCCCTGGTTCATCAACACCTCGTACCGGCCTTCGAGGATCTCCTGGCCGTTGTACGCAAAGAGCGCGCCGTCTGACCCGGCGCGGATCTTGCCGGGTTGGAGGCCCTGGTATGGCGCGCGCGCGACGAAGAGCGGGATGCCGGCCTTCTCGGTGCCGTTGGGGCGTGCGCCGGTGGGGATGGTGCCGCCAAGCGCCGCTACCCAGGTGTACATTTGGGTCCTCCTTGGGACGACTCTTGATCTCGACCGAGGCGTGTCAACCTTCGCCAGACCGCGCGATCGTGGGGTCGCACCGGGGAGCGCAGATCCTCTGCCGCCGCGAGGACGGGCGATCGGCCCCGCGGGAGCGTGCGACGAAAATGCGTCACCCCGGGTGCCGGAGGCGTCCCAGGGTCCGCGCACGCGAACCGCATGTCAGCGGATCGTTCCGTCGTCAAGAGGAAGTCGAAGAAGGATGGTTCGCCCCGGACACGTGCCACCCCCCGGTACGGCCTCGCGGACCAACTCGTAACGGAATTTGCGCGAAACCATCGGGATTCCCTGCCTCCACCTGGAGACGCCCGAGCCGCTTCCGCCCGCTACGGGGAGGTCGTGAGCCAGTAGCCTGTGGCGTCCTGGACGAGATGGACGTGGAGCTGCGCGGCGATCGCCTGGAGGACCTGGTCGAGCCGCACCTGATCCATCTTCAGGGTGACACGGCCGTCGATCCCGATATCGGCGATGATCATGGTGCTCGTCGTCGCGGCGAGGTCCGCCAGCGCATCGCTCAGACGGACGTCGGTCCAGTTCACGGAGACGATCACGGGGGCCGCGGGGGCCGGCGCGGCCGACGCCGCCTCGGCGCCGGTCTGCGGATGCCCGAAGACCACGCGCAGCTCGCTCGGGGCGCTGGCGACGGTGAACGGAACCTTCGCGGTCGTGAGGTGCGCCACCACCCACACCGTGCCCGGGTCGTGCTGGGCGACGACGATGTCGGCGATGCCGGGCAGCGGATGCGTGAACAGCACGCGTCCAGACGGTTGGGTGAGGACCCCGGCCACCGGAAGCACGACCAGGCCGCTGCCGCTGTGGGCCGCGCCGGACAGCGCGGAGACGCCGCGGAGCACGACGGTGAAGGTGCCGGGGTCTGGGCGGCCGGTCACCGCGATGGCCGGGGGCGACGCCTGCGCCGGCATGGGCAGGAGCGAGGCCAGCGCGGCGACGGCGATGATCAGCGCGCGCGTCAGGGTGATCACCGGCCTGCGCGGCGGATCGCGCCGCGCCCGCCGTCCTGGGCGCGCGCTATTCGTGCTCGAGATCGAACTCCTTGTGCAGCGCCCGGACCGCGTCCTCCGCCTGGGCGGCGCGGATGACGCAGGAGACCTTGATCTCCGACGTCGCGATCAACTCGATGTTGATCCCGGCGGCGGCCA
>Ga0209415_10010004_pt1 | contig 16197 bp, 12 predicted proteins | sample PeaSoiSIISIP2007_FD_187696 | JGI IMG/M metagenome (GOLD analysis project Ga0209415, IMG submission 187696) | Peat soil microbial communities from Weissenstadt, Germany - SII-SIP-2007 (SPAdes) (version 2) | ecosystem: Environmental > Terrestrial > Soil > Wetlands > Peat | place: Germany...
CGGGCCTCCTCGCGCCAGGGCCGCGAAGGGGCGGTGTGTCTTCGGCCCCGGGTATCTGTTACATCCGCGTTAAGCGATAGTGCCAGAGCACATAAGCGCGCTCAGCTCCTCTTCCGTAAGGCCGCCCGAGGCTGTCTAATTGATCCGCGCGCGCGAGCGCGCGGGACGCGGTCCCGTCGCCCGCGGCGGGTCCGGCACGGCCGGCAAGATCGAAACCTGCAACCCGCGATGGCCGGCAACGTCTACAGGTGCAACCTCGCGATGGAAGGGGGTCGGGAAATGTGGATTCAGGCGAGCAAGACGGCCGTGGCTGCCGTCATGGCGGCCGCGGCGCTGGTAATACTCCTCCATGAGACGGCGCAGGCCGCGTCAGGCAGTCGGTCGGGCAGTCAGGCGCTGGACGTGACGCAACTGGTGCAGGTCGCCCTGGAAGTGAATCCACAGGTGCGCGCGGCGCGCGCGCGATGGGAGTCGGCGGAGCACTCGATCAAGCAGGCGTACGCGCCGAACGATCCTCAGGTTTCGTACACCAATGGCGACAGCGCGGGCGACGGCTTTAGCCGGTCGTCGTTTCACACTTTGCTGGTAAGCGAGGCCTTCCAGTTCCCCGGCAAGGCGCTGTTGCAAGGGAGCCAGATGAAGCGTTCGGCGGAGATTGTACGGCTGATCTACCAGGCCACGGTTCGCGATACCCGGGCCGCGGTCGAGACCACCTACTACCAGCTCGTACTGGACAGTGCACTGTCGGGGGTCAACGCCGAGAACGTGCAGAACCTCGAACAGGTACTGAAGGTGACGCAGGTCGCGTACTCGGCCAACCAGGTGACGCAGACCGATTTTATCAGCGCCGAATTCGACCTTGCCGTGGCCAGGCAACTACAACTTCAGTACAAGACGAACATTGAGAACGACGAGACCGCGCTGAATCAACTTTTGAGCCGGCCACCCGGCGCTCCGCTCGAGTTCGAGCGCGCGCTTAGTTTTGAAGCGCTCAAAATCCCGCTCGACACGCTGGTCGACCGCGCTGAAGGTCTACGCCAGGAGATCCTTGAGGCCGCGCTCAGCGAGCGTAATTCCAACACCGCCCTTCAACTCGCGAAGATGGAATATCTGCCCGATTTCACCGTTAGCTACTTCTTCGACCACTACCTGCTTGCCAGCGCCGCGCCGGCCCCCAACCGCACCGAGGACCATTCGTGGGTGATCGGGGCCAACATGCCGATCTTCTTCTGGCTCAAGCAGAACGAAGACGTCGCGCGTGCTCGGACTGAGCTCGAGGCTTCGCGCTACGATCTGGTCTCGGTGAAGAATCAGACTGCGGCGACGGTCACATCGCTCTATCGCTCGGCGCAATACGGCTACCAGACGGCAATACTGTATCGGGAGTCGCTCATCCCGCTGGCCAATGAGGATTTCGAGGTTGCGCTGACCGCGTACCAGTCGGGCAAGATCTCCTTCGTGGAGCTGGCGGCCGCGCTGCGCCGCGGTTACGATGCTCGGGTAAGCTATCTACAGGCCGCTAACCAGTTTGTAGCTAATCGCGTAGCGCTCGAGCAGGCGGTCGGCGCGCCACTGATCCAATGATGAAGCTTAAAACGGCCGCGATGGTATTGTGCGCGCTGGCGGCGTTCAGTGGATGCGAGAGTTCATCGCCCGGCCGCGCCGCGGTCGAGACGCCGCCCGCGCCGGTCCCGCAAATCGTCCATCAAAGCAACGGCGAGGAACTGCTCCAGTTGGACCCCGCGCGTGTACCGGGCGCCACGCTCGGCGAAGTGCGCGAGGTCGAGCTGCCGGCCGTGCTCGAGGCCACCGGCCAGGTCACGTTCGACGACCGCCGCGTCTCGAGCATCGTCTCGCGCGTCGCCGGCCGGATCGAACAGGTGCGCGTTTCGCAATGGGACAACGTGCGCCGCGGTGAACCGATCGTAGCGCTCTACAGTCCCGACTTCATGACCGCCGAGGCCGAGTACTTACAAGCCAAACAAACCACGCATCTGAGCGGCGCGTCTGGCATTGTCGGGACTGCGGGGATGGCGGCTTCGATAGAGGACGCGGCCGAGCGCAAGCTGGAGTTGCTCGGAATGGAGCCGGCCGACATCCGCGCGATCACCGCTCCCGATCCGACGGTCTGGATGCGTGCGCCGATCGGCGGCACGGTGATCGAGAACAAGGCCACGCGCGGCGCGGCGGTCTCCCCGGGCGACGTGCTCTATACGCTTGGCACGCTCAACGATGTCTGGATCACGGCTAATATTTACGAGGACGATCTCGCGCGCGTGCACGAGGGCCAGGATCTCGAGGCAGTTACCACCGCCTATCCCGATGACGTTTTCAAAGGGGTTATCTCACGAATCAGCCCCGGCATCGATCCCACTACCTTCACCGCGCAGATCCGATGCACTGTCGCCAACCCGGGCCTCAAGCTCAAGCCACAGATGCTCGCGCGAGTGCGGATCGTAACGCGGCCGGGCCTGGCGCTGGTGGTGCCGCAGCAAGCGCTGGTTTTCGACACCGATTCCTACTTCGCCTACGTGCGGGTAACGCCCGGCGCGGTGGCGCGGCGCAAGGTCGTTATCACGTCGTGGAACGAAAAAGGCTATGCGCGCGTGATCTCGGGACTGAGCGCCGGAGACACCGTGATCGTGGCCGGCTCGCTGCAGGTCGACGAGCTGTGGCGTGAGGCCCACGGCCAGGGGTAGGAGCCGCCGATGATCCGCTCGTTGATGCAGATCGCGCTCAAGGGCCGCGCCGTGATCATCGGCCTGGCCATCGCGCTGCTCCTCTCCGGCATCTACGCCTTTTCCCAGATCGACATCGAAGCCTATCCCGACCCGGTGCAGCCGATGATCGAGCTGTTGACGCTGCCCAACGGGCTCAGCGCCGAGGAGGTCGAGCGACTGGTTACCGTGCCGCTGGAGTACACGCTCAGCACCACCCGCAACCTGGAAGCGATGCGCTCGATCTCGCTGTTCGGCCTGTCGGACATTCGATGCTATTTCTCGTGGGACAGCGACTACTACTGGGACAACGCCGAGACCATCAACCAGCTCCAGTTTGTCAGCCTTCCCGCGGGCATCACCGCGGGGATTTCACCCGAAAATTCCATCGGCGAGATCTACCGCTACACTGTCGAGAGCCCCGAGCACGATCTTCTCAACGAGAAGACGGTTAACGACTGGATTGTCTCACGTCAGCTCAGCACCGTGCCGGGACTGATTGGCGATAGCACTTTCGGCGGACTGACCAAGCAGTACCATGTCGACGTTGACCCGCAGAAACTGGACTATTACCACGTTCCGCTTTCCGCCCTGACCGGCGCGCTCGCCAACGCCAACATCAGCTCGGGTGGCAACTACCTCGACGTCGGCGAACAAGCCTTCGATGTGCGCGGCCTCGGCTTCATCGAAACGCTTGACGACATTCGCAACACGCTGCTGTCGGTCAACAAGTCGACGCCCATCACCGTCGGCAACGTGGCCGAGGTCTCGGTCGGCTACGCGCCCCGCCTGGGCATCGTCGGGATGAACAACCGCGACGAGGTCAGCGAAGGCATCGCCCTGATGCGCAAGTACGGCAACACGCTCAGGACCCTGCGCGGCGTGGAGGCCAAGGTAAAGCAGCTCAACAGCACGGGTATGCTGCCGCGCGGCTACAAAATCGTCCCGTACTACGACCGCACCTCGCTGGTCGAGACTACGCTGCATACGGTGATGGAGAACCTCACCATCGGGATGGCGCTGGTTTTCCTGGTGCTGATCTTTTTCCTGGGCAATCTGAAGGCGGCGATAATCGCCGCGATCAACATCCCGCTTGCGCTGTGCGGCGCGTTCATCCTGATGAAGGTGAGCGACACACCGGCTAACCTGATTTCGCTCGGCGCCATCGACTTCGGCATCATCATCGACACCACCGTGATCGTGATGGAGAACATCCATCGCCACCTGAGCTCGGACGAGTTCGTTCACGAGTCCCCGTTCGGGAAAATCCTGCGCGCGGCGCAAGAGGTCGGCGGCCCGATGTTCTTTTCGACCTTGATCTTCGTGATCGCGTTTTTGCCGCTGTTCACGATGCGCGGGGTCGAGGGCGCGATCTTCTCACCGATGTCGCACACCTACGCCTACGCGCTGGGCAGCGCCATCCTGTTGGCCGTTACGCTTACCCCGGTGCTGGGCTCGCTCGCTTTCGCGCGGGGCCTGCACGATATCAACAATCCGTTGTGGAACGGGATTACGCGCCTTTACCACGGGATGTTCGTGGGCGTCCTGCGATGGCCGCGCCTGACGCTGGTTCTGGTCCTGGTACTGGCCGCGGTGGCGGCCTCGACTTATCCGCGCTTGGGCGGCGAGTTCCTGCCCAAGCTCGAGGAGGGCAACATCTGGGCGCGCGCCACGATGCCGCTGACGATCTCGCTCGATCGCGGGGCGCGGCTGACGACGCGGATGCGCCGCGCGTTCATGTCGTTTCCCGAAGTGACGACCGTGGTCTCACAGCTTGGCCGGCCCGACGACGGGACCGAGACCACCGGCTTCTTCAATATCGAGTTCTCCGTCGATCTCAAGCCAAAGGCGGAGTGGCCTGTCGGCCTCGACAAGCCCGAACTCATCAAGCAGATGGACGATAAGCTCCAGCGCGAATTCCCCGGCGTGAGCTTCGGCTATTCGCAGAACATCCAGGACAACATCGACGAGGCGCTCTCCGGGGTCAAAGGTACCAACTCGGTGAAGGTGTTCGGCCGCGATCTCGCCGCGGACGAGCGCATTGCCAATCAGTTGGTGGAGGTGATGGGCAAGGTGCGCGGCGTCGTCGACCTTGCGGTATATCGTTCGCTCGGACAGCCCAACCTGGTGATCAAACCTAACCGCGCGGCCGCCGCGCGCTATGGGCTGAACGTCTCCGACGTCGCGGCAATCGTGCAGGCGGCGATCGGCGGCCAGGCCGTGACCCAGGTGTTCGAGGGTGACGAGCGCTTCGACCTGGTCGTACGCTGGAAGCCGCAGTACCGGCAGAGCCTCGACGCCATCCGGAGCATCCGCGTTGCAACGCCCGGCGGCGCCGAGATTCCGCTCGCCCAGATCGCCGAAGTCCGCACCGACGAAGGCGCGTCATTCATCTACCGCGAAGGTCTCGAGCGCTACGTGCCGGTACGCTTTGCCGTGCGCGGCCGCGATCTCCAAAGCACGGTCGGGGGCGCCAAACAGACAGTCGCACGTGAGATAAAGCTTCCCGAGGGAGTTAATCTGGAGTGGGCCGGCGAGTACGGGGAGCTGCAAGAGGCTAATCGCCGCCTGATGATCGTGGTGCCGTTCGCGCTAGTGCTGATCGCCGGCGTGCTCTACGCCGCGACCACTTCGCTGATCGACACCTTCATCATCATGGCGCAGATTCCGGTCGCCTGCATGGGCGGAATCCTCGGGCTGTACCTGACCGGCACGCCATTCAGCGTCTCGGCCGCGGTCGGCTTCATTTCGATCTTCGGCATCGCCGTGATGGACGGAATTCTGCTGAGCTTCTATATCCGCCAGCTTTGGCAGGAGGGCCATCCGTTCCGCGAAGCGATCATCATGGGTTCGGACCGGAGGCTGCGCGCCACGATGATGACCGACCTGGTCGACGCGTTCGGATTGCTGCCGGCCGCGCTCTCGACTCGGATCGGCGCGCAGACCCAGCGCCCGTTGGCGATCGTGGTGATCGGCGGCGCGCTTGCGATTCTGCTCCTCACACGCCTCCTGCAGCCGGCGCTTATCTATCTCTGTCATCGCCGGCTGCGCCTGCAAGACACCGTGGCACCAGTCACGCGGAGCCTCCAGCCGCCTCCCGGCGAAGGCGTTTAGGCGAGCCTCAGAGATCGCCGACGGCGCGTCGGCGGGCACCGGCCGCGATCGGCACGGTTCTCGCGGCCCGCCTCGCGCCGTGCTAAACGGCAGTGGGAGGATCCCGCGATGCAGCTTGAAACCCTGGCCCACGGCTATGGTCTCATCGAGGGGCCGCGCGTCGACGAGCGCAACCGGCTCTACTTCAGTGACGTGATCAATGGTGGCGTCTACCGGCGGAGCCCCGACGGCGGCATCGAGACCCTCATCCCGCGCCGGCGCAGCGTCGGCGGAATCGCGTTCAACGCGGCGGGCGGAATCGTATGCACCGGACGCAGCCTGATCTGCTGGGATGAGGCGACGAAGCAAAGCCGCGACCTGTTCACCGAATACGAAGGCCGCGCGACGCGCGGGCTCAACGATCTCACGGTCGACACTCGGGGCAGCGTTTTCGTAGGGTCGCTCGAGTTCGACGCGCTCAGCACAGACAAGCCGATCCCCGGCAACGTCTTCCGGGTCGACCCTCCCAACACGGTCACCAAGCTGTGGGAGGGAATCGAAGTAACCAACGGTCTGGGCTTCAGCCCGGACGCCACGCTGCTATATCATTGCGATTCGACCACCAAGGCCGTGTGGGCCTATGACGTTACCAGCGATCGCCGGCTCAAGGACCGTCGTGTTTTCGCGCGGGTGCCTGAGGGATGGCCGGATGGGATGGCGGTCGATGTTGAGGGCGGAGTGTGGGTCGCGGTCGTGCGATATGGCGAGGTCGTACGTTTCAAGGCCGACGGCACAATGGAGCGGAGGGTCAAGATGCCGGCGACGATGGTGACGAGCCTCTGCTTCGGCGGCGCCGACATGATGGACCTGTACGTGGTCACGGCCGACAACATCGAGGATGCGAGCCGCAAGGGGACGATATTCAGGATGCGTGCGGACGTACCAGGACTCGCAGTGCCGAAGGCACGATTCTAGTAAGGATTGGCAGTGCCGAAGGCGCGATTCTAATAAGGATTGCTACACCAAGGAGACTCGGATGCCTTTAGAGGTAGGACAACAGGCGCCCGACTTCACGCTGAAGTCGAACAAGATGAAGGACGTAAAACTCTCCGAGCAGCGTGGCGGCCCGGTCCTGTTGCTCTTCGTACCGTTGGCATTCACGGGCACCTGCACCAAGGAATTTTGCGGCGTACGTGACACGCTGGGAGAGTTCGAACAGCTTGGATGCAAGGTGTTTGGAATTTCCACTGACAGCCCGTTCGCCCTGGACGCGTGGGCGCGCGAGCAGAACTACCAGTTCCCGTTGCTCAGCGACTACAATAAACAGGTGGCGCCCGCCTACGATTCGATTTACGCCGAACTGCTCGGCCTGAAGGGCGTGTGCAAACGCTCGGCCTATGTGATCGACGGACAGGGCAAGGTCCGCTACCGTGAAGTGCTGGAGGACGCGCGCCAGATCCCCGACCTCGAAGCGATTAAGAAGTGTCTTAAGAATATCTCGTAGCTCGTGCGAGCGCTGGCGCGGATCCTGAATCCGCGCCGGGCCCGCCGTAGACCGCGGTGGCTCTCAGCGAATGCCTAACACTCTCGATGGAATAGTCGCGATCGATCTCACGCAGAACGTCGCCGGTCCGTATTGCACCCAGCTCCTCGGCGATTTCGGCGCCACCGTCATCAAGATCGAGCGTCCTGGAAGCGGTGACGACTCACGTCGCTACGCTCCCGCATGGCACGGCGGTGGGGCCGAACCCGGCGACTCGACCGCGTTTTTGGCCTACAACCGGAATAAGAAAAGTGTGTGCGTCGATCTCGACCATCCCGAGGGCGTGGAGATCGTGCGCCGGCTCACCGCCAGCGCCGACATCTTCGTGCACGCGCTCAAACCCGGCAGCGCCGAGGCGCGCGGCTTGGGCTACGACGATCTCAAGCCAGACAACCCGCGGCTCATTTATGCCGCGATCAGCGGCTTTGGCGAGAGCGGCCCGCTCCGCAGCCTGCCCGGCTACGATCCGCTCGGCCAGGCGCACTCGGGCGTGATCAGCGTGACCGGTCATCATGGCGCGCCGCCGGCGCGCGTGGTCGTTCCTATCATCGATATGGGCTCAGGGCTGTGGCTTTTCTCCGGAGTGCTCGCGGCGATCATCGAACGCGGCAAGGCCGGTCGCGGTGCCAAGGTCGGCGTAAGCCTGCTCGAGACCGGCGTCGCCTGGACCACTCTGCACATGAGCAACTACATGGCGACCGGTGAGGTGCCCGAGCGCACCGGATCGGCCTCGCCCGCGGCGGCGCCCTACGAAGCGTTCGAGACTGCGGAGGGATGGATCATGATCGCGGCCGGCAATGATCGGCTGTTCGGCCGGTTGTGCGAGTTACTCGGCATCCCTGAGATTCCCAAGGACGACCGCTTCAGGAGCAACGCCGTGCGCGTGCCGCGGCGCGCCGAGCTGCACGCTATTATCGAGGAGCATACGCGGCGTCGTCCAACCGAACACTGGGTCGCGGCGCTGCGCGAGGTCGGCGTGCCGTGCAGCCCGATCAATCGCCTCGACCAGGTGCATGACGATCCGCAGGTCAACGCGACCGGGATGATCAAGCGAATCGATGGCTTTCGCGTGCCCAATTTCGAGATCGTCGACGTCGCGGTCAACCTCAACGGCGAGAAGGCGGTGTTGCGTTCGATGGCGCCGCGGCTGGGCGAGCATACCGACGAAGTGCTGCGCGCCGCCGGTTACGCCGAGCGCGAAATCGCCGCGCTGCGCGCCGCCAAAACGATCGGCTAGAACCGCGACCGGGCGCGCTTGGGCTAGCGGGAGGCTCCGGCGCCAAGGTCGCCGGCGGCCAGCGCCGCGCTGGCCGCGATGGTCAGCACGAAGGCGCTCGCACGCATTGCCGCGGCAAACGGGTCGGCTGGAAGCCGCTCACCGAAGACCGCAATTCCGCCCGCGATCGGAATCACGTTGGAGATCGCGGAAGAGAGCGGCATCGCGATGATCCCGCGCCCCATCGCGAACGAGTTCTGCAACATCACCAGCCCAGCCACATTGGTCACGATCGTCAGGTAAGTATAAGGACTCGCGAGCAGTCCCGCCGCGATCGTGGCAAGGTCCGGGGAGCTGGCCAGTCGGTCGACGAGCGGCTTGGTATAGAGGCTGGCGAATCCCAACGCGATTCCCGAAGCGATTGCGGTCGCCGCGCCGTTGCGTCGCAGCGCCGGCGCGACCAGCAGCCCCAGCGTGATCGCAACCGCGATCACCGATGTTATCGCGAGCGCGCCGATGTTGACCGGGCTTTGAACCGCGCCCGCACCGAGCGAGCCGCCGAGCATCAGCGCCGCCACCATGAAAACGCCAATCCCGAGCCATTCCCATAGCCGTGCACGCTCGCCGAGGAAGACCACCGCGAGCACCACGAACAGCGCTATCCCGCCCTGCATTGCCACCGCCATCATCGAAACCGGCGCGCGCGCGAGCGCGACCATATACAACGCATAGCCGGCGCCCTGCACCGCGATTCCGCCGGTCCATACCGGGTCGCGAATCCAGACCATCACCGCGCCGAGCGTGCCGCGCCCGCGCGCAATCGGCAGCGCGCTCGCGCGAATTTTCATCATCATCAGCCCGAACGCGAGCAACAGGCTGGCGACGAGCCCGAGTATCAAGCTCCGCGCGAGCGCGTCGCGTGCGCTAACCATCGGCGATTTCGCGCATCACACCGTCGCGTGAGATGGTGAAGCGCCGCCCGCCCCATGCCACCTCATTGCCGACCAGGCTTACGGCCCAGATTGCGGCCATCACCAGGTCCTTCAGCGGCACCAGCCATACGTCACGCATCAGCTCCGGAAGCTTGAGCGTGCGGGCGAGAATCAGCGCCGAGGTCGCCAGACGCGCGGCGATCACGCCCGCGCAAGCGGCTATCGCTGCCGGGCGATGAGTCACCGCCAGCATCAGGAGCGCCCACAGAGGTCCGTTGATCAGGATGGTAAGCAGGCTCACTGGTCGCATGGTGCGGTAGGTACGGGCCCAGCGCAGCTTGCGCTGCCAGAACTCGGCGAAGTTGCGTTCCTCGCAGGCCGAGGTGACGAGCGAGCGCGAGAGCCTCGCTTCCCATCCGCTTTCGACCACCGCGCGGCCCAGCTCAAAGTCGTCGGCGAGCTTGTCGCCGAGCGGGCGCATGCCGCCGGCTGCTTCCAGAGCCGTGCGGCGCACCGCGATGGTGGCGCCGAAGGCATAGCGCAGCGGTTCCACCATGATCGCCAGCAACACCATCGGCGCGAAGTCGGTGTTGATGAAGAGCGCAGCCAGGCGCGAGGCGAATGAGCCGGTCGGTCGCGCGCGATAGGCGCAAGTCACCAGCCCCACGCGTTCGTCGGCGAAAAGTTCACCGATGAGGCGCTCAAGATGGCCGCGCTCGACCGAGATATCGGCATCGCTGAGCACGAAGGCGTCGGCGCGCTCTGCCCGCTCGGCCATGCGGATGACCTTGGCGATCTTGCGGTTGGCGACGCCGGCTTCATCGCCGACGATAAGCGTGATGCTGGCGTAGGGGTATTGCGAGCGCAGCGCGACCGGCGCCTCGGCGGCGCGATCCTCGTAGCTTGGGACGGCGAAGAAGAAGTCGGCGCGCGGATAGCCGCTTTCGAGGTAGCTTGCGAGGTTGGCGAGCAGGCTGGGACTCAGCCCGGAGAGCGGCTTCAGCACGGCGATCCGCGGCGGTGGTTTGGGGAGCGGCGGCGCCGGATCGGACATGTGCGCTGCAAAACGCATCGCGACCACCAGCGAGGCTGCGTAGTAAACCAGCGAACACACGACGCCGAGCGTCGCGAGTGAGAGCAGCAGAGTAGTCACGAGACGGTCGCGGCGGTTGGCGGGCGCGCTGGCACGCCGTGCGAGACGAACGCGCCGCACAACGTTAACGCGCCGCTATTCGACGCGTTCGCCTCGGGCGTCGCGCCGCCGCGCGGGCGGATGAGCGAGCAGACCTCGAAGGTTATGATCGCCGCGCGCACGTCCGGCGCGGTTACGCGGAAACCTGCTGCGCTGCGGAGGTCTGCGCGCGCCGCTGGCGCATCGTGGAGAGGAACTGCCCGCCCTCTTGGAGCAGACGCTTGCATTCCTCGCGCGAACTCATCATCTTGCGCACCGCCTTGAAGATGTAGCGCGGGCGGAAGTAGAAGTTGCGGTAGAAGCGCTCGACCGCGCTGTAGATTTCGTCGTTGCTCAGACCTGGATATTTGATCGTGCACTTCTGATAGCCAGATTCGTCGAGCAGCGGATTGACCGCCAGGTAGCCGTTCTTGACCACGTAGTCGTAAAGCTCGGTGCCTGGATAGGGCGAGGCCAGCGAGACCTGGATGGTTTCGCAATCCATCTCGCGCGCGAAACGCATCGTTTCCTGGATCGTATCGCGAGTCTCGCCGGGCAGGCCGAGGATGAAGGTACCGTGGATTAAAATGCCGATTTCGTGGCAGTCGCGGGTGAAGCGCCGCGCGCGGTCGAGCCGCACGCCCTTCTTGATGTTCTTGAGAATCTGCTCGTTGCCGCTTTCATAGCCGGCCACGAACAGTCGCAGCCCTCCGTCCTTGAGTACCTTGAGGGTTTCGTAGTCGACGTTGGCGCGCGAGTTGGTCGACCAGGTGATGCCGAGCGGCTTGATTAGCTGCGCAATCTTGCGCGCGCGGCCCGGATCGGCGGTAAACGTGTCGTCGTCGAAGAACAGCTCCTTCATCTTGGGGAACTTGCTCTTCATCGCGACCACTTCTTCGTAGACGTTCTCGGGACTGCGCACGCGGTAGCGATGGCCCTGCGTGACCTGCGGCCACAGGCAAAAAGTGCAACGCGCCGGGCATCCGCGCCCTGTGTACATCGAGACGTACGGATATTGGCAGTAGGGGCTGTTGTATTTCAGGTAGTCGAGATTGTTTTCGTAGACTTCAGTGACGAACGGCAGCTTGTCCAGCTCCTCGTTGGTAAGCTGGGCGCGGTCGGGGTTGTGATGAATCGCGCCGTTCTTGCGATACGTGATTCCGCCCACCTTGCTCCAATCCCAGCCCTGCGCCACTTCGACCATCGAGTGGTCGAACTCGCGCCGCCCGGCGATATCGATTGCGGACGAAATCTTGAGCGTCTCTTCGGGTTGGGCGGTAGGATGGCCGCCGACGAAGGCAATGATGCAATCCGGGTTGGCGGCCTTGATCGCCTCGGCCGTGCGCGCGTCCATCCGCAACGACGGTGTCGAGGTATGCAACACCACGAAGTCGTAGTTCTTGGCTTCGTCGACCGTGCGCTTGAGGTCGTAACCGTGGGGCGGAGCGTCGAGCAGGCGCGCCCCCGGGATCATCCCGGCAGGGTAGGCGAGCCAGGTCGGATACCAGAACGACCAGACCTCCCGCGTTGCCTGGTAGCGTGACCCCGCACCACCGTCAAAGTCCTCATAGGAAGGAGGATTCAGGAAAAGCGTCTTCATTACGTCCATATTCTGGTCGTCTCCACGAGCCTGTCCGACTGGTTAGTGCGACTATACAAACCGCGGCGGGCACAGGCAAGAACGTTCGGCACGAATTGTTGGCGAAAAGAGTCTGTCGTAGGTGCGCGGCCGTGCAAGGAGATGTGACGCCTGGTCCGATAGTTTAAGCTCGTAGCCGCGTGATGGATTTTGAACGACGCCATGAGCCCTTGTTGGCGCGACCACTGTTTCTGCGGCGCATGGCCCGATGGAGCGTCTTCGCGGGTATCGTCCTCGTGGGATCGCTTGCGCTCGGCGTCTGCGGCTACCACTTTATCGAGGGGCTGCCCTGGATCGATTCGCTGCTCAATGCATCGATGATCCTAGGTGGCATGGGCCCGGTCGATCCGCTGAAAAGCGTGGCCGGCAAGCTATTCGCCTCGTTCTATGCGCTTTATAGCGGCCTCGCGATCATCAGCATCGCCGGCCTGCTGCTCGCTCCGCTGATCCATCGCTTGCTGCACAAGTTCCACGTCGAGGGGCGGGCGGCCGGAACGGATTCGAAAAAACCCAGGCGTCGAACTCATACGTGATCGTCAGGGGACGGCAGGTAGTTGCCCATCTGCCGCGCGCAGCGGCGGGGTCTCGGTGAGCACGAAGGCCACCACCCCTGTCAGATTGCCGAGCGCGGTCGCCGCGAACCACAACAACCCCAGCGCGATCGCGTCCGCCTTCGCCATCCCGGCCATTCCGAACAGCATCAGATACGCCGTCTCGCGTATGCCCAACCCGTTGAGCGTCACCGGCAGGCTCGCAAATACGTTGGCGATCGGCACGCACAGCACGAATAGCGTCAGCGGCGCCGAAAGGCCAAGCCCGCGCGCCAGGATCCATTGGCACACCGCGAGCGACAGTTGCAGCGCGATCGAGAGTCCGATGGCCGGCATCATCGCGAGTGGACGGTCCAGGTACGGCGCGATAGTCGTCGCGGCGCCTGCGATCCGCGCGGGCATCCGCGCGGCGAGCTTGCCGATAAGCGGTAACGCGGCGAAGCCGGCCAGGGAAATAGCGCCGACCACGATCGTCGGCAGTGTCACCGAGCGCGGCAATTTGACGCTCAGAGCCGCGGCCGCCGTGGCGGCCAACCAGAACAGCCCAACCAGTCCCACGATACGGTCGGCAGCGACCGAGGCGATCGCGTCGGCCAGCCGCTGATGGCGCCGGCCGAGATAGAGCGCGCGCAAAGCATCACCGCCGACCAGCCCCGGCACAAAGACGTTGGTGAACATCCCGATGAAGGCGTAGCTGAGGTAGTCGACGAACGGCGCGGAGATTTTGAGGATCGCGCCCAGCAGGCTCCATCGCCATGCCGACATCACCTGCCCCGCCACGTACAGTCCCACCGCCGTGAGGAAGAACGCTATCCGTTCGCGGGCGAGTTGATGGAGGACCGGGCGCACGTCGTAATGCCATAGCAGCAGCGTGACGATCACCAGTCCCGCGCCCGCGCGCAACGCGAAGCCGAGCACGGGATGGCCCTTGCGGACGGGCGTCGACACCGGCGGCTGCGCGGGCGATGTGCCGATTGCCGGTTCAGCTTGCGTAGCTTGGCTCACTGGCTTTGAGGATCGCGCGCTTGCGCCATTCCGATGCGATCACGGTGAATTCTCCCAGCCGCTCGCGCAGTTTGTTGAGTTCGCGTTCGTCGATCACCAGGACCACCGGCCCCGGCATGTTCCATAGCCGCAGCACATCGTCTTCCGTACGGAAGAAGTAGCGGCTCCCGTCGGCCGCGTGCGTCTGGCCGAAAGCAAGTTCCGTCGGCGCGCCGACCAGGATCACGCGGCGGCGGGTGTAAAAGGGCAGCGCCTGAACGTAACGCGGATAGCAGATGAGCGTCGCGTCCGGCGCGCGCGCCTGCACCGTGCGCGCGAGCGACGCGTACGAACGCAGCGGCTCCGCCTCGAGGCGGACGTAGCTCCCGGCGCCCAGTGCAACGGCCGCCACCAGCACCATCGCCGCGAGTCCCGCATCGAGCCGCCAGTGGCGAAAGATTTCAGCCACCAGCGCGCCGCCGGCTGCGCCAATAAGGCCGAGTGCGTAGAGCGCAGGCCGCGCGGCGACGACGTAAGGACTGCTGAACAATGGCGCAGTCATCGCCGCCACCAGCATCGCCACGCCCATCAGGCTCAGGATAGCCCCCACCACGGCGAAGCGGCCTCGCACGCCGGGCGGCTCGGCGCCGGGCGATGCGCCTGCAGGGAAGGCGCGCGAGAAAATTCCGTCGGCCAGCAGCACCGCGATCGGCGGGCTCGCGGGCAGGATGTACGGGATGAGCTTGGCGCTGGCCGCGGAGAACATCACGATCACGACCGTGGCGGCGACGATGCAGAAGCGCCCCGCCGGTGTGCGCGAGAGCGAGCGCCACGCGATGAACGGCGCCATCAGTGTCCACGGCATCATCCCGGCCGCCAGCACCGGCAGGTAGTAGTAGAAGGGCTCGCCGTGGCTGTAGCTGGACTCGAAGAAACGGCGCAGATGCTCACCGATAAAATAGAAGTCGACGAAACCGGGCTCGCGGATCGCGATCGCGATGAACCATGGTGCGGCGATCAGCAGCACTATCGCGCTGCCGGCTAGAGCATGGAAACGGCCGATCGCGTCGCGCAACTCGCCCTGCCACCAGAGAAAGATCGCGAGAACGAGGATCGGAATCGCGGCCGCCACCGGGCCTTTGGCCAGCAGGCCCATCGCGATCGCCGCGTAGCCGAGCCAGCACCAGCGTCCGCCCTCGCTCCAGTGCAAGTAAAGCGCGAACAGCGCCACCGTGACCGCCGCCGCGAGCAGCATGTCGGTGGTCAGCACCTGCGCCATCACCGCGTACAATGTCGAGGTGGTGAGAATCGCGCCGGCCAGCAGCGCCCGCCCGCGGCCCATCGTGCGCCGCACGAAAAGCCAGGTCATCGCAACGCCGGCGAGCGCGGCGAGCGCCGTCGTCAGGCGCGCGGCGAATTCGTTGACTCCGAAGAGCGCCATCCACATCGCGCCGAGCCAGTACAGCAGGGGCGGCTTCTCGATGTAAGCGACGTAGTTGAGATGCGGTACGATGAAGTTGCGGGCGGCCAGCATCTCGCGCGCGATCTCGGCGTAGCGCGCCTCGTCGGGCTCCCACAGGCCATAGCTGCCGAGATGGAAGAAGAAGACCGCGAACGCGAGCGAAAGGAGCGCGAGCGCATCGATCGCGGGCGAGCGCCAGGGCACGGCTGGCGCCTGGGGCGCGGACGCGGCGGCGGATGCGGAGTGCGGCTCGATATGCGCGGGCTCGGACACGACGCCCAAGTGTATCGTGCGGGCTGGCTGCGCGCAGCTATGCGAGAGCGCGGCCTCGCGCGCCCGCTATAGACCCGCTGCGCCCCCGCCCTTGCGCGGATCGAAAGCGCCATTCAGATCGCCCGGCGCAATCGTGATCGCGCCGACCGCACCCAGCGACTGCACTTCCTTGAGCCGGTAGCCCATCTGCGCCAGCGCGTTGCGCGTCGCCGCCGGCATCGCGGATTCGACCAACACTACGTCGGGCGCGGCCTGCTCATGCACCCGCGGTTCGTCGACCGCGGCCTCCGGGCCGAGATGGAAATCGAGCACGTTGAGCGTGACCTGCAACACGCCGCTGATGATCGTCGGGCCGCCTGAGGCGCCGGCCGTCAGCACCGGACGGCCGTGTCGCATCACGATTGTCGGCGACATGCTCGAAAGCGGGCGCTTGCCTGGCGCAATTTCGTTAGCCACCGCGCCCTCGAGCTTGAACGCGTTGGGCACGCCCGGCCCGGCTGAGAAGTCGTCCATTTCGTCGTTGAGCACCAGGCCGAGACTCGCGACCATCATCTTGGCGCCGAAGATCGTATTGATCGTGGTGGTGACGGCGACCACGTTGCCGTCCTTGTCGACC
>Ga0209415_10010007_pt1 | contig 16195 bp, 15 predicted proteins | sample PeaSoiSIISIP2007_FD_187696 | JGI IMG/M metagenome (GOLD analysis project Ga0209415, IMG submission 187696) | Peat soil microbial communities from Weissenstadt, Germany - SII-SIP-2007 (SPAdes) (version 2) | ecosystem: Environmental > Terrestrial > Soil > Wetlands > Peat | place: Germany...
CGTCGATCTTGATCAGCGCGTTCTCCATCACCACGGCGTACTGCGCGAACACCGACAGCCCGGAGTAATGGTGCAGCGGCTCGCCGTTCAGCCGCAGCCGGCGGGCACCGGAGGCCAGCGTGCCCTCGGTGCGGGCGGTGAAACTGCTCATGCACAGGTTGGGCCGGCCGTTGTTGCAGTAGCGGCAATCGCCGCAGCTCGAAACGAACACGCTGACCACGTGATCGCCCGGCTTGAACGCGGTGACGCCGGGGCCGACCTCGGCGACGATGCCGGCGGCCTCGTGGCCGGGGATCGACGGCAGTTTGCGCGGTCGCAGGTTCTCGATCGTCGAGAGATCGGAGTGGCACAGCCCGGCGCCGATGATCTTGTAGAGCACCTCGCCGGGGCCGGGCGGATCGAGATCGACCTGCTCGATGGTCATCGGCTGGCTGGTCGCGTAGGGGCGCGGCAGGCCCTGCGTGCGCAGCACCGCGGCGGTCATCTTCATCCGGCATCACTCCTGTTCAGGGCCGGAGATCGTCTTCCGGGTCAGACATCGTCGCTCCGGATGACGCGCACGCCAAGCCCCGGCGACCGGACGCAAAGTTGGATCGCGCAGCCGCGTTCATGGCTTGGGCTGGCGCGATTGCGCCGCGCGCTGTTCGTTGCACTGAAGGGCGGACCTGGGGGAGCAGGCGGGCGACCTGCATATCGTCCTGGCCGGCATCGGCTGCGGCTCTCGAGTTGCCCGGCGTGATGCGACGAGGCGGGAAGCGATCGGGCAAGCTGACCCATGACTCCCTGGGCAAGATCGGCCTTGTGGTGCACGGCGCGGGCTTGCGCGCCGCCGGCTCGACGCAACAAGAGGCGCCGCGTCGACCGGGAGGTCCGATCCCGTCGTGCAACCGGCCTCCGAGCTGGCAGTTGCCGGCGATCAGGACTATATTGCGCGGCATGGATACCGCCCCGCCCCCTGGCGACAACGCCCCCGCCGGCCGCTTCGAAACCGAGACAGCGAAGCGGCGCCGGCTCGCCTGTGAAGCTGAGATGATCGCCGCGGCCCGCGCGTCGGCCGCCGCCGGGCGTGTGGTATCGTCGGAGGAGGTCGACGCCTGGATTGACAGCCTCGACACGGACCACGAGCTGCCGGCACCCCGTTCCGGCCGGTGAGACGCTGAGCCGGCCGGATCGTGCCGCGCAAACTCGACTACACGGACGAGGCGATGGCTTGCTGCACGATCAGAATCCGCCGCCGCTGCGGCTGAAATGCGCCATTGTCTCGCGCATCAAGATCAAGGCACCGGTCAACATCGCCGAACGCCACCCGCAGCCGGATGGGTTTATCCGCCAGGCAGATCGCCGCTGCGCATGAACCGCACGCCAAGCCCGGTCAGCCGCGCCCGCGCGTCGTCCAGCGTGGTGCGCCCGGCCGCGGTCGGCAGGGCGATGCCGCGGCAGGCGTCCTCGATCAACACGACCTGGTAGCCCAGCCGCACCGCGTCCTCGGCCGACCAGGCGACGCAGAAATCCGTTGCGAGACCGGTCAGGAAGATCCGGCGGAAGCCGCGCTGGCGCAGCCAGCCGTCCAGGCCCGTGGCGGTGGTGCGGTCGTTCTCGAAGAAGGCGGAGTAGCTGTCGATGCCGGGGTGGAAGCCCTTGCGGATGATCGCCTCGACGCGGGTCATATCGACGGCGGGATGAATTGCCGCGTTCGCACTGCCCTGCAGCGCGTGATCCGGCCACAGCACCTGCGTGCCATAGGGCAGCTCGACCGTGTCGAAGGGATGTTTGCCCGGGTGCGCGCTGGCAAACGACACATGCCCCGGCGGATGCCAGTCCTGCGTGGCGAAGGCATGCGTGAGCGCCCCCGCGAGCAGGCGATTGATCACCGGCACCACCGCATCGCCGTCGGCCACCGGCAGCTCGCCCCCCGGCATGAAGGTGGGCTGCACATCCACCAGGCCGAGAATGTCGCTCGATTGGACAAGACTATGCGTCGCCATGCGGCCTCCTGCGCGTCGGACCGGCCCGATTGTATCAGACGGGCAAGCTGCTAGTCTCCCGCCCGACGGAATTCGGAGAGACCAAACAATGAACACTCGGCGCACCATGTGGCTCGGCGCGTTGCTGGCCACCGCCATGACCTTCAGCGCCGCGCAGGCCGCCAGCTTCCGCTGGGCGAACGACGGCGATGTGGGGGCGATGGACCCGTATACGCGACAGGAGACGGTACAGCTCTCGTTCCTGTCCAACATCTACGAGTCGCTGGCCCGCCGCGACAAGGACCTGAAGATCGAACCGGCGCTGGCGACCAAGTGGGAGCAGACCAGCCCGACGGTGTGGCGCTTCCATCTGCGTCCTGGCGTGAAATGGCAGGATGGCTCGCCGTTCACCGCCGACGATGTGGTGTTCTCGTTCCAGCGCATCATGGCGAAGTCCTCGGTGATGCGCGCGCCGATGTCCCCGGTGAAGGAGGTGCGCAAGGTCGACGACCTGACGGTCGACTTCGAGACCCACCAGCCGGATCCGATCTTCCTTCAGGAACAGACCAACTTCCAGATCATGAGCAAGGCCTGGTGCGAGGCGCACCATGCGACCGAGCCCGTGGTGATCGGCGGCACCGACGACAACTACGCGGTGCACAATGCGATGGGCACCGGACCCTACAAGCTGGTCTCGCGCGAGCCCGACCGGCAGACCGTGGTCGAGAAGAACCCGGGGTGGTGGGACAAGAACACGAGCAATGCCGATAGGGTGGAGTTCGACGTGATCGCCTCTGCCGCGACGCGCGTCGCGGCGCTGCTGTCCGGCGAGGAGGACATGATCTATTCGGTGCCGCCGCAGGACATGAAGCGCATCGGTGCCGCACCGACCCTGAAGCTGATCGAGCACCCGGAACTGCGCACGATCTATCTCGGCTTCAACGTGTCGCGCGACGAGCTGGCCAGTTCGGACATCAAGGGCAAGAACCCGCTGAAGGATCTGCGCGTGCGCCAGGCTTTCGTGCTGGCGATCGATGAGCCGGTGATCGCGCAGAAGGTGATGCTGGGCCAGGCGCATCCCAGCTTCGAGATGTGGGGGCCGGGCGTGAACGGCTATAACGCCAAGCTGGATGTACGACCAAAGGCCGATGCGGCGAAGGCCAAGCAGTTGCTGGCGGAGGCGGGTTACCCGAATGGCTTCAAGCTCGGCATGGATTGTCCGAACGACCGCTACGTGATGGATGAGCAGATCTGCACCGCCATCGCTTCCATGCTGGCACGCGTCGGCGTCAAGATCGACCTGCTGGCGCAGACCAAGGCGAAGTACTTCGCCAAGATCAACGGACCGAGATACGACACCGACTTCTACCTGCTCGGCTGGACGCCGGCGACCTACGACGCACATAATGTGCTGTATTCGGTGTTGGGGACGCGCGGCGGCGGTCGTGGCGAGGTCAACGATGGTGGCTACGCGAGTCCGGCGCTCGACACTCTGACCACACAGATCGGGGTCGAGACCGATCCGGCGAAGCGTGGCGCGCTGATCGACCAGGCAATCCAGCTCCTGCAGCACGACCTGCCGGTGATCCCGCTGCACCAACAGGTGATCGTCTGGGCGGCGAAGAAGACTGTCGACGTGGTGCAGCTGGCGGACAACTACTTCCCCTATCGTTTCATTCAGGTGAAGTAGCGGGCAGGTGAAGTAGCGGAGGTGGCGATGGGCCTGCATTTCGTTACCCAGCAACGGCCCATCACCGACGCGTTGCGCCGCTCGGTGGTGGAGGATCTGCCGGAGATCGAGCAGATCCAGAACCTCGTGCTGCGCAGCAAGGCGATCGAGGCCTGGGCCTTCGCGCTGTCGCACTCCAGCTTCGGGCGGATCAGCGATATTCCGCCGGGTGGCAATCCCGGAATGAATGTGCTGAAGCGCGGCAGCCAGGCGGATCATCTGCGCGGCGTGGCGCGGCTGGCGTTGCAGATCGCCGATACTTTTGTCGCGCAGCGGCCGGAGGTGCGGATCGACCGCGACGTGGTGCTGACCGGCGCGCTGTGCCACGACGTGGGCAAGCCCTACGAGTTCGATCCGGTGAACCTGGCGCGGTGGGAGGATGACCCGTCCGCCACCGGCCAGCCGACGCTGCGGCATACGGTGTTCGGCACCTATGTGTGCCTGGCGGTTGGGCTGCCGGAGGAGATCGCGCACATCGCCTGCGCGCATTCGCTGGAGGGCCAGCATATCGGCGTGTCGAGCGAATGCATGATCGTTCGGCACGCGGATCATGCGTACTGGTCGGTGGCGGGTGCGCTGGGGCTGCTGACGCCGGAGTCGCTGCGGCGCGATCCGATCCTGCGGGTGCGCAGGCTGGCCGATGAGGTGAAGCAGGCGGCGGCGTAGCGACGCTTCGTGCACCTATCTCGCGCTTTGCGGGGTTGGGCCGTGACGAGCGGACCAAGGCATGCCCCCGGGCACTTGACCCGGGGGTCGGCGAGCGGGCGGTTGAGCCGCGAAGCGGATCAACGGTGAGGGTGGTGCTCGCGGCAAGACCCTCACCCTCGGCGCTTCGCGCCTCGACCTCTCCCGCGAAGAGCGGGAGAGGTGGACGCACTAACTCGGATTAGCTGATCGTTTCGGGGGGAACGAAGTCGCGCCACCGGCCTGGGGTCTCCGGCTGCTCGGCGTAGGTGTGCAACGCATCGGCGGTGCGCCCGACCAGCTCGGTGAAGCGCAGCTCACGCGCTGCCAGCAACGCGTCCAGTTCCGCGATCACCCGCGTCAGCCCGGGAAACCCCTCGTGCATCACCACCGAGCACAGCTCGGTCGCCGAGGCCCCCGCGAGCGCCATGCGCGCCACGTCGCCACCGCTGCGCACACCGTTGGTGCCAAGTAACGGAAATCCCGCGCCCACCGCGCGCCGACTCAGCGCCAGGAAGCGGCACACGATCGGCAACGCCCAGCCGCCGCCATACGCCGCAGAAGTCCCCAGCACCGGGCCAAACGTGTCGAGGTCCGGCACCATCGCCATGAAACGCCCCATCATGCACACCGCGTCGGCGCCGCCCTGCCGCGCCGCCACCGTCAGCGCCGGCAGGTTCGCCGACAGACCGGTCAGCTTCACCCAAAGCTGCATACCCTCCGTCGCCGCGCGCACCCGCGCGACCAGCTCGGCGAGCCGCGCCGGATCGGTCTCCTGCACGATCGCGCCGGGCGCCGCCTCCGACGCGTGCGGCGCGCCGACGTTCAGCTCGAACACCCGCAGCCCCGCCCGCCGGGCGATGCGCCCCAGCATCTCCGCGCCGTCGGTCCCGGCGAGCACGATCGAGGCCGCAACGAACCGTCCGTCGCCCGCGGCTTCCCGATCGATCGCCGCGAGCGCGGTGAACCATTCGGCGGCGTCGCGCTGCGCCAGGCCGGAGCGGTTGAACAGCGACACGCCATGCGCGGCGGGTACGCCGGCGGCGTCCAGTTCCACGTAGTCGGCGCGATCCAGTTGCGCCGCCGCGTCTGCCCGCTCGTTCACCGACTTGGCGATCACGCCGGCCGCGCCGGCACGCAACGCGGCACGAATGCCCGCCTCCGTCATCACCGGCTCGCCCGAGCCGCAGATCACCGGATTGCGCAGAAGCAGGTCGCCGATGGTGGTCGCCAGCCGGTCGCTCATCGCAGTCACCTCCGCGTGATTGCCAGCAGGCTGCCTCGCTTCTAGCGTCCGCCGCAACACCGCAGGACGGAGACGCTGAGATGACAACGCCCGCAATGATGACCACCGGCGAGGCCGCCGTCGCCGCGCTGGTCGCCAACGGCATCGATACGATCTTCTGCCTGCCCGGCGTGCAGAACGATTACCTGTTCGACGCGCTGCACGGCGCGGGGGAAAAAATCCGCCCGATCCACACGCGCCATGAGCAGGGCGCCGGCTACATGGCGCTCGGCATGGCGATGGCCAGCGGCAAGCCGGCCGCCTACACCGTGGTGCCCGGCCCCGGATTCCTCAACACGACAGCCGCGCTGTGCACCGCCTACGCGGCCAACGCGCCGGTGCTGGCGTTCATCGGCCAGATCGCGCAGGCCGCGATCGGGCGCGGCTACGGGCATCTGCACGAACTGCCGGACCAGCTCGCGATCATGCGGCTGCTGACCAAGTCCGCCGACCGCATCCGCGCGCCGCACGAGGCGCCGATCAAGGTGAACGAGGCGTTCCGCCAGCTTCGCTCCGGGCGGCCGCGGCCGGTGGCGCTGGAGTGCGCCATCGACGTGCTGGCGCGCCGCGCCCCGGTCGCCGCGCTGCCCGCCGCGCAGGGCGAGCATGCCGTGGTCGACCCCGACGCGATCGCGCGCGCCGCCAAGCTGCTCGGCGAGGCGCACCGCCCGCTGATCATCGTGGGCGGCGGCGCCCAGGGCGCCAGCGCCGAGGTCACCGCCATCGCCGAGCTGCTGCAGGCCCCGGTGGTGGCGCATCGCACGGGCCATGGGATCCTGGACGCCCGCCATTCGCTCGCCGCCAACTGGCTAATGGGCCACAAGCTCTGGGGCCAGGCCGATGTCGTGCTCGCCGTGGGGACGCGGCTGCAGGCGCAGCTTCAGCAATGGGGCAGCGATGCCGCGCTGAAGGTGGTGCGCATCGACGCCGACGCCGAGGAACTGGACCGCATCGAGCCGCCCACCATCGGCATCACCGCCGACGCCGCGGCGGCGCTGGCTCTGCTGCGCGACGCGCTGCCGGCGCACAACCGCCGCCGCGAGTCGCGCGGGCCAGAACTCGCCGGGCTGCGCGCCGAACAGGCTGCGGTGGTCTCGGTCCTGCAGCCGCAGATCGGCTACCTGGAGGCGATCCGCGCCGAGCTGCCGGAGGACGGCATCTTCGTCGATGAACTGACCCAGCTCGGCTACGCCGCGCGCATGGTGTTCCCGGTCTACCACCCGCGCACGTATATCTCGCCCGGCTACCAGGGCACCCTCGGGTGGGGCGTGGCGACGGCGATCGGGGTAAAAGTCGCCCGCCCGGATGTGCCGGTGGTGGCGATCTCGGGCGACGGCGGCTTCCTGTTCAACGCACAGGAGCTGGCCTCGGCGGTGCAGCACCGCATCCCGGTGGTGATCGTCCTGGTCAATGACGGCGCCTATGGCAACGTGCGGCGCATCCAGGCCCAGTCGTTCGGCAACCGGCTGATCGCCTCGGATTTGCGCAATCCGGATTTTCAGAAGTTTGTTGAAAGTTTTGGCGCGCTCGCGCTGCGCGCCACCTCGCCGGCGGAGCTGCGCCAGGCGCTGCGCACCGCGTTCAAGGCCGACATCCCTGCCGTGATCGAGATCCCGGCCGGGCCGATGCCCGACCCCTGGCCCCTGCTGCTGCGGCCGCCGGTCCGCGGGCGGTAGCCGGGCGGCGCGACATTGCCGGCAGCCGCGATTGATTGCATCCGCTGGCCTGATCGACCTCCGCCGTGCCAGTCCTCGCCATTCGGCCTCCTGGACAGGCCGCAGAGCAGGCCATCGAAGGATGCGTGAAGCGATCACCCTGCGGCCGGCAGTCGCAACGGATGCATTGGCGATCCGCGACCTGACGCGGGATGCCTATGCCAAGTGGGTTCCGGTGATTGGGCGTGAGCCGAAGCCGATGACGGCGGACTATGCGGCGGCGGTGCGGAACCACCGCATCGACCTTCTGCATATGGGTGGCGAGCTGGCCGCCCTGATCGAGATGATCCCGGAGGCGGACCATCTTCTTATTGAGAACGTGGCGGTTTCGCCGCGCTTTCAGGGGCGCGGTCTCGGCCGAAAGCTGCTGGCGCACGCCGAACAAGTGGCCTTGTCACTGGGCCATGGTGAAATCAGGCTCTACACCAACAAGCTTTTCGCCGCGAACCTGCAGCTCTATGCGCGGCTCGGCTACCGGGTGGATCGAGAGGACGAATTCAGCTTCGGTGTCGTTGTGCACATGAGCAAGCCGGTTCGATCCGAGGTGCCCGAGGAAGCCAGCGGGCACGGGCGCCGATGACGTCCGGGAGCGACAGCTAGCCCCAGCGTGGAATTCTGGGCAAAATGGCCTGATGACCGACAGCCCTTACCATTTCCCCGCCGCCGCCCATCCCTTGCACGCCGCCACCCCCGGGCTGAAGGTCCGCGAGGCCGTCAGCCCGTTCGGCATCACGCTACGCTATCAGGAGCGTGCGCCTGATCCGCACGGGACCGCGGCGGACGCCGTGGCGGCGAACCCGGGGGCCGAACATTGGTGCGAGACCGGCCACTCGATCTTCATCCTCGCCGGGCGCATCCGCTACACCTTCGACGACCATGTGGTGGAGGCCGGCCCGGGCGACATGCTGCACATCCCGGCCGGCCCGGCGCACCGCCACCGGCCCAGCGTCGTCGGCGACGAGGTCGTGCGCTACGTGCTGACCGAGTTCGGCTAGAGCGCGTTCGCGCGGACTGGAAGCGCTGGCCCTCCTGTCATCGCGAGGCGCGTCGCGACGAAGGAGCGCAGTGAAAAGCAATCCCGCGCGCGGTGCGCACCTGGATGGGGCTTGCCGCGCCTGCCCTCGGGCACTTGACCCGAGGGTCGCTTCGCTCCTCGCAATGACAGATGCGGTCAGTGTGAAACGACGCCGGACCGGACCTCCGCCGTCGTTCGCGCGGGCGTCGAGGCTCAACCGGCCACACAAACCGAACCCGGGCGTATCAACGCTTCGTCAACACTTTGGCGGCACTCTCTGGATGCGGAGGTGTGCCCGATGTCGCTTGGCCGGGTTTGGAGCATGTTCACCGATCTGGTCGGGTCGATCGGCCCGCACGCGGCGCAGGAGCCGGTGGGCGAGGCGGTGGACGTGGCCGCGGAACCGGCGATTCCGGGCGCGCCGGTCTCGCCGACCCACTGGAACCGCGACCGTATCGCCCTGGTCGAATCGCTGTGGGGGGAGGGTTACATTTTCCCGGCCGGCGAGCAGGAGACCTTGCGCCTAGCCCTGCCGCTCGCGCTGTCCGAGGCGTCCAGCCTGCTGCTGGTGGGCGCCGGGACCGGCGGGCCGGCCTGCTGCATCGCCGCGCAGCTTGGCGCCTGGGTGACCGGCTTCGAGGCCGATCCGGACCTCGCGGCGGTGGCGCTGGCGCGCAGCACGCGCAACGGCCTCGGCAAACGGGCGGCGATCAAGACCTGGGACCCGGAGGTGCCGAATTTCCCCCGCCGGTCGTTTCATCACGCGCTGGCACTCGAAGCGTTCCGCGGGGCGTCGCCCGGACCGGTGCTGGTTGCCATGTTCCAGGCGCTGCGGCCGAGTGGCGAGCTCATGCTGGTGGACCTGGTGGCCGACGAGCCGCTCGATCCGGCGGATGACGCGGTGCTGGCGTGGAGCGGGCTGGAGGGGCGCTCGCCGGCGGTGCCGAGCCAGCGGGCGATCACCGCGGCGCTCGGCAGTCTTGGGTTCGACGTGCGCGTCACCGAGGACATCTCGCTGCGCCACATGCAGGAGGCGCTGCGCGGCTGGCACCGCGTGATCCGCGGCATGCGCGAGAGGAAGCCGAACCACGCCGTGGCGAACGTGCTGGTGGGCGAGGCCGAGCTGTGGCTGCGGCGGATCGGCCTGATGCGCACGAAACGGATCAGGCTGGTGCGCTGGGATGCCATCCGCTCGACGTAGACGATGTGAGACGGGGTGGTGAGTGATTCGTCCCCCGGTCGTGCGACGCGGGCGTAGGTTCGTCGGCAGGCAAGGATTCACCACGAAGGCACGAAGAACACGAAGCAGGAATCGATGCGCTTCGCGCGGTGCCTGAACGGACACCTGCGCGAAGCGCCCAAAATTCCCGCTTCTTCGTGTTCTTCGTGCCTTCGTGGTGGATCCTGCCTTCTTGCGTCTGCGCGAACGATCGCCGCAGCTACCCGATCTCGATCAGGTCCAACGGGTAATCCGACAGCAGCTCCGCCCCGGTCTCGGTCACCAGTACGTTGTCGATGATGCGTGCGCCGAGGCGTTCCTCGGCGATGAACACCGGCGGCTCGACCGAGACCACCATGCCGGCACGCAGAATGTCGGTGCTGCCGCCGAACATGTTGGGCGGTTCGCCCCAGGACGGCGGCACGCCGGGGCCCACGCCGTAGCCGGTGGTGTGCAACCGGTAGCGATCCATTCCGGCCTCGGCGATTACCCGCTTGGCCGCCTCGTGCGGCACGATGGCCGGGACGCCATCGCGGATTTGGGCGAGGCACGCCTCGAACGCGGCGCGCGCCACGTCGTACAGTTCGCGCACGCGCGCGCCGGGCGGGCCGAGGTTGAACTGGCGTCCGAGCGTCTTGGTATAGCGCTTGTAGGCAGCGGCGAACTCGATGTTGCCCGGATCGCCGCGTCGCAGCCGGCGCAGCGTTGGCGCGCCGTGCGGGAAGCCGCAGCGCTCGCCGGTCACCAGGTTGATCGCGCTCGCCGGCAGGGAGCTGCCGTTGACCAGCAGGCACTGGTAGACGGCGGCGGCAATTTCCAGCTCGGTGCGTCCCGCGGCGGCGGCGCCGACACAGGCAGCCATCGCCAGGTCGGCGATGCGCGCGGACTGGCGGATCAAGGCGATCTCGCGCGGCGATTTCACCGCGCGCAGCGCGTGCACCAGGTTGGCCGGCTCGGCGACCAGGGCGGCGCCGAGCAGGTCCTTCAGCCGCACGTAGTGGTGCGGATGCAGGTAGTAGGGCGGGGTCTCCAGACCGACGCGCGCGACGCGCAGGCCGAGCCGGACCGCCAGGCGGGCGAAGGCTTCGATCGGGTCCTCGGGCTCGCCGCCGCCCCAGCCGATCACCTCGTCGGCCAGGGAGTCTTCGATGAACTCGCAGCGCTCGGACAGGCGGGTGAACATCACCAGCGGGGCGGCGCGCGCCGACAGCGCCAGGCACTGGAACGCCTGAAAGCTTTTCGCCTCCGTGCCGATCAGCCAGTGCAACGACATCGGGTGCATGACCAGCAGCCAGTCGAGCCCCGCCGCGCCGATCGCCTCGCGGGTGCGGTTGACGCGGTCGGTGAATTCTGCCCCGCGGAAATCGTGTTTTGACATCGGTTGGCTGACTCAGTCGGGGAAGCGGGGCATCACCTTCTCCCCGATCAACTCGATCGAGCGCAGCACCTGCTCGTGCGTGGTGCGGCCGATCTGCAGCATGAAGATCATCTGGTCGAGGCCCGCCTCGGCCCAGCGTTCGACCTGCCGGCACACGCTGTCGGCATTGCCGCCGATCGCCATGCCGCTCTCGATCATGTCGTCGTCGGTGTAGCCGGCCATGCGCGCCTTGATCGCCGCCACACCCTCCGACGAGCCGAAGCGCACCTTGTTCAGCTCGGCGTCGTTGTCGCCGTAGTAGAATCGCGCCGCGGCGCAGCCGAGCTGGCGGCCGATGCGGTCGTCGTCGTGCACGCAGCCGACCGCGAAGGCGCCGACATGGTCGTTGATGAAGCGGCCGACCGGCTTCGCGGTGCGGATCGCCGCACGATAGGCCTGCACGTGCGGCTTCACCTGCTCCGGTGTGTAGCGCGTCACGCTGAGGACGCCGACGCCGTCCGCGCCGGCCCGCTCGAAGGTTTCCAGATTGGACGCGGCGTACCATAGCGGCGGGTGCGGACGCTGGATCGGCCGCGGCACGACTTGGCGTGGCGGCAGGTCGAAATGCTCGCTCTTGTAGCCGGGGAAATGCTCCTGCTCGAGCATCCGGATCACCGCTTCGAGCGCCTCGCGCCCCACCGCGCGCGCGTGGGTGACATCGGCGTTGAAGCCCAGGCCCTCCACCACGTAGGCGGCGGTGCCGCGGCCCGCGCCGAATTCGCAACGACCGTTCGACAGCACGTCCAGCGTCGCCACCCGCTCGGCGACGTTGAAGGGATTGTGGCAGGGCATCAGGATCACCGCGAAACCCAGCCGGATGGTGGTGGTGCGCTGGCTGAGCGCGGCCAGCATCATTTCGGGGCAGGCACAATGGCCGATCTCGGCGAAGAAGTGCTGCTCGGTGAGCCAGAAGTAGTGGAAGCCGGCCGCCTCCGCCGCGACGACGTGGTCGATGTTGTCCCAATAGGTCTGCCGCTCCGTGGTTTCGGTCCACGGCTTCGGCACCTGGATCTGGCTGAGCAGTCCGAACTTCATCGCGTGTCCCATCGCGGCTGATGCGGTGGGACGCTATTGGTTGCGCGATCGTGCGTCCAAGGCATAAGATGCATAGGCTTTATAATCCGATCGTGTGATCGGTGCGGCGCCGCCACCCAAGCTGCGTATCGAACAGAGTGCCCGTCGCATGGAAACCCGCGCGCTTCGCTACTTCCAGACGGTCGCCGAATGCGGCAGCTACAGCCGCGGCGCCGAGCTGCTGCGCATCTCGCAGCCCGCGGTCAGCCGGCAGATCGGCAAGCTGGAGGACGAGCTCGGCGTAAAACTGTTCAGGCGCAACGGCCACGGCGTCAGCCTGACCGGGTCCGGACAGACCCTGCTGGAACGCTGCCAGGCGGTGCTGCGCGAGCTGGAGCAGACCAGGCAGGAAATCCGCAACGGGGCACAGGGACCTTCCGGCAGCATCGCGCTGGCGGTGCCGCCGGCGGCGGCACACTTCCTGGTGCCCGCGCTGGTGCAGCTTTTCGGCGCGCGCTATCCGAACGTGTTCCTGAAGCTGGTCGGCGGCTTCAGCAGCCAGATCCATGAATGGCTGGTGCGCGGCCAGGTCGACATCTCCTGCTTGCACGACCCGCTGCCGCAGAAGGGTTTCGAGATCACGCCGCTGCTGCAGGAGGAGGTGTTTCTGGTCGGCCAGCCGGGCATGCGGCTGCTGGACCGCGCGCAGATCCGCATCGCCGATCTCGCCGACATCCCGCTGATCGTGCCGAGCCGGCCGAATGCGTCGCGCCGGCTGCTGGACACCTGGGTGGCGCGCACCGGGGTGACGCTGAACATCCGCGCCGAGGCGGACGACCATTCGATCATCCGCGCAATGATCCGCGCCGGGATCGGCTACACGCTGCTGACGCAGGGGGCGTTCGAGCTGGACCGGCTGCACGGCTCGGTGGCGGCGGTGCGGTTCCGCCCGCGCGCCTATTGGCCGCTGGCGATCGTGCGCGCGACGGGGGCGGCGCGGTCGGAGATTCTTGACCAGTTCCATGCGACGATCCGCGAGGTCGCGCGCGATCTGGCACGCTCCGGGGCGTGGCCTTGCGTGCTGATCGATCGGTGAGGGTCACGTCGGGGGATTTTGCAAGTTGTATGAGTCGGTTGTCCGGTCGCGGCACCCGCGGGACGGGCCGTGAAGTCTGCCCAAATGGATTGACAATTGGCTGTACGTATCGCACATGATGACCGTATGGATTTAGCGGTTGCGGGATTTGAGTGGGACAAGGGCAACCGTGACAAATGCCGGAAGCACGGCGTCCCGCTTGCTGCGATCGAGGGATTGTTTCGCGGACCGCTCGCCGTGTTCCCGGATCCCGCGCATTCGGGGGCCGAGGAACGGTTCAAGGCGATCGGACGCACGGAGGACGGGCGCGAGGTATTCATCGTGTTTACCCTACGCAAGCAGGATGACGGGACGCTGATCCGCCCACTCAGCGCACGCTACATGCATCGGAAGGAGGTCGAGCACTATGAAAAAGCAGCTGCCAAAGCTGAGAAGCGACAAGGAGGCTGAAGCGTTTGTCGCGACGTCCGACCTGACGGACTACGATCTGTCCGGGATGCGGATGGTGCGCTTCGAGTTTCAGCCGAAGAGCGAGCGGGTGAACATGCGCCTGCCGCGCCCGCTGCTGGACGCCGTGAAGGCCACGGCAGCCAAGGCCGGCGTTCCGTATCAGCGCTTCATCCGCCAGGCGCTTGAAATCGCCGTGCAACCGCGCAAGGGATCGCAACGGCTGCCAGGAAGCGGGTAAAGGTTGCCGCCCGCGTGATCCGTTTTCGTGCGGGGTCTGAGGCTCAGCCGGCGGCTGCGCTCGTCAGGTCCAATCCGGTGTAAAGTTCCGTCAGCGGAACGGAGATGCCGATCTCGGGCAGGTTCAGATCGATCGCTCCGGTGACGACATGGCCGATCCAATCCTCGCCGGCGCGCGCGAACACCGTCGCCGCGATCGCCGCCTGTTCCAGCATGACATACCGGCGAATCGACGGCGTGGCACGGTACTCCTCGTTCCTGGTGATCCGATCGGTGCGCGCCGTGCTGGCGGACAGGACCTCGAACACCACGACCGGGTCAGGCACGATGTCCGCATCCTGCGGCATCGGCGAGCAGGTCACGATCGCATCCGGATAGCGCATCTTGCCGGCGGCGATGATCTTCAGATCGCCGCGGAACGCCCGGCATGGGGTGCCGCGCAGACGGTCTTCCAACGCACGCACCAGATTGGTGGCGATGACCGAGTGCGCCATCGTCCCGCCGGTCATCGCGACCGGGCCGATACCGTCGAACTCGTAGCGCAGCTCCTGGCGGCGCTCCCAGGCAAGGAACGCCTCCAAGGTCATCGGCTGCTGGCGTGGTGCGGACATGCGGCGAGGCTAGCACATCCCGCGGCGCCGGGGACTGCCGGTCTTCGTTCGGTTGGCGCATGCTCCTGGACAAAATTCGGGCGCTGCGGCAGCCTCGAAAGCGCCGGAGATTCTGCGGGAAATGGCTTTCCGTACCGACCATCTCGGGGGTTCCTCGGATAAATGACGCACGGTGGATCGCCGCCGCCGAAATCGCGGCTGGCGATCTGATTGGGGGGGAGATTGGCAATGAGCGGCAGCCTCACGCAGCAGCAATGGATCGACCGCGTTCTGGGTGTCAGCGTGGCCCGGCCGGCCGCGGTTGCCGCCGTCAGCCAACCCAAAAAAGTCACGTTCATGCCGAGTGCCTCCGCGCTGCCGCCGCCACCAAGCGCGTCGGCCATGGCGATCGGCCAGGGAAAGCCCCCGTCCGGCGCCCCCATCAAGCCGGTGGCGCCGACCGGCAAACCGCAGGTCTTCGCCGGCGCCAACGGCAAGCCGATGACCATTGCAAAAGGCCCCGATGGCCGGGTGTCGCTGACCGCGCCGCCGCCGCCGATCGAGGAGATCACGTTCTCCGGCGGCGGCGGCAAGGGCGCCGCCCTGCCCGGGGCGGTGCGTGCGCTGGAGCAGAGCGGCGTGCTGAAGGATCTGAAGGTGGTCACCGGCGCCTCGGTGGGATCGATGACCGCGGCGCTGGTGGCGGCGGGGATCACGGCAAAGGAGTTCGAAACCGTCGCCAACGACGACGCGACCGGCGCACGCATCACCGAGGGCACCGGCGGCACGAAGTTCGGCCTGCTGAAGGCCGCCATCACCAATCGCGGCAGCCCGCTCACCGGCCAGGGCCTGGAAGACACCGTGAAGGACGTGATCAACGACACGTTGCGCAAGCGCATGGGGGAATACATCCAGCAGACCACCGGCGCCGGCGGCCAACCGGACGCGGCGGTGGTGGAGATCGCCAAGCGCCTCTCGGGCAGCAAGGCCGGCCCGACCTTCGGCGACTACCGGGCCCTGTCCAAGGTGATCCCGGCGATCAAGGAGGTGTCGATGTCCGGCACCTACAAGGAAGAAATCGACCCGTCGACCCACAAGCCGATCAAGAACAACAAGGACGTGGCACAGCTCTACATCTTCGACGCCAACAACGAGCCGGACATGGAGGTCGCCAAGGCCGTGCACGCCTCGGCCTCGTTCCCCGGCGCCTTCAAGCCGGTCGACCTGATGATTTCCGCCGGCATCATGGTGCGCTTCATCGATGGCGGCGTGATGAACAACGCGCCCACCACCGAAAGCACCGGCGCCGAGCGCGACCTCGATCCGATGCCAACCAAAAGCAGCATGACCTTCGTGTTCGAGGACGCCGACGGCAAGGATCAGCAGATGCTGAACGGCAACGCGACGCCGGCGCACGGATTGGGCGCCAAAATCAAGGACTGGATCGTCGGCGCCGACAACGCCGCGGCCGACCACGCGACCGCTCGCGCACTCGCGGACCAGCCCGACCAGATTGTCGTCGTGCCGCTGAAATTCACCATGCCGCAGACCTCCATCGGCAAGAAGCCAAAGCAGCTCGACATGCGCGGCACACTGGACGGCACGCTGGCCTTCAACACCTCCCTCGTCGAAAAGCTTGTCCTGCAGGACAAGACAATGCAGGTGACCAACGACCATCTGAAAAAGCAGCAGGCGCCGCAAACCCGCGAGTTCGCCAGCGAGGACCAGATGTTGATGTCGCTCGCCCGCGACGACCTTGCAACGCTGGACAAGGACGGCA
>Ga0209415_10010008_pt1 | contig 16195 bp, 10 predicted proteins | sample PeaSoiSIISIP2007_FD_187696 | JGI IMG/M metagenome (GOLD analysis project Ga0209415, IMG submission 187696) | Peat soil microbial communities from Weissenstadt, Germany - SII-SIP-2007 (SPAdes) (version 2) | ecosystem: Environmental > Terrestrial > Soil > Wetlands > Peat | place: Germany...
CGGATGATGGTCACGTCGAGGCCACGAGCCACGTACGTCGCCGCGACCCGCTCGGCGCGCAGCTTGGCCTCGCCATAGGCCTCGGCGGGGCGCGGGACGACCGAGGCGTCGACGGGGTTCCTGGGCGGCACGCCGAAGACGGCGCTCGAGGAGACGATCACGGTCTTCTGGACGCCGTGGACACGCGCGGCTTCGAGGACGTTCTCCGCACCACCGACGTTGACGGCCTCGAAGAGCGACGCGCTCTTCGCGATCGGCACCGCCGCCACGTTGTGGTGGATGACGCTCATGCCTTCCGAGGCGGAGAGCACCGCCTTCGCGTCACGGATGTCGCCGCGCACGAATCGAACGCCTTCGGCTTCGCATTTGGGCTCCGCGAGATCGAAGACCGTGACCTCGTACCCTCGCTTCCGGAGCGTCTCGACGACGACGCGACCGAAGTAGCCGGCGCCGCCCGAGACGAGCGCGCGGCGCCCCGCGGGCGTCCGGCTAGAGGTCGACACCGTGGGCACGGCACCACTCGATCGAACGGCGCATCCCCTCCTCCAGCTCGATCTCGGGGTCGTAACCGAGCTCACGGCGGGCGGCGTCGATCGAGACCGCGATGGACGACGCGAGCTCGCCTGCGACGTGGATCTCCTGCTGGTAGAGCCCCGCCATCTGGAGCAGCGAGTCGACGAAGCGCGCGACGTCTGACCCGACCGTCGGCAGGTAGCGCGGACGGATCCCGACGCCGAGGATCTTGGCGATCGTCTGGAGGATCTCGATGAACGAGTACGGCCGCCGATCGGCGATCCAGTACGTCTGCCCCGCGGCCTTCTCGACGGCCTCGAGCAGGAGGAGCCCTTGAACGGTGTTGGCCACGTAGGAAAGGCTCCGGAGGTTTCCGCCGAGCCCGATGACGACCGGCCGCCCGTTCTTGATCATCCGCATGAACTTGGTCTGCCTCGCCGGCTGCTCCGGTCCGTAGAACCAGCACGGCCGCGCGATCGCGGTCTCGATCCGACCTGCTCTCCACGCGTCGTTTACGACCCACTCCGCCTGCAGCTTCGACAGGCCGTAGTTGAGGTACGGACGAGGCGGGTCCTGCTCTGTCATCAACCGCCCGGCTGATTCGTTGAGCCCCGCCGGCGAGTTGGAGCTCACGAGGATGAACCGCTTCGCGCGCGCGTGGATCGCCTCCTCGAGCAGGTTGCGCGTCCCGTCGACGTTGATCTCGTAGAGCTCTCTCACGCGGCGTGGATGGACGATCCCGGCCGCGTGAAACACGGTCGTCGCCCCCCGGCACACGTCTCTGAGCGCTCTGGCGTCGCGCAGGTCGGCGCGGACGAGCTCCACGTTCGGTCCGAGCCCGGCGAGCGTCGAGACGTCGGCGGCAGGTAACACGACACATCGGACCCGGCGAGGCGCTACCGTGATCGACCTGAACGAGACCCCGCTGACGAGCGCCCGCACCAGAGAAGACCCGAGCCAACCCGGAGCTCCCGTCACGACCGTGAGGTTCATGCGAACGCCACCATACCTACGAAGCTCGGCGCCGCTCAAGGAAGGGGACGGGGGAGCGCCCGCGATCGGAGAGCGCCTCGCAAATCTCGGCGGCAACTCGCTCCTCTCGAAGGTGACGACGCTCGTCGTGCTCGCCGGCGTGATCCGGATCGCCTTGCGCCCGGCGGAGGTCCAGCACGACGTCGCGATGTACCTCCAGGCGGGGCAGCTCTTGCTGCACGGCGAGCGGCCGTACGTGGACTTCATCGACGTCAATCCGCCGCTCATCACGTACCTGAGCGCGATCCCAGCTGCCGTCTCCGCGGTCCTCCGCGCTCCCGTCGCTCCTACCGCGCTCCTCATGACGGCGGCGCTGGCGGCGCTCTCCCTCCGCGTCACTCGCCGCACGCTGGTCTCGGCGTTCGAGGAGGTCGGGACGGAGACGATGCTGGCGGAGGTCACCGTGCTCGCGCTCGCCTTCGCGTTCTTCCTCAGCGACGCCCCCGAGAGGCTCGACCTCCCCTACCCGGGCAACGCACCGCCCGATCCTCGGCTGTCCGCGATCTTCGCGCAGCGCGAGCACCTCTTCATGATCGGCGCGGCGCCCTTCGTCGCCATGCGCTTCCGGCGCTGGGAAGGCGGAAGACCCGGCGCACGCGCGGCCGTTCTCACGGGAGTGGTCGCGTCGGTCGTGACGTGCCTCAAGCCACAGCTCGCCCTCGTGCTTCTCGCGCCCGAGATCGGCTTCTTCGCCGGCAAGCGCAGGTTGTCGTCCCTCTGGGCACCCGAGATCGCGTCCTTCGCGCTCGCAGCCGCGGCGTATGCTGCTCACTTCGCGCTCCTTCCGGGCGCGGTCAGGGCCGCGTGGTTCGGGCGATGGCTCCCGCTCGTCCTCGAAGGCTACGGCGTGTTCAACGAACCTTCGTACGCGGGGCTCGCCGCCCGATGCTGGCCCGCCGCCCTCGCTCTCGTCGTCGCGTTTGGCGTCACGCTCGTCCGTCAGCAGCCCGGCCAGAGATTGATCCGTGCGTTCGCGCTGATGGCCGTCGCTGGAGCCGTCCTCTACGTCCTCCAGAAGAAGGGCTGGACGTACCACGCGTTCCCCGAGCGGGCGTCCGCGATCGTCGCGCTCGCGGGCTCGCTGGCGGGGGCGTTGGCGCTCGGGCCGTCCGGGGACGAGGCGGCGAGGGCCGTGCTTCCCCTCACGCGACGACGGCTGGCGCTGACGCTCTCCGCGCTCGTCTTGGCTGCCGGCCTCGCGTGCGCGTTGTGCGTGCTTCGTATCGACACGGCGAAGGACGTCGACCGCCTGCGCCAGAGCTCGCAGGTCATGCGGACGATCGATACGTTCACCAAGGAAGGCGACGCCGTGCTCGTCGCGACGACGTCGGTGTGGGATCCGTATCCCGCGCTCACCCTCCAGGGTCGGCGGCCCGGCTCGCGCTTCCTCTGGCTCTTTCCGATCCCCATGATGCAGGCCGCGCCGGCCGGCTCGGACGTCGAAGCCGAATTCGTCCGTGACCTCGCGGACGATCTCCGAGAGCGCCGACCGACGTTGCTCCTCCTGCAGAAGGGGCGCTGCTACGGCTGCAAGAAGACCTCGGTCGATGCCTTCTTCCGCGAGCACCCGCCGCTCGCGGCGGCCCTCGAGCAGTATTCACTTCGCGGAACGGTGCGAGACGGTCAGGAGCTCCAGGTCTTCGTTCGAACGCCGGCGCCCTGAGGGCGCGCATCACGGCCGAGGCCTGTGGGTCGCGAAGGGGTACTCGGGGAGCCGGTGAAGCACGAGGTCCGCGAGCTCGTCGCGCCCGTCCGCGCGGACGTACATGCCGTTGCTGAGCTGCCGGTAGCCGAGCGCGGCCACGGCAGCCAGCTCTTCCGGAGAGTGATGCCACAGCTCGAGCACGAGATCCGGGCGATACGTCGCGAGGCTGTACGCGTAGTCGCGCTTGTCGTGGCCGGGAATGAAGCGCTCCACCGGCGGCTCGTGTGCGATGTGGGCGTCGTTCTTGCCGAGAAGGTCGACCGCCGGGAGGTTGGAGAAGTACGGGATGGCCCCCGCGGCGACGACAGCGATCGTCGTCGTCGGCGGCGCCGCCTCTCCGAGGCGCAGGCCGAAGGCGGCGTTCTGGCCGTCCCACCGGATCTGCCGGGCCGTCAACTCGCCTGCGAGGAAGCTGCGCCAGCTCATCCCGACCGTCGCGGCGACGACGACCCCCGCGAGCCCCACCACGAGCCACGACGGGACGCCGGCACGCCTGCGCACGCCCACGAGGAGCGCGGCGACCAGGAGCGTTGCCGCGAGCAACCGACCCCAGGCGTCGTGGAGGCCCATGAGGCCGCTCTGGAGGTCGATCGGCGGCGTGACCGTGAACGACCTGGGAACGAAGTCGCCCGCGGCGATCGCGCACGCTCGCCACGCGAGGGACACCGCGAGCACCCTTCCGATCCCAGGAGTCAGAGGCCCGCTCACGAGCGCTTCGCCACCGAGCGCCGCCGCCGCTGCGAGCGCGGGGAACGCGACGGACAGGAATCGATCGGGTTGGCGCCAAGCCTCCCAGGCATCCCCTCCGACGAAGAGCGCCGCGCCGAGCTGCCCGAAGACGACCGCCGCGAGCATCCAAGTGCGCCGGTGCCGCGGCCGCGCGACGAGGGCCAGAGCCGCGAGCACGAGCGGCAGGAGGAGCTCGGCGGCCGACGTTCGGAGCACCGCGACGGTCCCGCGCGTCACGCGCGTGTAGAGGGGGATCTCCGCGAGCTTCAGGTAGTACGTGTTGGGCAGCGGCGCGCCGTAGTAGACGAGCCGGAACGCGAGGTGCAGGGCGAGGACCGCGACGACCGCGGACGCGGGGACTCTCGCCGCTCTGCGCGTGCGGGCATCGGCGGCGAGGAACGCGAGGACGACCGCCGCCGGAACGACGCCGTCGTCGCGGACGAGCACCATCGCCACGAGGATCAGCGCGAGAGCCCAGCTCTCCCTCTCTCGCGCCGCTTCTTCGGCTCGCCACGCGAGGACGATCGCGGCATCGACGAGGAGCGCGAGGAGCCCGACCTCGAGGCCACGCAGGGACCAGAAGACGAGCGGATACGAGACCGCGCATAGGACGACCGCGAACGCCGCGGACGCCGCGCTACCGCCGGCACGAACGACGAGCGCCCGGACGAGCCAGAGGTTCGCGACGAGGAGCACCGCCGAGCTGACGGAGACACAGAGCGAGACCGCGCGCTGGGGAACGGGCAAGAGGTGCAGCGCGGCCATCCAGAGCGTCCAGAGGAAGTTCGTGTAACCCTCGACGGGCGGCGCTCCGACGTTCCAGCGGAGCCCCGCGCCGTGCGCCAGGTTCTTCGCGTACCGCATCGAGATCATCGCGTCGTCGAACAGCGTGAAGCATCGGCGCCCGTCGAGATCGAAGCTCCCCCACGCGATGTACGCCGCGTACAAGAGCGATGCGGCGATCGCGACCGCGGCCAGCCACCACCTCGCGAGCGCGCGGCTCGCTACGGACAGACCCACTCGCACGAATCGTTGCAGAGCGCGTCTTCCCCCTCGTAACAGCCGTCCGGCCCCTTGTCGCCGGGCGTGCAGAGCCCCTGGTTTGTGCACGCGCGGTTCTGGCCGCACGAATCGCACGCCTGTGTGCCGCAGTTCCCGCAAGCCTTCACGGCTCCGGGCGTGCAGACCGGCGCGAGCGGGCACGAGCACGCTCCCCACACACCGATCGAGAGCGTCAGGCCCGGGCTCGAGACGCACGTCTGGGTCCCGTACGTGTTGCAGGGGAGGGTCGCGCCGATCGCGCAGGGGCTCTCGACGGGCGCACCGCCATCCGGCTCACCCGGCAGGTACGACGGCGAGATGCAGTGGCGCATCGACACGTTGGCGGCGACGGCGGTCCCGAGCAAAGCCATCGTGGGTAAGATTCGCCAGGCCATCCCCGCTCTCCGCGCGCGAGCTTACTCAAACGGGTCGCGACAAGCTACCCGCCCCGAGCGCGGCTTGCGTTGCAAGGGTCTCCCGGCTACTCGGTCGCCGTGGGCGGCGCTTCCGTGCCTGTCGATCCTTTCGCGCGAGCCGCGGCGCGGCACCGCGCCACGGAGGCGGCCCTTTATGCGATCGCTGCGGTTCTCGCGGCGGTGTCGCTCTACAAAGCGCGCCACTTTTACGAGGACGACTCGTACATCACCTTGCGCTACGCCGAGCGCTGGCTTCGCGGCGCCGGCCCCACGTGGACCGACGGCGAGCGAGTCCAGGGTTACACGCACCCGCTCTGGTTGCTGCAGATCACGCTCCTCGGATGGCTCGGCGCCGATCTCACCCGAGCCTCCCAGGTGCTTGGCGTCGTGTACTTCGGCGCGCTGTTCGCCGTCTTCAGGCGCGCTCGCGCGCTCCCGCACGCCGCGCTCGTGATGGCGACGCTCCCCGGGCTCTCCGTGTGGGCGCTCGGCGGCCTCGAGACGGTCAGCTTTGCCTTCTGGATCGTGCTCGCCGCGTGGCTCACGCGGCAGGTCGTCGCCCGGGAGGCCGACTCCGTGAGCGCGGGCGCGCTCGCAGGGGTGACCCTCGCGGCCGCCGCGCTGACGAGGCCCGAGGGGCTGGGGGTCGCCTTCGTCGCGCTCGGCTGGGCGCTCGTCTCGCGACGATGGCGGGCCGTCCGCGGCCTCGCCGTGGCCTTCGTGGCTCCGCTCGCGGCGTGGGAGTCGTTCAGCCTGGCCTACTACGGCGACCTCGCGGCGAACCCCGTGTATGCGAAGATCAGCGGTTATCCGCTGATGCAGTCGATGCGAGACGGTCTCACGTACCTCGCCGTGACCGCGCCCAGCTGGGGCTGGGGTGTCCTCGCGTCGACGGTCGCCCTCGTGCTCGTCCGGCGTTCCTCGGGCGCATGGCTGGTCGCGATGGCGCTGCCCATCGTCGTCGGGCTCCTCGCGGGCGGAGGCGACCACATGGTCGGCGCTCGACTGGTCGTCCCCGCGGCCGTGCTCGTCGTGTTCGCCGCGGGGCTCGACGCTCGGGCACGACCCGGATGGCTCATCCCTCTCGTCCTGACCTCGTCCGCCATCCTCCAGGTACGCGAGACGCTCTCGGTCGAGCGTCGCCCCGACCGCGCGGCGGTGATCGGCGGCATCGTCGGCCGCTTCCTCGAACGCGCGCTCCCCGGCGGGTCGCTCGCGGCCATCTCCGTGGCCGGATCCACCGCGTTCTTCGCGCCGTCTCTGCGGTTCATCGACACGCTCGGCCTGAACGATCGACACGTCGCGCGCGAGCCGGTCCGCGCGGGGGTCACGATCTGGCAAGCGATGGCAGGGCACCGAAAGGGCGACGGAGAGTACGTCCTCGCGCGCGCTCCCGACCTCGTGATCCTGGGCGCGGCCTCCGGCTTCCTCGGCCTCGACGAGCGCGAGTGGTTCCTGACGGACTACGAGCTCCTCCAGAGCGACGCGTTCCGGCTGCAGTACAGGCCCTACTCCTTTCGCCTCGAAGAGGGCGAGGCGCACGGCCTCCCCAACCTCCACTTGACCGCGTTCCTCCGCAAGGGCTCCGCCGCCGCCGACGCGATGGCCGCCGCCGGCTACCGGCTCCGGGGACCCTGGTACACGCCCGAGTCTCACTCCATCGCCGCGCGCTCGAGCGGCGTGGCGTTCCAGACGCACTGACGATGCTCCGGCGGCTCGCGTCCCTCCCTCTCGTGCTCGGCGCGGCGGCGTGCGCGCCTCCGCCGCCGGGCCCCCCCGTCCTCGCGGCAGAGACCGACGCCGCGACCGACGCAGGCCGCGACGTCGGGGTTGCTCACGCCGCCGACCCTCTCCTGACCGAGCTCGCGGTGTCGGCCGCCGCCGCGGTGGACGGAGCCGCCCCCGTCACCCTCGTGCCGCCCTTCTCCCCCGACATCCACGACTACTACGTGCGCTGCGCCGCCGGGCCCAACGACCTCACGATCGCGATGACGGCGAAGAGCGGCTCGAGCGCGGAGCTGCTTTCGCCGACCACGACGCCCGCTCGCCCGACGCAGACGGTCTCGATCGTCGCGAACGAGAACCAGGCCATCGTCGCCGCCGCGACCTCGCTGTCGACGACGGTCACCTACTGGGTCCGCTGTCTCCCTCACGACTTCCCCGCGCTGCGGATGATTGCCCACCCCGACGCGGGCACACCCACGCCGGGCTATTACCTGGTCGGGGACTTCCTGCCGCGGCCCAATCGCGGCTCCTACGCCATGGTCCTCGACGTCCACGGCGTCCCGGTGTGGTACCTCCGAGGCGCGCCCGGCGGCATGGGCGACGTCGATCAGCTCGCGAGCGGCACGCTCTCGTTCATCGCCTTCAGCGCGAAGACGCCCGTGTTCGAGATCGTCACGCTCGCCCCCGAGTCCTCGACCTACGCCGCGCCGTCCGGCGTCCTGCTCGATGGCCACGAGCTCAGGCCCGCCGCGGGGGGCCGCTACGTCGTGATCTCCAACCCCGTCACGACCGGGTTTGACCTCAGCGGGATCCGCGTGCCCGTCCCCGACGGCGGGACGCGGAGCTTCGGTCCCGGGTCGAGCATCCAGGACTGCAACGTGGTCGAGTTCGAAGGGACGACCGGCGCCGTCACCTGGCAATGGATCGGCTCCGAACACCTCGATCCGGTCAAGGACACGACGGTGCCGGCGCTCGGGACTTTCGACGCCTCCGCGCCCGACGGCGGGGCGGTGGTCGATCCCTTCCACTGCAACTCCCTCGACGTGGACCCGGCGAACGGGAACCTGCTGGTGTCGGCGCGAAACGCCGACTCGATCTTCTACGTCGACCGGGCGACCGGCGCGATCCTCTGGAAGATGGGCGGCGCGGCGTACACGAAGGACGGCGCCGCCCGCGTCACGACGAGCGACCCGTTCTACCGGCAGCACGACGCGCGACTCCTGCCGGGGTGGTCGTCCACGTGCGCCGGAGGCCGCGGGCAGATCTCCGTGTTCGACGACGAGTCCGAGAGACCGGCGCCGGCCCGCGGCGTGATCTACGACGTGATCGTCGGGGCGGCCGACGGCGGAGCGAGCGGGTGCGCGGACGGCGGCGTGCCCGGAACGGGGACCGTCGCGTGGCAGTACGTGGGGACCGCGAGCAGCCTCGTCGTCGGCAGCTTCCGCGTCTCGGCGGACGGCTCGCGCGTCATCGGCTGGGGGCAGGGTGCGTCGAACCGCGTCTTCACGGAGGTCGACGTCCACGGCGCCGATCTGCTCGACTTCGAGTTCACGGACGGCGACACCTCGTACCGCGCCGTGAAGGTACCGGTCGGCGCGCTGGACCTGGGCGCGATGCGGGCCACGGCGAGCCGTCAGTAACCCCCGCCGTCCCCCAGCTCGTCGCAGGCGAGGTCGGAGTCCTTCGCCTTCGGGTGCGTCACGCGACATCCCTTCGGACCGTTGCACGCGCGAACGGCGACCATCCTCTTTCCTGCGCACTTCAGCGCGACGGTCATGTCAGCCGTGCACGCGTAGTCGCCCTCGTCGAGGCACGGGTCCCCCTCGGCGGACACGTCGTTGTCGCACAGCACGCTGCCGGCGCCCCGAGGGGAGAGCCCGTCGAACGGTGCCACGCGACACCCGTAGGGCCCCGCGCAGGGCTGCGCGACGACGAACGTGCCCTCCCTGCACGAGAGCGAGCTCTTCGCGTCCGCGCTGCACGCGAAGCCGGGTGGCGTGCACGGCTCGCCGGCGGACGCGGACGACTGGTCGCACCACACGCGCGCCCCCTCCTGCTGGCAGCCGTCCCGCCCGCGACACGCGAACGCAAGGTACCGCCCGGCGGCGCCGCAGAAGAGCCCCGACCGGTCGTCCGTGCAGGTCGCCTGGCCGAAGGTGCACGCGCGCCCGGCGGCCGGCCTGCAGCCGGTCGAGAGGAGCCCGACGGCAGCCGCCACCGCCAACACGGGCGACACGGCCAAGAGGAGGAGTCGACCGCGAGGACGCATCTTCGCGACTCCCGTGTCGTCCGGCTCGCGAGAGAAGGCAAGTGGCTTGGCCCGCCTGGTTCGGATCCCGGCGCCGTGGTAGCGTCGTGCGTCCTCTTGAGGCGGCGGTTCGGGTGGATCGTGGCGGCCGCGTGCTTCGCGCGCGGGATCGGTGGCGTGGCCCTTGGCTGCCAGAGCCCGCCCGCAGGCGAGGCGGCGATCGACGCCGGAGCCAGCTGCAGCCGCGCCGAGGACTGCTCCCCGTCCGCGAGTGCCTGCGTGGTGACCGCGTGCGCCGACGGCCGCTGTGTGACGGCGTTCGCCGCGCCGGGCACTTCCGTCGCCAAGGACTCACCCGCCGACTGCAGGGCGACGGTGTGCGGCGTCGCCGGCGAATCGAGGAAGGTGATCGACGAGACCAACACGCCGACTCCACCCGGCCCCTGCGTGTGGACCGCCTGCAGCGACGCTGGAGAGCCCACGACGGCCGACGCACCGTTCGACTACCCTTGCGACGACGCGGGGGTCGCGCGTTGCAACGGCTACGGCGCGTGCGTGGCGCCGGGCCCGGCCGACGTGCTCGGACACCACGACGACCGGGCTCGCACCGGCCTCCAGTCGGCGGAGACCATCCTCGAGCCCGGCAACGTCAACGCCGCGCATTTCGGCAAGGCGGCCACCCTCTCGGTCGACGACGCGGTGTACGCGCAGCCGCTCTACGTTGGCCGCGTCGACGTCGACGGGAGCCCGCGGAGTGTTCTCTACGTCGCGACGATGGGCGACAGCGTGTACGCGTTCGATGCCGCGAGCGGAGCCTTGCTGTGGCGCACCACGCTCCTTCCTGCCGCCGGGTGGAAGCCCTTGAAGAGCCCGTTCACGCTCCCCGGCCAGACCGCGTGCAGCACCATCCAGGGGAACATCGGGGCGCTCGCGACCCCCGCGATCGACCTCGCGGCCGGCCCTCACGGCACGCTCTACGAGGTCGCCGAGTCCGTCGACCCTGCCGGCTCACCTCACTTCCACCTCCATGCCCTCGATCTTGCCACCGGCGCCGCGCAACCCGGCAGCCCTGCCCTCATCGAAAACATCGCGGTCCAGGGGGCCGGCGTGAGCGGCGACGGCATGGGCCACGTGCGCTTCGACCCCACGTTCCTCTTCTCTCGCCTGAGCCTCCTCGTCGCGAACGGACGCATCTACTTCGGGTTTTCGTCGATCTGCGACGAGGCGCCGTTCCACGGCTGGCTGCTCGCCTACGACGAAGCGACGCTCGCTCTCCTCCGCGTCTTCAACACGACCCCCGACACGTCCTACGGCGGGATCTGGGAAGGCGGAGACGGACCGGCCGCCGACGCCGACGGGAACCTCTACGTCGTGACCGGGAACGGACCGTTCAGTGCAGCGACGGGCGGCCGCGACTTCGGCGACAGCATCCTGAAGCTCACGCCGGACCTCGAGGTCACCGATTACTTCACGCCGCACGACGCGGAGCTCCTCTGGCAGTACGACCTGGATCTCGGCTCGGCCGGGGTCTTGCTCATTCCCGGCTCGACCTTCCTCGCCCATATCGGCAAGACCGACACGCTCCGGCTCATCGACACCGAGCGCCTCGGCCACTGGAATCCTGCCGGAGACTCGCAGATCCTGGAGGAGCTCGAGCTCGGCCCGACACCGACGCCGACGGTCGCGACCAAGCAGCACCAGGGGCAATCGAATCCCGTGGCCTGGAACGTGGCGGGCGGCGCGATGGTCTACTTCCAGACCTGGCAGGACCCTCTCCGGCAGTACCAGCTCATCGGCGAGCAGCTCATGCTCGTGGCGGTCAACAACGGGCCGTCGATCCCTTACTATCCGGGCGCCGGCCTCTCGCTGTCCGCCAACGGGAGCGTCGCCGGCACCGGGATCGTCTGGGCGCTCATGGGGACGAGTCTGCAGCAGGGAACCTTGTCGGCGCTGGACGCGACGGACGTCTCGCGCACCTTGTGGACGAGCCCCGCGACCGACGGCTGGCTCTACGTCCCTCATTCGAAGCCCACCATCGCCGCCGGCAGGGTGTACGTTCCGACGGCTTCGAATGCGATCGTCGTCTACGCCAACCACTGAGCCGAGGCGCCCGTGAGAGGATCCTTCCTGACGTCGATCGCGCTCTCTCTGACGCTTCTCGGCCTCTTGCTCTCGGGGTGCAGCTCCAGCGTAAGCGCGCCGTCCTGCCAAAACCCGACGCCCGCCGAACAGTCGTGCAACGCGTGCAGCGGCTCGCAGTGCGCGGCACAGGTGTCGGCGGTGACGTTGAGCTGCGTGGGGTACGTGGCCTGCTACGAGGCCTGCGACTGCAGCGACGCCGCGTGCATCGCGAGCTGCTCCAGCGACGTCACCTCGAATCCGGCATGCCTGGCCGCGGGGAATGCCCTCACCCTCTGCGTCGAGCTCAACTGCCCCGCGAGCCAGTGCGGCATCACCGTCGACGGCAGCGTCGACGAATCGGCCTGCGGTCCCTCCGGGATCGTGTGCGGCGGAACGTGCGTCGATCCGTCGACCGACACATACCACTGCGGCTCGTGCGGGAACGCGTGCGCGCCCGCGACGGCGTGCGTCGAGGGCGTCTGCGGCTGCAGCCTCTCGTACGAGACCCTCTGCGAAGGCTCGTGCGTCGACGAGGCGAGCGACCCGTACAACTGCGGCGCGTGCGGCGTCCAGTGCTCGGGCACCGAGAGCTGCGTGGGAGGCCAGTGCGGGTGCGGCGCCGGGGCGACCCTCTGCGGAGGCGTCTGCGTGAACGTCATGACCGACACCGCCAACTGTGGGACGTGCGGCAACGCGTGCCCGACGGCGAAGTACGGAGGGCCGATCACGTGCGAGAGCGGCGCCTGCTCCTGCCCGGCTGGCAAGACCCGATGCGGCGGCGCCTATTGCGTCGACACGGCGACCGACCCGCAGAACTGCGGCGCGTGCGGGACCGTGTGCGCCAAGGCCACGCCCGAGTGCGCGCGCGGAGCGTGCATCGCCACGCCCGCCCCGAACTGCGCGCCCGGCGGCCCGGGGCTCGCGAACTGTGGCGTGAGCGCGGAGAGCTGCTGCGCGAGCGCCGACGTCACCGGCGGCACGTTCTTCCGCACGTACGACACGGCCCTCCCCGACGCGGGGCCCGACGCAGGCGCGGTCATCGGCCCGGACGGCGGCGCGACCGGCGAGGCCGACCCTGCCACGGTCAGCACCTTCCGCCTCGATGAGTACCTCGTGACGGTGGGTCGCTTCCGGCAGTTCGTGACCGCGTGGAACCAGTACACCGGCTACTACCCGCCCGCGGGCTCCGGGGTGCACACGCACCTCCACGGAGGCAATGGGCTCGTCGCGCTCGGCGTCGCCGCGGCAGTGAGCGACGCGGGCGTCGCCGATGCCGCACAGGTCGCCGATGCCACACTCATGGACGGCGGAGCCGGCGGCGGCGTCGTCTTCGAGCAGGGCTGGGCGACCTCGTGGAACGCCGACGTCGCACCGACCGACGCGAACCTCGCGTGCAACGCGAAGCTCGCGACCTGGACTCCTACCGCCTCGACGCACGAGACGCTCCCCATCACGTGCGTGACGTGGCAGGAGGCCTACGCGTTCTGCATCTGGGACGGCGGCTTCCTGCCGAGCGAAGCGGAGTGGGAGTACGCGGCCGCGGGCGGGAGCGCGCAGCTCGAGTACCCGTGGGGCTCGGCGCCCGCCGGGGACACGAACCAGTACGCGATCTACGGAAACGGCGCGGGCGACTGCTACTACCCGGGCGGATCGCTCACGGCATGCGCCGGCGTGTCGAGCATCGCGCCGGTCGGCACCGCGAGCCTCGGCGCAAGCGTCTGGGGACAGCTCGACATGGCCGGCGAGCTTCAGGAGTGGACGCTCGACGCGTACGCCGCGTTCGTCGACCCGTCGACGGACGGCGCCTACCTCGGCAGCTCCCCGACACGATCGCTCCGCGGGACGAACTTCGGCGCGACGCTCACCCCGAACGTACGAAACCAGGTCGCACCGGACCACCGCTACGCGTGGGTCGGCTTCCGCTGCGCGCGCACCCCGTGAGCGGCGGAGGGTCGGCCATGCACGCACGGTTCGGACGGACGCTCGCGCTCGCAGCAGGCATGCTGCTCGTCCACTGCTCGAGCCGCGTCGGGGGCGGAGGTGCGGCCGACGGCAGCGTCTCGACCGACGCGGCGAAGCGCGCCGACAGCAGCCACTCGAGCCACGCCGCGAGCTCCGGCTCGGGGGCGGGATCCGTCGACGCGGGCGAGGACGTCCGCGTGATCGTGGGGACGGGCGACACCGACGCCAGCTGCGCGCCGCCCGAAGGGGGCCCCCCGTGCACGCCCGGGTTCGTCCAGTGCGGCGACGCGGGGTGCAGCGTGCCCGAGAGCCTTTGCTGCGTCGCGCCGAGCACGGCGATCTGTCAGCCGACGACGGCTGCCTGCTCGACGGCGCACGTGGAGTGCGAGGAGAAGGGCGATTGCGCCGACGGGGAGATCTGCTGCCTCTCGCTCCAGACCATGGACAACACGACCGCCGTCGCCTCGTGCCAGCCAGGCCCGGTGTGCCCGACGGCGAAGGTCGCCTCGGCCCAACTTTGCCGGAGCAACAACGAGTGCCCCGGCGGCGCGTGCCAGTTCTGGATCTGCCCGCTCCGAGCGATCGAGTCGTGCACGAACCCGAACGCCACGTTCTGCATGCCGCCGTAGGCGACCCTTGGATCAGTGGGTGCTGCCCGCCGTCGCGCGCATCGCGCCGAGGTCGAGCTCGGTCAGCGGCACCTTGATCGCGCGGAACGAGTAATCCCCCTCGAGCACGACCTCGCGAAGCAGGTGCCCGTTCCGGTCGACGTACGAGAACGTCGGGTTCTCTCCGTCGCCCAGCCCCCAGCCGATCGTTCGCGAGCCGTCCGCGAGGATGCGGAAGCTGCCGACGCCCGTGGCCGTCTGCCTCCCCACGTACTGCCACACGACCGACGCGGACTTCGCGGCGACATCGTACGAGAGCACGATGGCCCGCGCCGGGCCGGGCATCGCGGTCTCGTCGTCGTAGAGCGAGATCGTGCCGTCGGGTTGGAGGCGCGCGTCGTGCTGACGGTAGAAGCCGTTCATCGCGTCTCCCGTGACCGTGAGGAACGGCGCGGCGTCCTTCGTGAAGCTCGCGCCCCCCATCTTCCAGAGGATCGCCCCGCTCGCCTTCGAGACCATGAAAATCGAGTCGAGGTTCCGCGCGGAGACGAGGAGGTCGCCGTTCGACGCGACGTCGATCGAGTTGCAGTGGAACGGATCGACGACCGTCACGACCGACCGCGAAGGGCCGATGACGGGCACGGTCTCCGGGTAGGTGCAGTCCTTGACCGGATCGAGGTGATCGCTCGCGCTCCACCGCCACACGGTCGCGCCGGCCGGGCTGAGCTCCTGGATGTCGCAGTCGACGACGTCCTCGTTCGCGCCGAACGTACCGAGCCCCGTGAGGTCCACGCCCGAGACGATGGGCCAGGTGAAGACGAGGAAGTCACCGTTCGGGAGCGTGCGGAGCTCGTGGAAATCGAGCGGCGCTCCGCTGGGGCGCACTTCCGTCTCCCCGACCGGGCTGAGCGCGTGGATCTGGAACGCCGCGGTGCCCGCCGCGAACGTGTACTCGAGGTAGGTCACGAACGAGACGTCGTTCTTCGCGAGCGAGTCGACCTCCACCGCGCCCGCGGCGACCTTCGTGGAGCGGTACCAGACGGGGACCTCGTTCGCGTCGAGGACGATCGCGTAGCCCGACTCGGAGGGCTGGTGGAGGCCGTTGCCGATGAGGGTGTAGCCCGGCGTCGGCGAGGCGGCGCCCGGAGGGTGGGTGGTCACGAAGCTCGGAAAGTCGTGAGGGACGCAGCGGACCCAGTACTCGGTCGACACGCCGGCGAGCGTGGCGGTCGCGACGATGGCCTGGTTTTCGGTTACGTCGATCGGAACGCTCGTCTTTCCACTCGACGTCGTCGGCTGGGTGAGCCCCACCGTCGCGCCCGCGGCGCCGGTCATCGAGACCGTGAACGCGTTCGCGCCCGCTCCGCACCGCACGTAGTAGTCGTGGATCGCGGGCGAGAACGGAGGCGTCAGCGTCACGGGGAACACGCTCAGCGAGGCGAGAGAGGGGATCGCGGCACCATCCCGCGTCGACGCGTCCGAGTGGAGCGCGCTCTCGGCGCCAGACGACCCGCACGCCGCGAGCAAGAGCGCGGCGAGGCGCAAGAAGGCGATGGGGTGAGCTCGAGCGGACACGGACATCGCGCCGCTCGAGTATCTCTCTCGAAGAGAGCGGACGCTATCGCTCGCGGACCGGCATCCCGTGACCTCATCGGCGCTCGGTCCAAGAGACTCCGCACCTCCCTTTCCTTCCGCGGCCCCTCCCGTCGTCGATTCGCGAACGATCTCGTCCACCTCGCACCGTTTCTCGACCGACGAGCCCACGATCTCGTCCACATCGTCCACGGTGGCGACCGACGAGCCCGCGATGGCGTCCACATCGTCCACGGTGGCGACCGACGAGCCCACGATGGCGTCCACATCGTCCACGATGACGACCGACGAGCCCACGACGGCGACCGACGAGCCCACGGTGTCGTCCACCTCGTCCACGATGGCGACCGACGAGCCCACGGTGTCGTCCACATCGTCGACGAAGTCGACCGACAAGCCCACGATGTCGTCCCCATCGTCGACGAAGTCGACCGACAAGCCAACGCTGGCGTCCCCATCGTCGACGATGTCGACCGACGAGCCCACGATGTCGTCCCCATCG
>Ga0209415_10010009_pt1 | contig 16193 bp, 14 predicted proteins | sample PeaSoiSIISIP2007_FD_187696 | JGI IMG/M metagenome (GOLD analysis project Ga0209415, IMG submission 187696) | Peat soil microbial communities from Weissenstadt, Germany - SII-SIP-2007 (SPAdes) (version 2) | ecosystem: Environmental > Terrestrial > Soil > Wetlands > Peat | place: Germany...
TGGGCGAGCTTCGCGCCGGAGCCGTTGACGACATAGTGCGGGATCACCAGCCGCTGGCCGGGCGTGACGGCGGCCGCATTGGTGATGTTGTTGGCCTGCATGATGGCGCGGGCCGGCACGCTCCAGCGCCGTGCGATGATGTCGACGCTCTCGCCCTGCGCCACCACGACGACGGTGCCGCCGTCGGAATCCCAATAGCCGCCGCCGCGAACTGCCCCGGTGACGTCGGGCGCCGTGCGCGGCGGTGCCGCCTGCGCATACTGCGGTTGAGGCGCGTATTGCGGCTGGGGCGCCGGCGCATACTGCGACGGCGGAGCGTATTGCGATTGTGCGTATTGGGGCTGCGCATATTGCGGCTGCGGCAGCGGCTGGCGCTGCACGGCCGCGACTTGCGCCGGCATCGGGGCAGCGGAAACCTGATTTGACGGCGGCGCCGTGTAAGGATTGCCGTTCGGATTCTCGCCGAACCGGGCCGTATCGGCACTGCAGCCCGCAACGCCTATCGCGAGCGCGGACAGAATGCTCCAATGCAAGATGCGGCGCGACGGCCGCCCGGCAATAGTTTTACGCATACCCCTACCCACGCAACACGACACAGCGGCCAGTAAGACATTGCCGAAGTAAACATCTCTTTAAATTTTACGGGATCGGTTAAGGCCCAAGGTAAATAGGTGGTTGCCGCGGATGTGCCATTCCGGGGCGAGTGCCGGGACCGCGGGCGTCTCGCCCGCCTCTTCGGCCAAAAAGAAAGAGCGGGCGGGACGCCCGCGGTCCCGGCTACAACTCCCTCGCCTGGCCGGGGAGCAGCGGCACGAAGCGCACGCCGATCAACTCGGTGCGCTCGACACCCTGCTCGGTGCGCTTGAGCTTCACCAGCGACTGGTGATCATCCTGCGGCCCGAGCGGCAGTATCATGATGCCCCCGACCGCGAGTTGGTCGATCAGGGCCTGCGGCACCGCCTCGGCCGCCGCCGTCACCATGATGCGGTCGAACGGCGCCCGATCGGGCGCGCCCGCCATGCCGTCCCCCGCAATGACGTCGACATTGTCATAGCGCAGCGCCTTGAGCCTTATGCGCGCCGCGTCGGCGAGGGTGCGGTAGCGCTCGATGGTCGTCACCCTGGCGGCGAGCCGCGACAGGATCGCGGCCTGGTAGCCGGAGCCGGTGCCGACTTCGAGCACGCGATGATGCGGCTGCACGCCGAGCTGCTCGCCCATGTAGGCGACCACATAGGGCTGGCTGATGGTCTGGCCGCACTGGATCGGCATGGCGCGGTCCGCATAGGCCGATCGCGCATGCTCCGGCATGACGAACTTCTCGCGCGGCACCTCCTCCATGGCGCGCAGCACCGCGGCATCCATGATGCCGCGCTGGCGCAGGTCGAGCAGGAATTTCATCTGGCCGACGTGCGCATCGGCCGGCGTGGGCGCGGGCAAGGCAGAGCCTCCTGAACAATTTTAGCACGGTCATGGTTCCGTAGGGTGGGCAAAGGCGCGATAAGGCCACGCAACTTGCCCCTGGTCCATCACGCGCCTTTGCCCACGCGGTCCCGGCCCGGCGGTCTGACGGCGTGGGCAAGATCGCCCGCAAGGCCTGCGCAAGTCGCGGCGACTGTGCCGGCGATCTTGCCCACCCTACGGTGCTACCCCAAAATCTCCGCGAGCCGCGTCATGAACGGCTCGTCGGTCATGTTGAGCCGCAGCGGCGTCACCGCGACGCGGTTGTCGGCGAGCGCCGAGAGGTCGGTGCCGTCGCGCTGCACGTGCATGGGGGCGCGCTCGTAGGCGATCCAGTAATACGGATTGCCGCGGCCGTCATGGCGCGGATCGATGCGCAGCAATTCCTGCGGGCGCTTGCCCTGGCTGCTCACCGCGACGCCCTTGACGCCGTCCGGCGGGCAATCGGGGAAATTGATGTTGACGAACACGTCGCGCGGCATGCCGTCGGCGAGCACGCGGCGGATCAGGTCGGGGCCGAACTTCAGCGCCGTCGCCCAATGCGGGTCCTTGCGGGTCGCGGCCGTGAACGCCTGCGACAGCGCGAAGGACGGGATGCCGAGCACGGTGCCTTCGATCGCGGCCGCGACGGTGCCGGAATACGTCACGTCCTCGGCGGCGTTGCGGCCGCGATTGACGCCGGACAGCACCAGGTCGGGCTTGCCCTGCGGAATGATGTGGCGCGCCCCCATGATGACGCAGTCGGTCGGCGTACCCTTGACGGCGAAATGGCGCGGCCCGATCTCGCGCAGCCGCAGCGGATCGTTGAGGGAGAGCGAATGGGAGACGCCGGACTGGTCGGTCTCCGGCGCCACAACCCAGATATCGTCGGAGAGCGCGCGGGCGATCTCCTCGAGCACGCCGAGGCCGTGCGAATGCACGCCGTCGTCATTGGTGAGGAGAATGCGCACCCTTCACCCTCCCCTGCAGGGGGAGGGTCGGACCGCCGGCAGGCGGTCCGGGGTGGGGTGGCGGCGGCGCAGCCATTGGCAAAGAGAATGCTGAAGCGCTGTCACCCCCACCCGGCCCGCTGAAGCGGGCCGACCTCCCCCCTCCAGGGGGAGGTGGGTACCACACGCCATCGGTCCGAAAAGGCAAGGCATCGCCATCGATCGCTCGGCCATCGTCACTTCGCCGCTACGACCTTGATGCCGCCCATATATGACTGCAGTGCGTCGGGCACCGCGATCGAGCCGTCGGCCTGCTGATAGGTCTCCATCACGGCAATGAGCGCGCGGCCGACTGCGACGCCGGAGCCGTTGAGGGTGTGGACGTAGCGGTTCTGACGACCCTCCTTCGTCTTGTAGCGCGCCGCCATGCGGCGGGCCTGGAATTCGCCGCACACCGAGCAGGACGAGATTTCGCGGAACATGTTCTGGCCCGGCAGCCACACCTCGATGTCGTAGGTCTTCTGCGACGCGAAGCCCATGTCGCCGGTGCACAGGGTCACGACCCGGTAGTGCAGGTCGAGCCGGCGCAGCACCTCCTCGGCGCAGGAGAGCATGCGCTCGTGCTCAGCCTTGCTCGCCTCCGGCGTGGTGATGGACACCAGCTCCACCTTGGTGAACTGGTGCTGGCGGATCATGCCGCGCGTGTCCTTGCCGGCGGCGCCGGCTTCGGCGCGGAAGCACGGCGTCAGCGCGGTGAGGCGCATCGGCAGCTCGGCCTCGTCGAGGATCTGCTCGCGCACCAGGTTGGTGAGCGGAACCTCGGCGGTGGGGATGAGCCACAGGCTGCGGCTCAATTCCTTGTCGGATGCAACCGCGTCGATCTCGGACACCGCCACCTCGGCGGCACCGCCTTGCGAAAGCTTGAGCTTCTCGAGCTGTCCGTCGATGGTCCCGAGATATTGAACGAGGTTGCGCGCGGTCATGAACTGGTCGAACGCGAATTTGGGCAGCTGCGCGGTGCCGAACATCACCTCGTCCTGCACCATGAGCGGCGGCGCCACCTCCATATAGCCGTGCTCGCCGGTGTGCAGATCGAGCATGAACTGACCAAGCGCCCGCTCCAGCCTCGCCAGACCCTTCTTCAGCACCACGAACCGCGAACCCGAGAGCTTCGCCGCCGCCTCGAAATCCATCTGCCCGAGCGCTTCGCCGAGCTCGAAATGCTGCTTCGGCTTATTCGAGAACGGATAGTCGCGCTTCGCTCCGAACTTGTGATGCTCCACATTGCCGTGCTCGTCGGCTCCGTCCGGCACCTCGTCGAGCGGCAGGTTCGGGATCGCAGCCAGCGCATCGTCGAGTTCCTTTTGCGCGGCCTTATCCTCCGCCTCCATCGTCGAGATTGATGTCTTGAACTCCTCGACCTTCGCCATCAGCTCCTGTGCCGCTGCCTCGTCCTTTTTTGCCTTAGCCTGCCCGATCTCCTTAGATACCGCGTTTCGACGCGCTTGCACCCCCTCAAGTACCCGGATGATTGCGCGACGCCGCTCGTCGATGGAAATTAAGTGCCCCGCCAATGGCTGCAGCCCGCGCCGCTTCAGGCCGCGGTCGAAGGCCTCCGGATTTTCGCGAATCCATTTGATGTCGTGCATGGCAAACCCTGGGACCGCGGGCGTCCCGCCCGCTCTTGCTTCTTTTCAAATAAGAGGCGGGCGGGACGCCCGCGGTCCCGGCCGCCTACTCCGCGGGCTTCGCCGCGGCGTCGGCGTCCGCCTTCGCCCGGTCCGCCTTGGCCTTGCGCTCGACCCACTTCACCGACAGCACCGAAAGCTCGTAGAGGAGCAGCAGGGGGACCGCAAGGGACATCTGGCTGAGCACGTCGGGCGGCGTCAGCACCGCCGCGATGACGAAGGCGACGACGATGAAGTAGCGCCGCTTGGACTTGAGCTGGTCGGAGGTGACGATGCCGACCCGTCCCAGCAGGGTGAGGATGACCGGCAGCTGGAACGCGATACCGAAGGCGAAGATGAGCCGCATCATCAGGCCGAGATAGTCGTCGACCTTGGGCAAAAGCTCGATCGTCGCCTGCCCCTCGCCGCCGAGCTGCTGCATGTTGAGTGAGAAGCGCGAGAGCATCGGCCACACCAGGAAATAGACCACCATCGAGCCGAGAAAGAAGAAGATCGGCGTCGCCACCAGATACGGCAGGAACGCATTGCGTTCGTGCTTGTAGAGGCCGGGGGCGACGAACATGTAGAGCTGCGCGGCAACGATCGGAAACGAGATGAAGGCGGCGCCGAACATCGCGATCTTCAGCTGCACCAGGAAGTATTCCAGCAGCCCGGTATAGATGAACTTTGAGTTCTCGACGCCCGCCACCCAGACATAGGGCCAAGTCAGCACGTTATAGATTTGCTTAGCGAAGAAGAAGCAGCCGATGAAGGTGATGCCGAACGCCACCAGCGCCTTGATGAGCCGCGAACGCAGCTCGATCAGGTGATCCATCAGCGGCGCTTTGGTGCTTTCGATGTCCTCGTGGCTCATGAATGAACGCCCCCCTGGGCGCTCGCCGCGGCGTCCTGGTGGCCGCTCCCCTCCGGCACGGGCGTGCTGGCGGGGGCTGCGTCCGCCGCAGCCGGCTGCGGGTGCGCCGGTTCGGCGGCCACCACGTGCTGCTCGACATGTTGATCGCTGGCCGACGGCGGCGCCGCCTCGGGCACCACATAGCCGTCAGGCGTGACGGACGCGGACTCCGGCGGCGGTGCGTCCGCGGGCTTTGTCTCGTCCGCCGGCTTGGTTTCCTCCGCCTTGGACTCCCACTTGGTCGCCTCCTTGAGATTGAGCGGATCGTCGAATTGGGAGGTGAAGCCTTTGGCGGTGTCGGTGAGGGTGTCGACGTCCTTCTTGAGATCGGCCATCTCGGCCTCGCGCATGGCCTCCTGGAACTGACCCTGGAATTCCGACGCCATGCGCCGGACCTTGGTGGTCCAGTGCCCGACCGCGCGCAGGACGCCGGGCAGTTCCTTCGGCCCGATCACGATCAACGCCACCGCGCCGATGACCACGATCTCGCCCATGCTGAAGTCGAACATCGCGCCTCAACTCCAAAGCTTCGGCGTGACCGTGACCAGCGCCACCACGCCGATGACGACAAGTTCTCCCGATGCAATGTCAAACATTGCGTTTCAACTCCGAAGGCCGCCGCTGCCGTTGGGCGACCGTGCTAAAGAGGGATCGCGTGGCGTTCTCCGGGAAATCCGGGCCCGCCGCCGTCGACGCTAGGCGTCAGCCTTGGTCTTCGGAGCTTCCTCCCGGCTCTTTGTGCCGGAAGCCGCCGGATCGGCGGCCTGCTGATCCAGCGTCTTGACCGGATCGGTCTTGGGAGGGTCGATCTTTGGCGGATCGCCCTTGTCGTCGTCGGACATGCCCTTCTTGAAGGCCTTGATGCCCTGAGCGACGTCGCCCATCAGCTCGGAGATCTTGCCGCGCCCGAACAGCAAGAGCACGACGCCGATCACCACGATCCAGTGCCAGAGACTCATGGAACCCATAGGGTTAACCCTCCGCCAGACGGGCCGCACGGGCGGGGCCTCGCCTCTCCATTCGCCCAGAACCTAGGCCTCGCGGCCGGCAAAAACAAGGACTGGAATCGATTTCGCGCCGCGGCCCATGGGCACGGTTACCGGTAGCGTAGCGTTTCGTAGCCCGGATGGAGCGCAGCGCAATCCGGGGCCGGCGGTGCCGCATGAGAGGCCGTCCCCGCATTACGCGCCGGAAGGCGGCGCTTCATGCGGGCTACAAGCCCCCCTACTCCTCCGCCTCCACGCGCGGCGCCATGCCGAGATCGAGGTCGCCGGGCTCCAGCGGGTCCTCGTCGGGGCGCAGCGTCGGGTCGTCGGAGGGCTCGGGCACGTCGAAGCCCGCCGGCAGGGTGCCGTCGAACAGGCCGGAGCCCTTGAGATCGTCGAGGCCCGGCAGGTCGCCGAGCGCTTCGAGGCCGAAATGGGACAGGAAGTCCGGCGTCGTCCCGTAGGTCAGCGGCCGGCCCGGCGCCTTGCGGCGCCCGCGCGGGCGCACCCAGCCGGTCTCGAGCAGCACGTCGAGGGTGCCCTTGGCGGCCGAGACGCCCCTGATCTCCTCGATCTCGGCGCGGGTTACCGGCTGGTGATACGCGATGATGGCGAGCGTCTCGATCGCGGCGCGGGAGAGCTTCTTCGGCTCCACCGCCTCGTGGGTGAGGAGCCAGGACAGGTCGTTCGCGGTGCGGAACGTCCACTTGTTGCCGATATGAATGAGGTTGACGCCGCGCGGCGCGTATTCGACCTGCAGCCGCTTGAGGGTCGCGCGCACGTCGACGCCGGACGGCAGGTGCTTGGCGAGCGTCTTCTCGTCGAGCGGCTCGGAGGCCGCAAACAGCAGCGCCTCCAGCAAGCGAAGCTCCTCAGGCCGGGTCTCGATCGCCATGTCCGGCTCCTCGCCGTTTCCCTCTTCGTAGGCCTCCACCCGCAATTCGGCAAAACTTGCCATCAACAAACCCTCCCGGCTCATGTCCTCGGCGCTCACGACTTCCGCATCACTCATGAAGGTGCTCCGGCCTCCGTTGGTGCAAGACTTGGTGGTACGACGCCGGCCGGCCCGATCCCGGCGCGCTTGCGCAGATAGATCGGGGCGAATGCCGCCGCCTGATGAATCTCGACCGCCCCTTCGCGCACCAGCTCCAGCGTCGCGGCGAGCGAGGACGCGAATACGGTCGCCCGCATCGCGGGCTCGACCACGAAAGAGATCAGGTAGTCGTCGAGCCGGCTCCAGTCGCCGGTCATGCCGACCAAGCGCTCCAGGATCGAGCGCGCCTCCGCGAGCGACCACACGCTGCGCTTGGCGAAGCGCACGCGCCGCAGCGCATGACGCTGACGCTCGCTCGCATAGGCGGAGATCAGGTCGTAGAGCGTCGCCGACCATTCCGGCCGCTTGATCTCGGCGATCGGCTCCGGATCGCCGCGATCGAACACGTCGCGGCCGAGGAGCGGGCGCTCGAACAGCCGCGCCCCGGCCTCCCGGATGGCGTCGAGCCGCTTCAACCGCAGCGCCAGGGCCTTGGCCATGTCGGCGGCGCTCAGGCCTTCCGGCGCCACCGGCTCGGGCAGCAGCATGCGCGACTTGAGATAGGCGAGCCACGCCGCCATCACGAGATAGTCGGCGGCAAGCTCCAGCCGCATCTTGCGCGCATGCTCGATGAACGAGAGATACTGGTTGGCGAGCGCCAGGATCGAGATGCGGGCGAGATCGACCTTCTGCTGGCGCGCCAGCGTCAGCAAGAGATCGAGCGGGCCCTCGAAGCCTTCGACATCGACGATCAGGGTCGGCTCGTCGCTGCCGCGATTCGCCGCCGGATCCTCGGTGAACGTGGTCGCGTCCGTCATCTCGTCATCCTGTCACGGCGCCGGCGTTCCGGGCCATTTGCGGGTCTTGCACCAGCTGGGCGAATTCGGCCCGTGCGGCCGCGATATCGATGGCGTCGGGCGCGCGGCGCGACGCCACTGCCCGCAAGGTGCGCTCAAGCGCCATGCCGGCAAGCTCCGGGCAGTTCGCCGCGACCTCCCGCATTTCGGCGAGATCGCCGTTGCAATGGAGGACGAGGTCGCAGCCGGCCGCGAGCGAGGACCGGGTCCGCTCCGCAATCGAGCCCGACAGGGCTCCCATGGACACATCGTCGCTCATCAGGGCTCCGGCGAATCCGATCGATCCGCGAATCACTTGCCCGATCATAGTGGCCGATGTGGTGGCCGGAAGGCCCGGATCGAAAGCTGTGAATACCACATGGGCCGTCATCCCGAAGGGCAGCGCCGCGAGCGGCATGAAGGCGGCAAAATCGGTCATTTCCAAGGTCTTGCGGTCGGTCGTCACAACCGGCAGGGCGGCATGGCTGTCGGCGGTGGCGCGGCCGTGGCCGGGCAGATGCTTGAGGACCGGCAGCACACCGCCCGCCTGCAGCCCCGCCGCCACCGCCGCCGCGATGGCGGCAACCTGGTGCGGCGTCGCCCCGTAGGCGCGGTCCCCGACCACCTTGTCGGCCCCCGCAACCGGGACGTCGGCGATCGGCAGGCAATCGACCGTGATGCCGACCGCCGCGAGATCGGCCGCAATCAGCCGGGCCCCGAGCCGCGCGGCGCGCAGACCGAGCGCCGGATCGCGCCGGTAAAGCTCACCATAGACCGCGCCGGCCGGATAGGCGGGCCACTGGGGCGGCCCCATGCGCTGCACCCGGCCGCCCTCCTGGTCGATCAGGACGACGGCATCGCGGCCGCAGACGGCGCGAAAATCATCAACCAAAGCGGTTAGTTGGGCCGCATTATCGATGTTGCGCCTGAACACGATGAGGCCGAACGGCACAGCTTCGTGCAGGAACGCGCGCTCATCCGGCGCGATCGTGGTGCCCGCCAATCCGGTGATGAAAGCCCGCGCCGCCATGGTGGCGGCTTAGCCCGCGCTCCCCGCAAGGGCAAGCGCGCGAGCGCATCATCCCCAACAGTCGCGGACCTTCGGCCGAGGGGGCTGGAACTCCGCTTCAAAGGAACAAGCCTTCAAGCAGCACAATTCGGCGTCAATTCCGGTAAACCCAGCAGTTCCCGCCGGAAGATTTGAGGGTATCGCACAGCTGCTCGGCGTCGCCCTTGGCGCCGAACGGTCCGACCTGGGCCGCGTAGAATACGCCATGGTCGGTGTCCTTGCGGCGAATCAGCGGCTGGCGGCCGCTCAGTGCCGAATACTTCGCCTGCGCCGCGCGGAAAGCCGCTTGGGCATCCGCCTCGGTTTTCGCCGCCATAAGCTGGACGACGTAGCCCCCGCCTGCTCCAGCCCCGCTGTCACTGGCGCGGGGCGCGGGCGGCGCCGCAGCCGCGCGGGCCGGCGACGCGTCCGGCGCGATCGCCATCGGGGGTCCGTTCGACGGCGCCACGGCCGCTTGCCGCTGCGCGCCACGGCTTGGCGGCGCTGCGGCGGGGGCGGGCGATCCCTGTTCCGCCCGAATCGTGACGGTGCGCACCTTCTTGGGGTCGGTCAGCGAGGCCGGGCCGGACGACGCCGGCGCCGCGGGTGACGAGAACCCGGCGCCCCCTTGATAAGGTCCACCGCCGCCGCCCATCACTCCGCCGGCGGTCGCACGGGAAAGGTCGACCGGGTCTTCGTCGCGACGCACGACGCGCTCGCCCGAGCCGTCGCCGAGCCGTTCGCTGATCGGCTTCTGATTCGGATCGCCCCCCGCCGGCATCACCTTGGTGGGCGAGGTATCGGCCCGGATCACCGGGGCCGGCCCCGACGGGCCGGGCTTGAACATGGTGCGATAGCCGAAAGCCGCCGCGCTGCCGAACACCGCGAGCCCCAGCACCGCGATGACGACCTTGGTGGTATTGCGCCGCTTGAGGCCCGACGGGCGGTCGACCTGATGCGCTTCCTCGGGCTCGGCTTCGTATTCGTATTCACCTTCCGGGTCGTATTCGGTGCTTTCGTATTCGCCCGCATAGTCGCCGTGCTGGCCGTGGGCCGGATCGTATTGCCCGGTCTGCGCCTCGGCATAGTGATCGCTGCCCGCTTCGTCCGCTGCCGGCGCCTGGTGGGGCGCGACCGGAAATGCGTCGCGATCGGACGGCCGCGCGAAAAACGCATTGTCGGGCGCAAAATGCGGCGCACTCGGCGGCTCGGGTTGGAGCGGGAAACGCGGCGGCGGGGCCGGTTGCGCCGGCTCGTAGCGATCCTGCGACGGATGATCGTCGTACGGGCGATCTTGAAATGATCGGTCTTGAAATGATCGATCCTGAAACGACTGATCTTGAGCCGGCGCATAGTCCCGCGACGGCGGCCGTATGAACGGCGCGCGATCGGCAGACGCCCGGTCCACAGATGCCCGGTCCACAGGCGCCCGGTCGACCGGCGCCCGATCGATGGGCGTCCGGTCTTGCGAATCGAAGCCGCCGTGCGGCGCATCGTTGGCGCGTCCGCGCACCGGCGCGAAAGGATCGCTCTGGCCGATCAGCCGCGCCAGCTCCAGCAGCGGGTCCGATGTCGGGCCACGCCGATCTTGCCCACGAGCATCTTGCCCATGCTGATCCTGCGCGCGCGGATCGAACAGGCGCTGAGGGCGGTTATAGGTGCCGTCGGACATTCTGCTATCGCAACCTCATCCGGCGTCAGCATTAGGCTGCGCGAGGGGCGCCCCGTCAATCGCGGAATTTGTCGCGACCGGCGACGCCGGGCTCACCGCATCTCATCGGGCGCACCGACCCCGAGCATAGCGAGCCCGGAAGCAAGCACCGTGACAACGCCCTGCACGAGCGCGAGACGAGCCATCGTCATTTCTGGATCATTCTGGATAATGAAGCGTAAATGTGGCGCCTCCTTGCTGCCTTTCGTCCACAAGCCGTGGAAGTCGCTCGCAAGTTCATAGAGATAGAAGGCGATTCTATGGGGCTCGTGCGACGTCGCGGCGGCCTCGACGAGGCGCGGATAGAGCGCGATGCGCCGCATCAGGGCGATCTCGGCAGGGTCTTCGAGCCGCGACAGCGCGGCCTGCGAGAGCGCGCGGGCGCGGTCGAGAGCCGCTTCCGGCAGCGCCGGGACGGTCTCGCGGGCGTTGCGGAAGATCGATTGACCCCGGGCATGGCCGTATTGAACGTAGAACACCGGGTTGTCGCGGGACTGCTCGATCACCTTGGCGAGGTCGAAATCGAGGGGCGCGTCATTCTTGCGGTACAGCATCATGAAGCGGACGGCGTCGCGGCCGACTTCATCCACGACTTCACGTAGTGTCACGAAGTCACCGGAACGCTTGGACATTTTGATCGGCTCGCCGCCCCGCAGCAGGTTCACCAGCTGGACGATCTTGACGTCCAGTTCGGCCTTGCCGCCGCTCACCGCGCTGACCGCCGCCTTCATCCGCTTGATGTAGCCGCCGTGGTCGGCCCCCCACACATCGATCATGGTGCGGAAGCCGCGGTCGAACTTCGACTTGTGGTAGGCGATATCGGAGGCGAAATACGTGTAGCTGCCGTCCGACTTCTCGAGCGGCCGGTCGATGTCGTCGCCGAATTCGGTGGAGCGGAACAGGGTCTGCTCGCGGTCCTCCCAGTCCTCGTCGACCGCCCCCTTGGGGGGCGGCAGCCGGCCCGCATAGACCTTGCCCTCGGCGCGCAGCCCCGCGATGGTCGCCGCCACCGCGTTGGCTTCGCCCTCGATCAGCGAGCGCTCGGAAAAAAAGACATCATGTCGCACGTTGAGGGCGGCCAGATCCTCCCGGATCTCCGCCATCATCATGTCGATCGCCTTCGCCCGCACGATCGGCAGCCAGGCTTGTTCGGGCATCTGGTTGAGGGCGCGGCCGTGCTCGGCCGCCAGCGCCGCGCCGACCGGCTTCAGGTAGTCGCCCGGATAGTATCCTTCCGGGATCGTGATCTTCTCGCCGAGCGCCTCCCGGTAGCGCAGGTAGGCGGAGCGGGCCAGCACATCGACCTGGGCGCCGGCATCATTGATGTAGTATTCGCGCGTCACCGCGTAGTCCGCGAAGGCGAGCAGGTTGGCGAGCGCATCGCCGAACACGGCGCCGCGGCAATGCCCGACATGCATCGGGCCGGTCGGATTGGCCGAGACGTATTCGACATTGACGGGCTCCGCCCTGCCGACATCGCTGCGGCCGAACGTGGCGCCGGCGCGAATCGCAGCGCGCAGCGCCTCCCGCCACACCGAGGGATCAAGCGTCATGTTGATGAAGCCGGGCCCGGCGACCTCGACCTTGGTGATGTCCGCCCGCTTGCCGAGCTCGACCGCGATTCGCTCCGCTAGATCGCGCGGCTTCAGGCCGGCATCCCGGGCGAGCACCATGGCGGCGTTGGTGGCGAGATCGCCATGGGCGGCGTCGCGCGGCAGCTCGACCACGATGCGATCGAGCGCCCGCTCGAGCTCCGGCGGGCGCGCAAACGCCCCCGCCGCCGCGAGGGCTTCCACGGCCGCGCGGACATGCCCGGTAAAGATTGTGAAGACGTTCATGAGCGGCTTGTAGCGCACCCCGTAGGGTGGGCAAAGGCGCTTGGCGTTGTAGAGATGAGATACCGAACCTATCGCGCCTTTGCCCACGCGGTCGGTAGTCCGAGAGCTACGACAGCGTGGGCAAAGGCGCGTTAGTCGACACCATCCCACTTGCGCCTCACCAAGCGCCTTTGCCCACCCTACCAGCCGTTTGGCCGGCGGGCGCGGCCTAACGCAGTTCCGGGGTCGAGTCAAAAAGCCGGGCATGCTCCGACAGCGCATAGCGATCCGTCATTCCGGCGATGAAATCCGCGATCTGCCGCGCCCGCATCGGCTCATCCGCCGGCACCTCCCGCCACGGCAAATCATGCGGGCTCTTCATATAGCGGGCGAACAGGTCCACCACGATCGCCTCCGCGTCCTCCATGATGCGCATGATGCGCCGGTGGCGGTACATGTGCGGAAACAGGAAGGCCTTGATGGCGCGGTCGGCCGCCGCCATGGCGGGCGAGAAACCCACCACCGGCGCGCCGGCGCGCCTGATGTCCTCGACCGTGGCGGGCGCGCATTGGCGGATCAGCCGTTCGGAATAGCCGATCACGTCCTCGATCATGCGGGTGATCAGCCGGCGCACCAGCTCGTGGGCGCGCCGCACCGGCTCGATGCCGGGCGCCGCCTTGTCGATTTCGGCCAGGATGTCGCCGAGCAGCGGCAAGGCGGCGAGCTCGTCGATGGCGAACATCCCGGCGCGCAACCCGTCGTCGATGTCGTGGGCGTCGTAGGCGATATCGTCGGCGATCGCGCCGGCCTGGGCTTCGGCGCCCGGATAGAGGGCGAGCTCAAGGTCCTGCCGGGCATTGTATTCGACGATCTCCTGCGCAACCCCGCGGGCGGCATGACGGCCGGCCGGACGGCCGCCAGCGTCGACCAGCGGGCCGTTGTGCTTCACCAAGCCTTCTATGGTCTCGAAGGTGAGGTTGAGGCCGTCGAAGGCCGCATAGCGGCGCTCCAGGCGCGTCACCACCGCAAGCGTCTGCGCGTTGTGGTCGAAGCCGCCGGGGAGCCCGCGGCCGTCGTGGACGGCGAGGCAACGATCGAGCGCGCGTTCGCCCGCATGCCCGAACGGCGGATGACCGAGATCGTGAGCGAGCGCGCAGGCCTCCGCCAAATCCTCATCGAGGCCGAGCGCGCGCGCGAGCGAGCGCGCGATCTGGGTGACCTCGAGCGTGTGCGTGAGGCGGGTGCGATAGTGATCGCCCTCATGGAACACGAAGACCTGTGTCTTGTGAGCCAGCCGGCGAAACGCCGCGCTGTGGATGATGCGGTCGCAATCGCGGCGGAAATCGTTGCGCGTCGCGCTGCGCGGCTCGTCGTGAAGACGGCCGCGGGTGGCGGCTGCATCGGCCGCATAGGGTGCGCGCGGAAGGCCCGCACTTATCGCCATCCTGACGTCTCCTCCCGCGCTCGTCCGATACTTGGCCGGCCGTTGACGGCGACCCGGCGCGCACATAGCTATGGAACATGCAAACAGGCAACGACGCGATGGCGACTTCGCTCACACCCGGTTCGGCAGCCCCCAATTCGGTGGCGCTGACGGCGCGCGCGGCGCGACGAATCGGTGAGATTCTCAAGACCGAGCCGGCGGGATCGATGCTGCGCGTCAGCGTCGAGGGCGGCGGCTGTTCGGGTTTCCAGTACAAGTTCGATTTCGTGCGCGCCAAGACGGACGACGACCTGGTGCTCGCCCGCGACGGCGCCACCGTGCTGGTTGATCCGGTGTCGGTGCAATACATGGCGGGCGCCGAGATCGATTTTGTCGACGACCTGATCGGTGCCTCTTTTAGAATCAGCAACCCGGTTGCAACCGCCTCCTGCGGGTGTGGAACGAGCTTTTCGGTGTGACGAAGAGGTCGCGCCGCGCCGCTGACCGTTTTTTCGTCTCCTCGGGCGAAGATCGCCACGCCGCCACCCGCAACTCCGCCGGAATCCGCACAAGGTATTGTGATATCAATGAAATTTGGCCGCGATCAGATGGCCGCAAGGTGCTGAAAAGGGCCCTCGAAGCCCCCGCTATCGCCCGAATTCTTAATGCGTTTTGTTGTGGAGTGTTGCTCTTCGGTTACATGCTTTGCCCAAAGAGTTAGCTATATTGCCTCGGAGACAGCCACGGGACTGTCCGTGAGTTTTTGGCACCTTGGGGGAAAAAATGAGGAAACTCGTTATCGCGGCCGCAGCGTTGGGGTTCACCGGCACGGCCTACGCCGCTGACATGCCGCTTCTCAAGGCGCCGCCGATGATGGCCGCGCCCAGCTGGACCGGCTTCTACATCGGCGTCAACGGCGGTGGCGGTTGGGGTACGTCGGAAACCGGGCTGGGGTATATACTGGGTGGGACCGCTGCCCCGATCCCGGCAGCTTTTGACAACGTTACCCCCAACGGCGCTCAAGCCGGCCTTTGCAGTAGTGCCCAATGTCAGGCCCTCAACAGGATCGCCGTGGTAAACGCGGCTTCCAATACCCTCAATCCTTCCGGAGGCATGGCGGGTGGTCAGGTTGGGTATCTGCTCCAGCAAGGATCGGTCGTCGGCGGCCTGGAAGCCGCGTTTGACTGGTCGGGGGTCAAGCAATCTGTCCTGAGCAACAGCGCCTATCCGGCCGGTGTTGCTGCTGGTCTGCCCTTCAGTTTCAACGAGCGCGTGAGCAGCACTTGGCTGTTCACCTTCTTGGGACGCGTTGGCTTTGACCTTGGTGCTTGGTACCCCTACGCCACGGCCGGGCTTGCGGTTGCCGACATCAAATACGCCAATGCCTTCTCGGATCCCAACAGCCCCGCAGGTATTGTCGCCCCCGTGGTGACCGGACCCTTCGCGGGTGCGATATCGATCGATCAGGTCAAGGCCGGCATCGCCGCCGGCGGCGGGCTCGAGTGGCGGTTCGACAATCACTGGTCGCTGCGCGGCGAGTATCTGTTCATCGCCTTCGGGGGCGTGAGCGGGATCGGCACAATCTGTCAGGTGGCGGGCGGTTGCGGCTCGTTGGCAACGGCGGTCAGCGTGATTCACAATGCCAGCTTCCAGGAAAACGTTGCGCGCGCCTTCCTCAGCTACAAGTGGTAGTCAGGCAGCTCGCTACGACGAGATCCAAAGCCCCGGGGCATTGCCCCGGGGCTTTTGCTTTGGGCGATCATCGCCGCTTCGCACTTCGCTCGCGCGCGGCTCCGCACATCCTCCTGATGGCGCATGGAGCGCCGCATCTTCGGGACACGGCATCCTCGGGACACGGCTTCCTCGCCCGTTACATCGACTGATGCCCCTTAGCCGCATAGACCGGCGCATTGTCCGTCGATGCCAGGAAGCACTTCAATTCCCTCACCATCGATCGCGTGGGAGGTCAACACGACCGCGTCTGCGAGCCCGGAGCTGGCTGATTCCCGGTTGGTTGTCTGCCGTGCCGATTCGCCGCCGGCCAGACGCGCGATGATGGCCGCCGACGGTTCACGGGTGGCGGCGATGCGATGACCGGCGGTGCGCTCGAATCGCGGCAGCAATTCCGCCAGCACGGTGTGCACCGGCAGCGGGTGCGGTACGCGGATTCGGCCGCAGGCCGCCGTGCCGCGGCGGGCGATTCTCCGCGTGTCTAACTCCCCAGCGAGATCAATCGATGCTTCCAATCCGCGGCACGCCGTGGCGATCCAGCTGGCGCGTCGACCTGGGGCGAAGTAGGGAGCGCCTCGCATATGAAGCTGTGGCAGAGCCGTGGGTGAGGCGTCCCGGACAGATGCGTCGCCGGTGCAGCG
>Ga0209415_10010010_pt1 | contig 16192 bp, 16 predicted proteins | sample PeaSoiSIISIP2007_FD_187696 | JGI IMG/M metagenome (GOLD analysis project Ga0209415, IMG submission 187696) | Peat soil microbial communities from Weissenstadt, Germany - SII-SIP-2007 (SPAdes) (version 2) | ecosystem: Environmental > Terrestrial > Soil > Wetlands > Peat | place: Germany...
TGTCGCCCGACCCGTCCGCGCGTGCGAGCGGAGCGCAAAGGAGCATTCCGATGGCGGCGAGCGCCACGGCCACACAGCTGATACGCACGGGCTTCGTCCTCAGTGGCTGAAGGTCATCACGGTGCCGACCGGACAACGAACGGTCCGGCGCGTCGATCGACGCGCCGGACGTCCATGTCGTCGCAGCCTCAGAGGCTCAATTGCCCGGCAGTGCGAACACCGTCAGCTGGCCGCCGAGCGACGTGTAGTTGCTCAGCGCCGCGTAGCCGCCCACCGCACCCAGGCCGTCCGTCGGCTTGGTCAAGCCGGCCGCGAGGCCGATTCCCGCCCAGCCGCCGACGCCCGAGAGCACCGCGACGTATTGCCTGCCGCCGTGCTCGTAGGTCATCACGTTGCCGATGATGCCCGACGGAGTCTTGAACTTGTAGAGCTCCTTGCCGGTCTTGGCATCGACGGCCTTCAGGTAGCCCTCGAGCGTGCCGTAGAACACGACGCCGCCGGCCGTCGCCAGGGCGCCGGACCACACCGAGAACTGCTCCTTGTCGGACCAGACGATCTTGCCGGTGCGACCATCCCAGGCGATGAAGTTGCCCATGTTGCTTTCGCCCGGAGGCGGGTACATCGACAGCGTCGCCCCGACATAGGGCTGGCCCGCCGAGTAGCTCACCTTGAACGGCTCGTAGTCCATGCAGACGTGGTTGGTCGGCACGTAGAACAGGCCGGTGTCGGGCGAGTAGGCCGCCGGCTGCTCGTCCTTCGATCCGAGCGCTGCCGGGCAGATGCCTTTGTTGTTGTGGTCCTCGCCGTTCTGATCGGTCGAGTATTGTGACAGCACGAGCGGGCGTCCGTAGGTCTTCGAGGACTTGTCCATGTCCACTTTGCTGGCCCAGTTCACCGCCGGATCGTACTTCTCGGCGACGAGCAGCTCGCCGTTGGTGCGATCGAGCGTGTAGCCGAAGCCATTGCGGTCGAAGTGAGTCAGGGTCTTGTGGGTCTGGCCGCCGATCTGCTGGTCGGCGAGGATCATTTCGTTGATGCCGTCATAGTCCCACTCGTCGTGGGGCGTCATCTGATAGACCCACTTGGCCGCGCCGGTGTCGACGTCACGCGCCCAGATGGTCATCGACCACTTGTTGTCGCCGGGCCGCTGCTTCGGGTTCCAGGTGGAGGGATTGCCGGAGCCGTAGTACATCAGGTTGAGGTCGGGATCGTAGGAGTACCAACCCCAGGTCGCGCCGCCGCCGATCTTCCATTGATCGCCCTGCCACGTGCTGGTGCTGGAATCCTTGCCGACCGGCTTGCCGAGGCTGGTCGTCTTTTCCGGATCGATCAGCGTGTCGGAATCGGGACCCATGGAATAGCCGCGCCACACCAGCTTGCCGGTCTTAAGGTCATAGGCGCTTACCCAGGAGCGCACGCCGAATTCGCCGCCGGAGACGCCGACGAGCACTTTGTCCTTGAAGACCATGGGTGCGGATGTGCCGGTCTGGCCCTTGGAGGCATCGCCGTCCTTCGCCGACCAGACGACCGCGCCGCTCTTCGCGTCGAGCGCGACGAGCGTCGTGTCCGCCTGATGCAGGAATATCTTGCCGTCGGCGTAGGAGAGGCCGCGGTTGACGGTGTCGCAGCACATCACCGGGATGACGTTGGGATCCTGCTTGGGCTCATATTTCCAGAGAATCTTGCCGTCGTTGTTGAGGTCGAGCGCAAAGACGGTGTTGGGGAATGGCGAATGGACATACATCACGTCGCCGATAACGAGCGGCGCGCCTTCGTGACCACGCAAAACCCCGGTCGAGAAAGTCCAGGCCGGCGCGAGCTTGTGGACATTATCAGTGTTGATTTGCTTGAGTTCCGAGTACCGCGTGTTGGCGTAGTTCCCGGTCGGCATCACCCATTGATTGGCGTCGGCCGACAGTTTGATCAGTTCTTCGTTCGCGCTGGCGTACCCGGCCGTGAACAAGGCCGCGACGCCAAAGCAACTTGCAAGCAAAAGTTTGCGCATTCATTCCTCCCAGTTAGTACGTCCCCGCACAGTGCGCCTTAGCACATCATGCGTCAATACGCGCTTTGCAGCGACAGTCTCGGTTGGGACGGCGTCGGCAGCGTGTCACGACAGGGCGAAACGAGCGGAGTCCCTCTCGCGGGGAATCTCGCCTTGCCTCCGAAAAGCGTGCCGTGGCTCCCGTTCCTCGGCACTCGTGCAGCCGAAGCCAACCAAAACATATCCCGATCGAATTTTCAGCGCAAGCGGAAATCTCAGCGAATGTCGCTATAGCTTCATAGCCATTGCCTCTGACGACCGAGGCTTGTTGTCTGATCGTGACCTGGGCGCGCGCTCGCCGCCGCATTTGCGTTCTTAAGACGCCTCAATCACTTACGCGCGACGCGCGACGCCCGACGCCCGAGCGAGGTCGCGCCCGCCGTTCAGGCGAGGGCCTTCGTGGCGGTGAAGGTGATCAGCCCCGTGAATACCACCTTGCCCTCGAGGTTGTACGCCATGGCGGAATTCTCTTTGCGAAAATCAGAATCCGCGCTACCTTACCCACTCGGCGGATCGAACCCGCGCCTTGCGAGACGCTGGGCGGTGTGGAGAAGGTGAAGGGGAGAATTTTTCATTTTTTCATTTGGATTCGCTGTAACCCATTGAAAAGTCCCGATTCGGACGAATAAAACCAAGGAAATCCAAGCTCTTTTTGCTTGGATTTGCTTGGTCGGGCTTGGAAATAGTTGGCCGCCGAGGCGAAACCTCGGGCAGGGGCCGCCGATCGCGCCGGCTCCCGCGGCCAGATTGGGCGTCGGATGACTTCGAGTCAGAAGCAGCGCACTTCGGCCTCCGCCTGTGCGCGCCGCAGTTGGGCGAGCGCGTCGCGCGCCATCGCGGCGCCGCGGAACATTGCGCCGATCTGCCCGAGCGCTTGGTTCATTGACGCCACCGTCTCGCCGGCCACGTAGGCGTCGTAGGGAATGAGCGAGGCGATCACGTCGATCGAACACGAGCATTGGTCGAGCGCCGCTCGCGTCTCGCCATTGGTCTTCATACAGGCGAAGACATATTCGGCGCGGGCGGATGTCGGATAGTCGTTGGTCGGGGCGCGGCTGGCGACGCCTTCGGCCGCGCTCGCCACGTAGGCGACTAGAATTAATGTTACACGCGCCAAGCGCATGAATGGTCTCCCTGGGCGCCCCTCCATGGTTCTTGGACGTCTCCGCGTCGGCGGGGCGCTCGCCCGTCCGGAGGACGTAATCCCGCTCAGCGGCCGAACTCTCCCGCGGCAAGCAATGCGACGGCGACTGCGGGCGCGCAATGCGAGGCTTCTGCGGGCGCCGCGATCAGCGAAGAAAACCCAAGGCAGGGCCGCCGCAGCCGGCGCGCGACCTCCGCCGCGACGCCTTCCCCGACGCCGGCGGCGACCACCGGCGCCGCGGCCGCCACATCGTCGCGGGACAGGCGCAGGAAGGCCGCGTCGGCGATTTCGCGAATCTGCGCTTCTGCGAACCAGGCGGCAAGCCCATCCCATTCCGGCGCGGCGGCTTCGTCTGCTTCGCGTCCGATCATCCGCGCGAGACGCGCCCGCGAGGCGTCGACGGTTTTCTCCCGGCCGTCGGCGGTCGGCATTTTGTCCGCGCCATCGGGCAAGGCGCCGAGGATGCGATGGACGTCGGCGCTATTGGCGAAATATTCGTTCATCAGCGGGGTCCAAGCGCCGCGAAACGGCGCCCGCGAGGTCAGGCCCATGACGAAGCTGCGCGTCATCCCGGTATAGACAAGTTCGCCCGAAGCGAGTCGTTCGGCATCGCTATAGCCGAGCGCTGCGACGCGGCCGGCGACGATGGGAATGAGATCGGCCGTCGTTGAGCCGATGTCGATGAACAGCGCGTCTCGAAGCGCGAGCGCCAGGAGCGCGGCGCTCGCATGCCAATTGGCCGAGGCGATGTCGGCGGCGTGCGAAGCGGCCTCGCCGAGCTCGACAAAACCGGCGCGGCCGGCATAGAGGCTCGAGGTCGCCGTGGCGAGATGACTCGCCGCAATCGCGGCGAGGCCGGCGACGCCCTGTCGCCGCGAGGGAAAGGCGTCGCACAATTCGCCGGTCATGGTGATCGCGTGATGGTCGGCGCCGCCCAACTGAGCATGGAGGGCGTCGAAGGCGGCGTCGAGGCTGTCGAGCCCGAGCCAAAGCGGTGTCGCAGCCTGAACCGCCGCTTCGACCCGCCCGTCCTTCACGCGCGCCGCTTTCAGATGCGCTCCGCCGATGTCCCAACCGATGACGACGCTCACTGTTCCTCCCGTTTTCGCCAGGCGACGCTAGGTCGGAACAAAACGGACGGTCAAGCGCGCCGCTGTCGCAAGTGCGCCGGTTGCGGGGCAGGGGACCGAGCCGTAATGATGAGCGACGAGCGCGGTCTTAAGCGTACGTGAAACGCACGCGACGATGGGATGGATAAGGCTGAACCGGCGGCGATGGAACTGGTTCCGGCGGAATTCGTCAGCCAGCGCGCCGGGTCGCGGCACCAGCGGCGCGCGCATTTGGCCGCGCGGGCGCCTCGCTTGAAGCGCGGCTCATCGCGGGCGCGTCTCGCCATCGTCAAGCTGGGCGGGAGCCATGCCAACGGGCCACATATCAAGGATTGGCTCGCGGCGATCGCGGCCGAGGCGGGCGCGATCATGATCGTGCCGGGCGGCGGCCCCTTCGCGGATGCGGTGCGATCGGCTCAGGCCTCGATGGGCTATGACGACAGCGCCGCGCACGCCATGGCGCTGATGGCGATGGCGCAGTTCGGCCGCGCGCTGCAGAGCCTCAATCCCGCCTTGAGGATGACGGCGTCGCGTTCGGCGATCTCGCGGGCGCTCAAGGACGGCAAGGTCCCCGTCTGGTCGCCGGAGACGATGGCGCGCGCCGCCGCGCTCCCGGAAACGTGGGCGCTGACGTCCGACAGCCTCGCCGCGTGGCTCGCGGGCGCGCTCGGCGCGGGCTGTCTGGTGCTGGTCAAGCACGGCCGCTTCGAAGTCCCGGCCGTCGACGTTCGCGACCTCGTCGCGCGTGGCGTCGTGGATCCGCTATTCCCGCGCTATCTCAAGGAGAGCGCCGCTCGGGCCTGGCTCGCAGGGCCGACCGACAGCGCGAGACTCGCCGAAGGGTTGCAGCGCCCGATATTTCCTGAAATTGTAGCACGAGACGAGGCGACCTGAAGTCGAGCTGTGGCGCCCAAATGACCAAACGCCAAACGCCGCGCTGGGGATGGGCGCTCACCGGGTCCGGTCATTTCCTGAAGGAAAGCCTGGACTTGATCCGCGAGCTCGAACATGTCGACATCTTCCTCACCAAGGCGGGAAGCGAAGTGCTGCGCATGTACAAGCAGGAGCTCGCATTGCCGCGCTCCATGCGCATCTACCGCGACACGTCGGCGAGTTCGGTGACCGTCGGACAATTCTATTACGGCGTCTATCACACCTTGATCGTCGCTCCGGCGACTTCAAACGCGGTCGCCAAATTCGTCTATGGGATTTCCGACGATTTCATCACCAACGTCTTTGCCCAGGCCGGTAAGTGCCGCGTCCCCGCTATCGTCTTCGCCTGCGACACGGCGCCGGAGCTCGAGACAGAAGCGCCGAAGGGCATGGTGAAGGTCTACCCGCGCCCGATCGATTTGGAGAACCGCGAGCGTCTGGGGCGGTTCGCGGGCGCGACGACGGTCGACTCGATCGCCGAGCTTCGCGAAGCGGTCGCAAGGCGACGAAGTGAAATCGCGGCATGAGGGAGCGCATTCTGTTCCTGACCGGCCGCCTTGCCCAGGGCCGCCTCGAGAAGGTCTTGCAAAGCATGGCGCCGACGGCGTTCGACTGGTCGATCTTGAACGTCGGCGTAAAAGTTGCGGCGCTGATGACCGAGCCCATCCTTATGCGGCGGCTGCCGCGCCCGCTCGACGCCGATCGCGTGGTCGTCCCAGGCCGCTGCCGCGCCGACCTCGCGCGCTTGACGCAGGAATTTGGCCCACCCTTTGAGCGCGGACCCGACGAACTGAAGGACCTGCCCGAGTTTTTCGGCAAGGCCGGCGCTCCCCTCGATTTGTCGCGCCACGCGCTCAGAATTTTCGCCGAGATCGTCGATGCTTCGCAGATCAGCCTCGAGGCTATTGTCGCTCGCGCCGAGGCCTTGCGCGCCGAGGGCGCCGACGTGATCGATCTCGGTTGCTTGCCGGACACTCCTTTTCGCCATCTCGCGGAAAGCGTGCGAGAGCTCAAGGCGAGGGGATTGGCGGTCAGCGTCGATTCCGCTGAGCCCGAGGAGCTGCGTCGAGGCGGCGCGGCCGGCGCCGACTACCTGCTCAGCCTCACCGAGCGCAATGTTGCGATCGCCGAAGAGACCGGCGCGCGGCCAGTGTTGATCCCGGTCCGCCACGGCGACCTGGCTTCGCTCTTTCGCGCCGCCGAGGAGGCGCAGAAGCGAGGCCTCCGCGCCATTCTCGACCCTGTTCTTGATCCCATCCATTTCGGCTTCGCCCACTCGCTCGCGCGCTATCGCGAGGTGCATGAGCGGCTGCCCGAGGCGGAAATGTTGATGGGCACCGGGAATCTGACGGAACTGACCGATGCCGACTCGGTCGGCGTAACCGCGTTGCTGCTTGGAATCTGCTCGGAACTCGGAATTGCCAACGTGTTGACCGTCCATGTCAGCCCGCACACGCGCCGCACGATCCAGGAGCACGACGCGGCGCGGCGCATCATGTACGCGGCGGCGGCGGACCACAGCCTGCCGAGAGGCTATGGACGGGCGCTCTTGCAAGTCCACGAGCGATCGCCGTTTCCCAACTCGGGCCAGGAGATCGCGGAGTTCGCCGCGCAGGTGAAAGACGATAATTTGCGCATTGAAGCCGCTGAGGATGGGATTCACGTCTATAGCCGCGCCGGGCATTTCGTCGCCGGGGACGCGTTCGCCTTGTTCGACAAGCTCCGCGTCGAATCCGACGGCGCGCACGCGTTTTATCTCGGCGCCGAGTTGATGAAGGCCGAAATCGCTTTTCGGCTCGGCAAACGTTACGCGCAGGATGAGCCGCTCGATTGGGGTTGTGGGACAGACCGGCGCGTCGAGGATACGACCCGGCTCAGCGCGGCGGGCCACACGCTGCGCCCGCACGCGGCGAACGGTTGAGCCCCATGCCGTTGATCCGCGAAGCCATCGTCACCACCGTCAATAGGCTCGGCGAAGCGCATCTGGCGCCTCTGGGGCTGATCGCCGAACGCGAGGGATGGATCCTGGCGCCGTTTCATCCCTCGACGACGCTCGATAATCTGCGGCAGGCGCCGTTCGCCGTGGCGAACCTGACCGATGACGTGCGGGTCTTTGCGGGATGTCTCACAGGGCGTCGCGACTGGCCGCTAACTCCTGCGACGGTCGTCGCCGCGCCGCGTCTGGCGGCGACCTTGGCGCATCTTGAGCTCGTTGTCGTCGAAGTGCGCGAGCATGAGCTCAGGCCCCGCTTCGTCTGTCGCGTTGCGCATCGCGCCATGCACGCGCCGTTTCAGGGCTTCAATCGCGCGCAAGCGGCGGTGATCGAGGGCGCCGTGCTGGTGAGCCGCTTGCACCTTCTGCCCCGCGCCGAGGTCGAGGCCGAACTGACGCGCCTCGAAGTCATCGTTGGCAAGACGGCGAGCGCCGCGGAGGCCGAAGCCTGGGGCTGGCTCAAGGACAAGGCGGCGCAGGTCTTCTCCGTCGGCGCATCGGAGGCCGGGCTTGCACGCGATCCCGGTCGTTGACCTTAAGGGCGGAGAGGTCGTGCGCGCGCGGAAGGGTGATCGCGCGTCCTACCGGCCGATCGAATCGCCGCTCTCGCCGACCAGCGACGCCGTCGACGTGGTGCGCGGCCTTCTCGCGGTTTATCCGTTTTCCACGCTCTATGTCGCGGATCTCGACGCGATTGAGCGCGCGGGCGACAATTTCCCCGCGCTGCGCCGCATTCGCGCAGAGTTTCCAGCATTGCGGATGTGGATCGACAACGGCGCCGCGGACACGGCCGCGCTCGAGGCTCTCATCGGGTCCGATCTGGGCGCAGCCGTTATCGGCAGCGAATCGCAGCGCGATGGCGCGCTGATCGCGCGGCACAGGGACTCAAGGCGGATCGTGCTCTCGCTCGACTTTCGCGGCGACGCATTTGAGGGTCCGGAGGCAATCCTGGCCGAGCCAGGGCTTTGGCCGCGCCGGATCATCGTCATGACGCTGGCGCGCGTCGGCAGCGGCGCAGGTCCCGATCTCGCGAGGCTCGCGGCGATCCGAGCGATCGCGGGAGGGCGCGAAATCTACGCCGCGGGCGGCGTGCGCGACGCCGCCGATCTCCGCGCGCTCAACGCCGCGGGCGTCGCCGGCGCCCTGATCGCGACCGCCTTGCACGAACGGCGGATCGTCAGGGCCGATTTGGAAGCGATCTAAAGTCGTCGCCGCGCGGCGATCAGAGCTTCTTGCCGTCGGGGCCGAACTGCTTGAGGTAGGCGATCACATTGGCGATGTCGTCGTCGGACGGCAGGCCGGGAAAGACCATCTTGGTCCCGGGAACCTTTTCTCTCGGATTCTTCAGGTAGGCCTTGAGACTTGCCTCGTCCCAGGTGATGCCTGAAGTCTTGTTGGCTTCGGAGTAATTGTAGCCGGGGTACGTGCCGGCGGGCCGGCCGGCCACGCCGTTGAGGACTGGGCCGACCATGTTCTTGGCGCCCTCGCCGATCTGATGGCAGATCTTGCACTTTGTGAAGACTTTTTCGCCGGCCGCAGCGTCCTGCGCGGCAGCGACGCCTGCAGAAGCAACGAGCGCCGCCCCCGCAATCGAAAATCTCAACAGCCTCATATTCTCCTCCCTTCTCGGCCCGTCGGCGAAGCGGACCGCGGTGCGAAACTCGGTGACTTAGCAACAGGGGCGGCCGAGGGATAGAGGCGCAAAAGGCGCGCTTCGCCCGCCGGCGCGTCGCCGAACGCGCTTGAGCCGGCCCGGCGACGCCTCGCCCGAACGTAGCAGGTGACGCGGATCGCGAAGGGTGCTAGCTTGTCTCGCGTGGGGCGGGAACGCCCCACGAGGAAAGAAACTCGAGGAGTTGGATTCATGAGCTGGAATACTCCGGTAGTCATCGAAGTTTGCGCGGGCATGGAAGTCACGGCTTATTTGTCGGCGCAGATGTGAGGGTAAGCGGGTCTGTCCACCCCCAAGGGGCGGACACATGGAGGGAGCGTCAGGGACCGAGTTCTAGATCGTTTTTCGGCGTCCGTTTCCTTTGGGAGCTAGGATTGCCGGAGTCCGGAACGCCGCGGACGGGCGGCTTCGAGGACTGATCTGAAAGGCGGCCAGGCTGGCGAGCCTTCATAGAGTCGAGTCTAGCTATCTCCGGCCGCGCTTTCGCCGGCGATGAACGCCTCGATAGGCCCGTGGAGGATGGTTTGGCCTCCCGATGCGATGCGCGCAATGCGTTGCATGGGAGCCGTCTCGAGTCGGCCTTTCGAACAGAAGGGCCGCGTTCCCATTGAACTTGGTGAGGGCGCGCTGCGGGCTCCGCGGGAGTCTGTTGCGCGCAGGGGAGGGCTTTTGCGCGTTGCGCAGCGCAAGATTGGGCCCGAAGGGGCGCCGACGATGCAAGCCCTTCGTTCGCCATTCGCTAGGGAAAACATGAAGCGCATCTTCGTCTGCTCTGGCATCGCCGCCGCCGCGCTCGGGCTAATGGCGCACATTGTGGGCCCAGTCGGCGCACGCGCTTCCACCGCAATGACGAGAAGACTTTGGCCGAAGCCATGCCCGTCCAGACACCAGCTTCGCGAAGCGACGGAGCAATCTTGAAGGCGCTTCGCGCGCTTTTCGCGGCGATGCTCGGTTTGTTGGCGGCGACGATCCAGCCTGCGAACGCGGATCCACTCGCCGTGAAAGTCGGCGTGATCCACGAAGCGCACTCTCGCGAGACGATCTCCATCCTCGATATCCCTCCCGCGGACGACTTTGTCGCCGGCGCGCGCATGGCGATGGATGACAACAACACGACCGGCCGCTTCCTCGATCAATTCTTCTCGGTCGTCGACGCCAAGCTCGCCCCCGGCGAAGATCCGGTCGCGCCGCTCAACGGGATGCTCGCCGACGGCGTGCGCTTTTTCATCATCGATCTTCCCCCTGCCGAGGTTCTTGCGGTCGCCGACGCGGCGCGCGCCTCAGGCACCCTCGTGTTCAACGCGGGCGCGCCCGACGATCGCCTGCGCGAGGAGGACTGCCGCGCCAATGTGATCCACGTCGCGCCGAGTCGTTCGATGCTGGCCGACGGGCTCGCGCAATATCTCATTTGGAAGCAGTGGAGACGCTGGCTCCTAGTGGTCGGGTCGCATCCGGAAGACAAGCTGCTCGCGGACGCCTACCGGCGGTCGGCGAAGAAATTCGGCGCGAAAATCGTCGAGGAGCGCGTGTACGAGGACACCGGTGGGGGCCGGCGCTCGGACTCGGGGAGCGTGCAAGTCCAGCGGCAGATGCCGGTCTTGACCCAAAGCGCGCCCGATTACGACATGCTCGTCGCAGCCGACGAAAACGAGGTTTTCGCGGGTTACCTGCCCTATCGCACCTGGGACCCGCGGCCCGTCGCGGGCTCCGCGGGCTTAATGCCGGTGAGTTGGGACGCCTCGCATGAACTCTGGGGCGCCGCGCAACTGCAAAACCGCTTCGAGCGCCTGTTCAAGCGCGGCATGAATGCGCGCGACAACCAGGCCTGGGTCGCCATGCGCATGATCGGCGACGCGGTCGCGCACACGCGCTCGGCCGATCCCAAGACGATTCACGATGATCTCCTGTCGCCCGACTTCGCGGTCGCCGCCTTCAAGGGACAGAAGCTCACGTTGCGCGCCTGGAACCAGCAGCTGCGCCAGCCCATCCTGCTCACTGACGGCCGCGGCACGGTCTCGGTTTCCCCCCAGGAAGGGTTCCTGCATGAGACGTCCGAACTGGACACGCTTGGCTTCGACAGGCCGGAGACCAAATGCAAACTTCAATGAAACGCGCGGGCCGCGCCGCCGGCGCGCTCGCCCTTCTGGCAAGCCTTAGCGCCTTTTCGGGTCCCGCGCCGGCGACGACCGCCTATATCACCAACGAGAAAGGCAATTCGATCTCGGTCATCGACCTCGACAAACTCGAGGTCACGCGCACCGTCAAGGTCGGCCAAAGGCCGCGCGGCATTGCGCTGACCAAGGACGAAGCGCTCATGTTCGTTTGCCTCGGAGACGACGATACGATCGCCATCATCGACACGAAGACCTTGAAGGAGGTCGGCGAATTGCCATCGGGCCCGGACCCCGAGCAACTGCGCGTGAGCGCGGATGGGAAATTCGTTTTCGTCGCCAACGAAAACGACGCGCTCCTCACCGCGATCGACATCGCGACGCGCAAGGTGGTCAGCGAATTTCCGGTAGGCGTTGAACCCGAAGGCGTGGCGGTCAGTCCCGACGACTCGATCGTCGTCAACACTTCGGAAACGACCAGCATGGCCCACCTCATCGATTGGCGGAACAAGAAGGTGCTCGCCAACATTCTCGTCGCCCCGCGCCCGCGCTACGCCGAGTACAACAAGGACGGCTCGGAACTGTGGGTGACGTCGGAGGTCGGGGGAACGGTCAGCATCATCGACCCGGTCAAGCACGTCGTTGCGCAAAAGATCACGTTCGACGTGCCGGGACTCGCAAAGGAGCTGATCCAGCCGGTCGGCATCCGCTTCAGCTCCGACGGCAAGCTGGCGTTCATCGCGATGGGGCCGGCCAATCGCGTCGCGGTCATCGACGCAGCGACCAAGCAGGTCCTGAAGTATCTGCTCGTCGGCCAGCGGGTCTGGCAACTGGAGCTGACGCCGGACGGCAAGTATCTTTTGACGACCAACGGCGTTTCGAACGACGTATCGGTCGTGGACGTGGCCGCCCTGAAGGTGATCAAATCGATTCCGGTCGGTTCGTTTCCTTGGGGCGTCGCGATCTCGAAACAATGACCGCGGTCACCGCCGCGCCGCCCAAGACCGCCGTCAGCGCGCTCTCGGTCGAGAACGTTTCGCACGCCTATGGAGAGCGGATCGCGCTCGATGAGGTCAGCTTCCACGTCGCGCCGTCCAGTTTCACCGTGCTCTTGGGCTTGAACGGCGCGGGCAAGAGCACGCTGTTCTCCGTGATCACCCATCTTTATGCGAGCCGATCCGGAGTGGTGCGGATCTTCGGCTGCGATGTCGCGCGCAAAAGCGGCGCCGCGCTTGCGCTGCTCGGCGTCGTGTTCCAGCAGCGCACGCTCGATCCCGATCTCAGCGTCGCGCAAAACCTCGCCTACCACGGCGCCTTGCACGGAATTGGGCCCCGCGAGACGCGCGTGCGACAAGCCGCGCAACTCGCGCGCGTCGGCCTCGCCGATCGGGCCGGCGACAAAGTGCGCTATCTCTCCGGCGGGCAAATGCGGCGGGTCGAGATCGCCCGTGCGCTATTGCATTGGCCGCGCATGCTGCTGCTCGACGAGCCGACGGCGGGGCTGGACATCAAGGCGCGTGCCGGCCTTCTCGAGGTCGTGCGCGGCCTCATCGCCGACGAAGGGATCGGCGTCCTCTGGGCGACCCATCTCGTCGACGAGATTCGCGACGACGATCATGTCGTCGTTCTGCACAAGGGGCGCGTGCTAGCCGACGATTCGTCCCGTTCCATCGTTCTTGCGGCGGACGCGAGTTCGATCGGCGAAGCCTTCACGCGTTTGACGGGCCCGGGTCGGGAAGAGGCCGACTGGTGAGCGAGGCCGCCTTTGCGCGCGAGCGGCCGTTCGGCTGGCCGCAGCGCCTGATCTGCCTCTACGGCATCGTTTGGCGCGAGAGCCTGCGCTTTCTTCATCAGCGCGAGCGCTTCATCTCCGCGCTGGTGCGTCCGCTGGTCTGGCTCTTTATTTTCGCCGCCGGATTTCGTCAGACGCTCGGCGTGTCGATCATGCCGCCTTACGACACCTATGTTCTCTACGAGGTCTACATCACACCCGGGCTCATGGCGATGATCCAGCTCTTCAACGGCATGCAATCCTCGTTGTCGATGGTCTACGACCGCGAAATGGGCAGCATGCGCATGCTGCTGGTGAGCCCCGCGCCGCGCTGGTTTCTCTTGACGTCGAAGCTGATCGCCGGCGTCGCCGTTTCAATTCTGCAGGTCTACGCCTTTCTCGTCGTTGCTTATTTCTGGGAGATCGAGCCGCCGACCTGGTGGGGCTATCTCACCGTGCTGCCGGCGCTGGCCTTGTCCGGCCTGATGCTCGGCGCGCTCGGCATGCTTTTGTCGTCGCTGATCAAGCAGCTCGAGAATTTCGCCGGGGTGATGAACTTCGTTATCTTCCCTATGTTCTTTGCTTCCTCCGCCCTCTACCCGCTGTGGCGCGTGCAGCAGGGAAGCCCGTGGCTTGCGACGGTCTGCCGGCTCAATCCCTTCACCTATTCGGTCGAACTGATACGCTTCGCCTTTTACGGACAGGTCAATTGGCTCGCGCTCGGAGTCGTGGCGGGTTGCACCGCGGCGTTCCTGGGCGCCGCAATCATCGCCTATGATCCGGCGCGCGGCATGCTGATGCGCCGGGGGGGCTGATGCGTGGACAATGGGAAATGCGCATGATTGCACGCAAGTTCATCGCCGCCCTCGCTTTGTCTGTGAGCGCTTGTTTTGCATGCAGCGCCGAAGCCGCCGACCGCCTACGCATTTCGATCCAGAAAACCGGAACCGCCTCTTGGGAAATCGCCGTGATGAAGGCGCGCGGGCTCGACAAGGCGGCGGATCTGGACATCGAGGCGACCGAGCTTGCCTCCACCGACGCGGGCAAGGTCGCGCTTGTAGGCGGCGCCGCCGACATGGTTGTCGAGGACTGGCTGTGGGTGGCGCGCGAACGAGGGCTCGGCGACAAGCTCGTGTTCACGCCCTATTCGAGCGCGCTGGGCGCGGTGATGACACGCAAGGATTCGCCTGTCCATACGCTTGCCGATCTCGCCGGGCGGTCCATCGGCGTCGCCGGCGGACCGATCGACAAGAACTGGCTCCTCTTGCGGGCGGCGGCGCTCGGCGCCGGCCTCGACCTTGCCAAGGATGCGCGGCCGTCCTACGGCGCGCCGCCGCTCATCGCGGAGAAACTTGCCCAGGGCGAGACGGAGACGGCGCTCGAATTCTGGAATTTCTGCGCCGCTCTCGAGGGGCGGGGTTTCCGCCGCGCGATCGAGATGGCCGACGTCGAGAAGGCGCTCGGCGCGAGCGGGCCCGTCGCGATGACCGGCTATGTGTTCAGCGAATCCTTCGCGGCCGCGCACAAGGACGCACTGAAGCGCTTTTTCGCGGCGGCGGCCGAGGCGCGCAAGATCCTGGCGCAGGACCCGAGCGCCTGGGCGCCGATCAAGGCGCGGCTCAACCTGAAAGACGACCAGGCGCTCGAAGTCTATCGCCAGCGCTATCTCGACGGCGTCCCGAAACGCACCGTCGCCGAGGAGGCCGCGGACGCGCGCGTCCTTTATCGGCGGCTGGCGGAAATCGGCGGCAAGGAGCTCGTCGGCGAGGCCAAGGAACTCGACGCCGGTCTGTTCTATGACCCCGCGACCGGCGAATAACGCGTGACGGCGCGGCTCATCTCCCTGCTTGCGCTGCTTGCGCTGTGGCAGACCGCCGCGCATTTCGGCAATCCGCGGTTGCTGCCGGGCCCGATGGCGGTATTCGCGACGATGAAGTCGGAGGCCGCGTCGGGCGCGCTGTTCGGCGCGCTCAGCGCCACGCTCGCCCGCGTGGCGGCGGCGTTCCTTCTGGCGATGGCCGCCGGGTCGGCGATAGGCTATGCGATGGGACGCAACGCACTCGTCGATCGGGTCGCCGATCCGTGGATCATCGTGCTGTTGAACCTGCCCGCGCTGGTGATCATCGTGCTGGCTTATATCTGGGCGGGCCTCAACGAAGCGGCGGCGATCGGCGCGGTGGCGCTCAACAAATTGCCCATCGCAGTCGTCACCATCCGCGAGGGCGTGCGCGCGCTCGACGCCGAGCTCGACGAAATGGCGCGCGTCTTCGGCTTTTCGCGATTGAGGCGGCTCAGCCACGTCGTCGTGCCGCAGCTCGCTCCGTTTTTCGCCGCGGCGACCCGCGCGGGCCTGTCGCTCGTGTGGAAGATCGTGCTGGTGGTCGAGCTGATGGGCCGGCCAAACGGCGTGGGCTTCGAAATCAATGTCGCGTTCCAGCTATTCGACGTGCCCCTGCTGCTCGCCTATGCGCTGCCGTTCACGGCGATCATGCTCATCATCGAAACCCTATTGGTGCAACCCTTTGAACGTCATGTCTCCCGCTGGCGACCGCGCGCGGCTTGAAGCGCGCGTCGCGGGAAAATCCTTTCAAACCGCGTCCGGCCAAAGCGCCCCGGTCATCGCCGATCTTTCCTTCGCGCTCGACGAAGGCGAGACTGGGGCGCTGATCGGCCCGTCCGGATGCGGCAAGTCGACGCTGATGCGCATTCTCGCCGGCCTCGATCGCAATTTCGAGGGCACGGTCCACATCCCCGCGCAGGGGCGCATCGGCATGGCGTTTCAAGAGCCGCGGCTCCTGCCGTGGCGCAGCCTCGAGGACAATGTGCGGCTCGCCGCGCCCGAGGCGAGTGAGGCCGAGATCGCCGCCCTGTTCGCGGCGCTCGGCCTTTCCGAGCACCGCACGCATTTTCCCGGCGAACTCTCGGTCGGCCTCGCGCGCCGCGCGGCGCTTGCGCGCGCTTTTGCCGTTCGCCCGACCCTGTTGCTGCTCGACGAGCCCTTCGTTTCGCTCGATGCGCCGCTGGCCCGGCAGATGCAGCGCGATCTGGCGCGGCTTGTCGAAAGCCGCCGCATGATCACCGTGCTCGTCACCCACGACGTCGACGAGGCAATCGCGCTCGCCGACCGGATATTCGTTCTTTCCGCGCGCCCTGCGCGTGTGATCGGCGAGATCCGCGTCGCTAGCCCACGCTCAGGGATGAACGGCGAGGAGGGTCGAGCGATCGCGGCGCGGATCGAGGCCCTGCGCGGAGCGGGCTGAAGGTCGCGCGCTCATACGCTTTCCGGATGATCCGATCGGCTCAGGCGCGCTCGATGGCGTCGAACACCTTGAAGGCGGCGGCGTGCTCGGCGGCGTCATGGACACGGAAAACGGCGGCGCCGCGCGCGAGCGTCGTGAGGTTCGCGGCGAGCGTG
>Ga0209415_10010011_pt1 | contig 16190 bp, 22 predicted proteins | sample PeaSoiSIISIP2007_FD_187696 | JGI IMG/M metagenome (GOLD analysis project Ga0209415, IMG submission 187696) | Peat soil microbial communities from Weissenstadt, Germany - SII-SIP-2007 (SPAdes) (version 2) | ecosystem: Environmental > Terrestrial > Soil > Wetlands > Peat | place: Germany...
CGTCTTCCCGCATCCTGTCGGGCCGAGCAACAGGATATTGGACTTCTGCAGCTCGACGTCGCCATCGGCGTAGCCGCCAGCCTGCACCCGCTTGTAATGGTTGTAGACCGCCACCGAGAGGATCTTCTTGGCACGTTCCTGGCCGATCACGTAGTCGTTCAGGAAATTGAAAATCTCCGTCGGCTTGGGGAGCTCGTCGAAGCGGACCTCGGTCGGCTCCGAAAGCTCCTCCTCGATGATGTCATTACAGAGATCGATGCACTCGTCGCAGATGTACACGCCAGGTCCGGCGATGAGCTTTTTGACCTGCTTTTGTGATTTGCCACAAAAAGAGCACTTGACAAGCTCGCTCGATTCGCCGAACTTTGCCATGCCTGCTCCTTCCGTGCTCTCAGGCTACGCCGGCGGCCATGGGCACACCGGCAAGCTCGCGGGTCGTTATCACTTCGTCAATGATGCCGTACTCTTGAGCTTCCGGCGCGCTCATAATGAAGTCCCGGTCCGTGTCCGAGGCCACCTTCTCGGTGGTCTGGCCCGTGTCCAGGGCGATCATCTCGTTGAGCAGGTCCCGCATCCGGATGATCTCCTTGGCCTGGATCTCGATATCTGCCGCCTGACCTGCCGCCCCACCGTAGGGCTGGTGGAGGAGGATCCTGGCGTGGGGAAGAGCGTACCGCTTGCCCTTGGTGCCTCCGGCGAGGATCACCGCTGCCGCTGAGGCAGCCTGGCCGTAGCAGAACGTCGAGATGTCGTTGCGGACGAACTTCATCGTGTCGTACACCGCGAACAGCGCCGTTATGTCGCCGCCAGGCGAGTTGAGGTAGATGCTGATGTCCTTGTCCGGGTTCTTGTACTCGAGGTACAGCAGCTGGGCGCACACGGCGTTGGCTACGTAGTCGTCGATCGGGGTCCCCAAGAAGATGATGTTCTCCTCGAGCATCCGGCTGAACAGGTCGTAACCACGCTCACCCCGGTTGGTCTGCTCGAAGATGCCGGGGACGTGGTACTGGCTCATGACTCTCACCTGTTGCCCCCGCGGCGACGGCCTCGGCGCTTGGCTACGTGCGCATGCGCGTGGCCCGCGTGGGCAGCGTGGGCGGGCGAGGGCCCATCGTCAACTTCGCTGGGGGCTTCAGCGAGGACCGCCGCAGCAACCAGGTCGTCGGCTTCCTGGTCATCGCGTTTCAGCAGTGCCTGGTCCACAGCGTTCCCCTCATCGTCGGTTACCTCGGCATGCTCGACTACCCAGTCGAAAGCTTTGCTCTTCTTTAGATCTGAGCGTACCGCGAGACGCCGCCCTGTGCGTTCGACCTGTTCCCTGAAAGCCCGTGGGTTGATCCCTGCCTGGACGGCCAGGCGGTCCATGAACTGGTCGAGCTCGGACTCAGAAGGCTCGATCCCGGCGGCCTTGGCCACCGCTCGCAGCGCCAGGTCGACCTTGACGGCGGGGACCGCCTGCTCACGGAGCTGGGCTACCAGTTCTTCAAGGGTGCGGCCAAGCGCATCCAGGTAGCGCTGCAGCGGGACGCCCTGGGCGTCGAGACGGCGGCCGAGATCCTCGGCGTTGCGGCGGACCTCGACGTCAACGAGGACCGCAGGGGGCTCCTCGTCCACGAGGCCTGCAAGGGCCTCGAGCATGACATTGCGCAGCGTTAGCGCTGCCTGGGCGCGCTTCATCTCCGAAAGGCGGTTCCCTATGTCTTCGCGGAGTTCGGCAACCGTGGAGAACTCGGACGCCTCGGAGGCCCACTCGTCGGTGACCTCGGGCAGGATCTTCTCCTGGACCTCTTTGACGACCACATCCACCTGGACCTTTTCATCGCCGATCGCCGCCTCGAAGCTCGCGGTCCCGCCAGCTTTGGTACCCGGGAGGTGCTCGTCGAGCTCGGGCAGGTCGTTGCCGGCGCCGAGCTCCACCGAGTAGTCCGTGTAGGACATGCCAGCGAACGGCTCGCCGTCTTTGGTGGCGCTCATGTCGATGACCACGCTGTCGCCGGGCCCTGCTTCCCGCTCGACGACGGCCAGTTCTGCGAAGTTGCCCCGCAGACGGTCGACCTGAGCCTGGATGTCCTGTTCTGTTACGAGAGGGTTCGGGACCGTCACCTTCAGCGCCTCGTAGCCCTCCAATTTCAGCTGCGGCCTGACCTCCACCACGGCGTCGAAGGCCAGCGGCCCTTCCTCCTGGCCCGAGGTGACCTCTATCGAGGGGTCGCTTATGACGTCGACGCCCTTGTTGTTCACGGCTAGGTCGTACCAGAGAGGGATGTTCTGGTCGAGCGCTTCGAGGCGTGCCGCCGGTCGGCCGATCCTCGCTTCGAGGATCCGGCGAGGAGCCTTCCCCGGCCGGAAACCCGGCACACGCAGGTCTTTGGCAAACTTTTCGAAGGTCTGGTCGATAGCCTGATCGACCTCAGTCTCCTCCACCTCGATGGAGACCTTGACCTTGTTACCCTCCAGCGGGGCGACTTGGGCTTTCATATGAGATGGGGAGCCTATCTCGCGTTGGTGCCGGGGCGGGGTCTGCTCTACGCTCACACCATGCCTGGCCAGACCGAGCTGCTCAGCACAATCCCGCTCTTCTCCGCTCTCCCCAAAAAGGACCTCCGCTCACTGGCGCAGAGCGCTAACGACATGACTTATGAGGCAGGCACCCAGCTCGCCTCCCAGGACGAACTGGGAGCGATGTTCTTCGTCGTTGTCTCAGGCGAGGCGGATGTCTTGGTGAACGGCCAGCATCGCAAGCGCCTCGGCCCAGGCGAGTACTTCGGTGAGATGTCGATGATCGACCGGGCGCCCCGTTCAGCAGACGTCGTGGCAGCTACCAAGTTGCGGTGCCTAGTGTTCACCCAGTGGGAGTTCAGGCCGTTCTTGAAGGCTCACCCCGACGTTGCCTGGGGACTGCTCGAAGGGCTTGTAAAGCGTTTCCGCGAAGTACAGCGAGCGCTCTCAGCCGACATCCCCTAGGGCTTCGGCCGGCGGGGCCGTTGCGCCTGCTGCAGTAGCATTTGACGTCAGGTGCTTGCGCCTGGGCCGCCGGGGAGTAGCGCAGTTGGTAGCGCACCTGCTTTGGGAGCAGGAGGCCGTGAGTTCGAGTCTCATCTCCCCGACCAAGAAATCCCAGTTCAGAGGTGGTGCCGGTGGAAGTGTAGTCGAGTCTGGAGAGCGTCGTGCGCGCTACGTGCGCGAAGTACCGGGCCATGGTCGTTATGGCGGCCTGGTGCGGGCTCCGCTTCGGCGAGCTGGCCGCGTTGCGCCGGGACCGCATCGACCTTTTGCACGGCAAGGTAAGAGTCGCCGAGACGGTAACCGAGCTAGCGAGCGGCGAACGCTTCGCCGGCCCGCCCAAGACATCCGCCGGCCGCCGGACGGTGGCCATCCCTCCGAACGTTGTCCCGGTCCTCGAGGCACACATGGCCACGGTCGGCCCCGGACCAGACGCTCTACTCTTCCCGGCGCCACAGGGCGGGTACCTGAGCCGGATCCACTTCCGACAGCGCGTGTTGTTGGCGGCACTAAAGGCTACGGGCCTTTCGTTCCGGTTCCACGACCTAAGGCATTCCGCCCTCACGTGGGCAGCGGCCTCCGGCGCGACGATCGCGGAGCTTATGCACCGGGCCGGGCACACCACTCCCGACGCCGCGTTGCGCTACCAGCACGCCACTGAGGACCGCGACGAGGCGGTCGCTCGTGCAATGGCTTCTCTTGCCCTGCCTGCCAAGGTTGTGCCCATCCGCTCCGCGAAGTCCTGACGCCGAACGGACGCCCGCGGCCAGACCAGTGGCTTCTGGCATTTCCCAAACCTGTGGAGCCTCACCGACCACCTTGCCAGCCGTTGGGGCCACCCCACCTCCCATGTTCGGCAAACTTGCGGTGCAGGCTCTGGTAAGGGACTCCTGAGGCTTCTCCTATCCGACGCCAGCTGCACCCGGCCTGGAGGGCTTTGACGATGGCACGGGAGAGGCGTGCACTCGCCTGGGCGACCTCTTTAGCACTCTCCGCGACGCGACGAAGCACGTCTTCCGCTGCTGCGTTATCCCTGTCCCCATGCAAGGGAAGTTGCGCGGTCATGTCGGCATCGAACAGTCGAAGCTCCTCGGGCACGGCGACCTGGAGCTGTGCGGCGGCTCGGTATGGGCCGGTCAACTCGATCGGGGTGGCGTGCAGTGTCCAACCATTCGACGATCTCCGCCGGGTCAAATCGAACAAAGTGGCCGACTTTGGACTCGGGTGTCGCCGAACGACGGCTCGGGCGTGCGATTTGCCAAATGAAACATGCAACATAATGTCGGCTGGGCCGTGACACGTTCGGGTCGCTGCTCGGCCGGTCAGACTTGCGCCTCCGCGGCGAGCCGTCCGACGGGAGCGATCGGCTTCCGAGGCTCGCGCACCGCCGTGGTGTTGCCTCCGTCGAACGGGCCCGGCGGCCGGGCCACTTCCCACCCGCCCCGGTGCCACACCCACGCGTGCGCATAGCGGTCGATAAACGGCGTGCGGAACCAAGCGCGCACCCACACAGGCACCAGGTCGAGCCGCAGGGACGCCCCACCAGGAGGGAGCCAGTCCCAGCTGGGGAGGACACCGGGCGGGGGTTCCCAACCGCCGGGAGAACGGACGCGACCGTGACCTAGGGTCGTGGCGGCCGCCAGCCGACGTTGAGGACTCGCAAGGGAAGGGGCGACCTCACATACGCCGAGAAGGCGGACTCGCCGGGGAGGTCTGCGGACTCGTCCCTCACCAGGACGACGACGCCGTACTCACCCGCAGGTAGGGCTGAGCCGATGCCGCCGTCGCAACGGGCGGTGCCGCCGACGACGTGGACGAGCTCGGAGCGGCCCGGGGCCAACCTGACCATCAGGCCCGTACCCGCGATCCCCTCGGTGTAGACGCCGACCACCCGGCGAGACCCGGCCCTGACCAAGACAGCCTCCAGAGGCTGGCCAATGTTGGTCGCAAAGGTCGAGGAGCCCTCGTTCGTGAGGGTAACGACTGCAGTGAAGTCGGAGCCAGACACGACCGTCGGGCCTTTGAGCCGGAGAGCTAGTGCCACATTGTGGCGCACGTCGGTGACCGCGGGGAGCGTGCCGCACACCGGTGACCTGCCCGGGTAGCCGTGCCAAGCCGTCAAGCCGACGAATATGGCCAACCTCGACCCGTACTGGCCCTGGAGCTGGCGGGCCAGCCATTCCCTCCCGGGCCTTAGTGCACAAACGATGGCCCGCCCGGGCAAGAGCCGCCGTTATCGATGTCCGCGAGGTGTTTGCTCACGATTTGTTGCTTGGTCGAGGCCATCTCTGCGGCCGTAAGCGGGGGCGAGGGCCTTTTTAGGCCTACGCAGGCGTTGTCGGAGCCGCGAGGCATGGGAGGGTAGCCGACAGACTGGCTGGCAAAGGAGGTAGCGGGCGCCGCGACGAGCAGCCCGGCAAGGACGGCACAGACCGCCATAGCCCCCACCCGAGCTGCGCGCACCATTGTCGCCATCGCGGCCAGCCTAGGCCTGCGGTGCGCGCCCTCCTGGACCGTCCAGCGCCCACTGACCCGACGCTCAAAGCGGCACACTTGGCGGGTCGCCCCAGACGAGCAGGAGCGGGCCCTGCCTGGAGAAGCCAATGGCCGGCGTGCAGATCTTCCCGTTCTCGCGCTGCCCAACGTCGAACTCCTTGAGCAGGCCGGAGATGCCTATCGACGGGAGTGGCGTTCGCCGGAGTAGAGAACCCCACATACATATTGTCCCCAAGTCAGGGCCGGTCGCTCAAAGACCGGCGGCAGTGATCACCTGGAGACCGGGTGCACCCTTGAAGACGCCGTCGTGGGAGACGAGCGGCAGGCCGAGGCGGATGGCAGCTGACGCGATCCAGCGGTCGCCGTCGTGGAGCTTGTCCCCGAGCGCGTGCCCGGCCTGGGCGCAGTCGGCGCGCAGCTGGGCACAGATGAGCACCATCTCGTCGTCAGGCTGAAGGACGGTCAGCCCAGCGATCCGACGCTCGAGCCGGCGCCTGCGAAGTTCTCCCCAACCAGCACGGATGGCCCCATAGCGGAGCTCCATCACCGTCTGGAAGGCGAGCAGCACCGGCGTCGGCCCGATGAGGTCTCGGTAACGCTCGGCCAGCGGGTTAGGCCGCTCGTCGAACAGCCAGCTGATGACCATGGTGTCCACGACGACGCCTGCAGGAGGCGCGTTCGTCATGTCTCTGCCAGTGCCTCCTGGAAGGCGGCCCACTGGTCGTCGGGCACGTCGGTGACCACCAGGTCCTCACGGCTGGGTAGTGGACGCGAACGCCGGAGCGCGTCTTCGGGAGGGTACGCCCTCACTTCTGGCTCTCCGGGTTGCTCCAATGTCGCCACAGTTCCATCCTACGGGTTAGGGGCAGGACCAGCCGGGCCTCACCGAGCCGCCCCAGCGATGAAGGCGGCCACCACGTAGGTGGCGTGGCGGTCGAGCGAGACCCGGGCCCGGTCATATCGCATGGTTGTCCTCGGGTCAGCGTGCGAAGCAGCTTCCTGCACGTCCCGGAGAGGCACCCCGGCGTCTAGGGCGGCGGTGATGAAGGCATGCCTTAAAGTGTGTGGGCCGACCGGCTTGGTAATGCCGGCCCGGCGGGTGACGCGGTGCACGATGCGTGCCGGGCCATGGCGGTCGAGGCGCTCCCCGTCTGGGCCAATGAAGACTGGGCCTTCGCTCCTTTCACCGATGGCCAGGTCAATGGCGCGGGCTGTGCGAGGTGCCAGCGGGACGGTCACGACCTTGCCGCCCTTGCGCAGGATGGTGAGGGTGCGGTGGCCTCGCTCCAGTCCGAGCGCCTCGATGTTGGCCCCGGTGGCTTCCGAGACCCTGAGCCCGTTCAGGGCGAGCAAGGAGATGACGGCGTGCTCGGTCGCGGGGCCGAGGCCGGCGGCCACGAGCAGCGCTCCCACCTCGTTGCGGTCAAGAGCGGTGGCGTGCGACTCGTAGTCGACCCGGGGGCGTCGCACGTGCACCGCCGGTGAGTGGTCCAGAAGCTCCTCCTCCACGGCGTAGCGGTAGAAGCCGGCCACCGTGCAAAGGCGCCGGCTGACGGTGGACCGGGCGCGGCCCTTGGCTTCGAGGTCGCGGCCGAAGCACTCGATGTCGGCTCGGCGCGCCGCGAACAGGTGGGTGCCGTGACCGGTGCACCAGGCCAGGAACTGGCGCAGGTCCAACGCGTAGGCGTCCCGGGTGAGCCCGCTGTAGCCGGCCAGGAAGCCGGCCAGGGCCAGGCGTTCTCGCTCATTAGTTGCCGGCTCGGCGAGCACGACCTCAGTCGAGGCGGTGATGGTGGGCATGGTGCACCTCCAGTTCGGGCCGGGGCCCGGGCACGGGGGCGCCGGTGGCCCGGCTTGATGAGGCACCCACCGTAGGACCAGCGCGGCGGTCACTCTCTGCTGGTGTGCCTCGAGCTGGGTACTGCGAACCGCCCACTATCTGCCCTGACGGGCCGAGCACTGCGCGGCACCGGAATGCCATGATCTGCGTTCGCGCGCCTTCCACCACCCCAGCGAAAAGAGCTACCCAGACGGATTTGGCGTTGCAAAACCGTAGCCGCATCTCGGTTTCCCGACCGCCGACTAGACGACAGATTGTCGCCATGGACAGCTCTCCCGCTTCGTTCAGCCGCCGGCGGCGAAGACGGTCTCGGTGGACGGCACCGCCGGGGCTGGGCGCGGCCCTCGAGGTGGCATCATCGTGGCCATGTCACCAATGGGCCACAACAGGCTCAAAAGGGGCGTTGTCGAGAACCTCTCCGGTCGCCGACACCGTGGCCGCAGCGCGGGGTGCCTGATGGTGACGTGCCTTGCTGTGTTGGGCGTGATGGGGGTCAGCGGCCGTACAGCCGTCGCCAGTCCTCCCGGTCTAGACGCCTCGATCGTGGCGCCCGCCAGCGCCACCCTCCAGTGCGCGGCCGGGCCGGCTTCGGCCACCCCCTGGTCGTTCACGGTCAGCTTCCAGGAGGCGGCGCCGGCCACGCTCCTCGGTGCCTCGCTGGACCGGGCACCAGCCGGGATCGGGGCACCTTTGCCCGGCTTAGCCGGCGCCCGCCTGCAGCCGCCGTGGGAGATCGGCGACGTCCTCGAGCGCGGCTACCCGCCCCGAGAGTGGGCGGGCACCCTCGGGGACCTCGCGCTGTTGCCCCTGGGCGAAGTCAAGGCCGGTTCCAGCGACGTGGTGAGGGTCACGGTCGGCCTGCTCACCGCTCGGCCCGGGGGCTACGTCGTTGCCGGCTTCACCATCTGGGCCCGGGCCGATGGCCACGACGTCGCATCGGCCGTGCGTTCAGGGCTCGTACTCGACATCGGCCGCAACGGGGGCTGCACTGGCGCTTTGGGCGGCCGCAAGACCGACGAACTGCTCTCCTACCGGGCCGGCCTGCCGGCCGCCAGCCGTGCCGTGGCACCTGGCGCGGCCGGTCCGGCCACGCCCCTACCGCAGCTCATCGCGGCCAGGGCGACCAAGGACGAGTGCGGCACGGTGCCCAGGACCGTTTGCAGCCGGCTCATGTGCGAGTACCTGGGCTATTTGAGCGAGCTCTACCTCGTGGTGGACAAGGGCTCAGCAGCCGGGCTGCGCCAACTGCTCCCCTGGCTCGACCCTCTCGGCGCCGAGGACGCCCGGGCCCTGGTGGCTGTGCACGGTGCTCACCGCGAGGCGTGGCCCGGCTTGCCCCGGGCCGCCAGCCCGCGCCCACGGTTCAGAGCTTTACCCGGCGCCGGTGTCGATGAACTTACGGACTGCCCTTGGCCCGACCCGTTCTTGCCCGGCGCCGTTCGTCGGGTAACCATAACGCTCGCCTTCGACCAGCCAGCGGGCACCTCTCGGACGTGGAGAATGACCGAGGCGTGGGACACCGACGGCAACGGGTGCAGTTAGGTCGGGCTTGGACAAGCGGACTATGCGCTGGGCAGTGCCGATTATCTAATATGCATAGGTCACAAAGCGCCAGAGTTACAAGGGGAATCCGTCCATATCGACGGCACTGCGCCCGGCGACCATGGCGCCAGGGCGCGCCAGAACACGCGGGTGGCATAAGTGAACGGCCGGGGGTTATTGAGTGCGTGTTATGGGCGCCTAAGGCGCTCTGCTTCGCCGGATATCGGGCGGTTGGCGCCTGCCCCGCGCTCGCCCGGGACGCCGAATCGGCGCGCTGCTCAGGCTGGACCCGCCTCACGGATCCCGAGCACAGATAGTTCATTCGGGACGGGGGGACTGCGAGCGCTAAGCACATCGACGCTCGAACCGTACTGCCGGCTGCTCTGTGGACCGGACGGGTGTGGTCGTCATCTCGTCCCGTTTGGCGTTCGGCGGCTTGCGGAACCATGAAACTTGGTTCCCGACAAGAGAAAGGGCGCTCGCGAAAGGCAGCAAGTTCGCCTGCAGTACTGCCGAAACTTATCGCCCAGCCGGCAGTGATGGGGGGCATTTGGCCCTCTCCGACGCTGGCGTGCTGCCAGCAGAGTGGACCTTGATCGATGATGGCTGGTGGGTCGCCCGGGGAAGGAGGCTCGACTTGAGCCCAGTCTTCTTGTAGGGACCGCACGAGGTCACAGTTCTGGCGTTCTGGTGATGGCTTGTCCTGCAATTTCATTGGTCTCGTCTTCGAGCATGATGCGGAGGAGGAGCGCGACCCAGGTGCGGTAGGGCTTCCAGTCCTCGCTGATCTCAGCGATCTCGGCGGCGCTGGGCGGTGCCTTCATGTCGTAGGCGATCGCCATCGCTCGAGCGAGGTGTGGCTCGGCGGTGGGCGTGTAGTCCGGATCACCTGCGCCGCGGAGAAGAATCAGTTCGGCCGAGAACGGGCCAATTCCGGGAATGGCGATCAACTCCTCGAGGGCTTGGGAACGGGGGAGTGACCTCAGCCGGGCGGCGCGAAGGGTCCCGCCGAGAGCGGCCTCGGCGACACCTCGAAGTCGCTGGAGTTTGGTCTCGCTAAGCCCATTGATCGTGGACAGCTGGGCCAGCTTGGCTGGGTTCGGGAAGGCGCGGACCATTCGACCGCCAACGTCGATGGTCTCACCGTGTTCGGCGGTGATGCGAGCCTTGATTGCGGCTGCCTGCACGATTCGGATTCGCTGTCCGATCACCGACCACGCTGCCGCTTCGTAGGGCGACCAGAAGCATACGGGGCGGAGGCCGGGATACCTCGACTGAAGTTGGGCGACTACTGGGTCGTGACGAGCGATGTCCGGAAAGCCGCGACCGTCGATGTCGAGCGAGAGGATCCGCTCGACCTGCTCGACTGCCGCCGCGATTACCGCTGGGGCAAGCACATCGCCCCCGTGAACCGTGCCGTGAACCGCACCGTTTTCCTCGTGGACGCGCACTGCCACTGGGTCCCAGTAGCCGTCGACGCAGAAGGCCATCTCCAAGTAGGCGGTTGACTCGCTGTCGTATGCGGCTGGAGCGAATCCCTCGAGGTATCGAATCGATGCCGCAAACGAATATGGCCCCTTCGGGGAGAAAACAAAGCTCGTGGCGGGAGTCATCTCAGCCATGAATAGTCACGGCGTAGCCGTCGGGATCGGCGAAGGTGAAGGTGAGACCGAAAGGTCCGTCAAAAGGTGCGACCAGGATCGGGACTCCGGCGAGAACCATTGCATCGTGCAGGTCCTGCGGATCGTCCGCCTTCAGCCAGATGGCCACACCCCACCCGAGGTGCCCGACAGCCTCAAGATCGACGAGTGGCTCCCTTATGGCGAACGCGATGGGCTCCGTGGCGAATACCACCGCGTGGTCAGGACTCACCTGAGCACGGGCGAGGCCAAGGTACTCGGTGTAGAAGGCTCCGGAGGCCTCCAGATCGCGAACCTGGAGAGCGATGAAGTCCGGGCCGAGTGCGCTCATTGGGTGTCCATTTCTGTGAGTGGGATCAGGTAACCTGTCTCAGGTACCCTGAGATTATATCAGGTAAACTGATAGTGAGGTGAACGTGGACCAGGTCACGATGGCCAGGGTGGGCTACTTGATAAAGAGGGCGCAGATGGTCCTGCACGACGCGATGGCCGATGCTCTCGGATCTCACGATCTCACGGTGTCCCAGTTTGCCGTCCTCACCGGTTTAGATGAAGAGCCCGGGCTCTCCAACGCCGACCTCGCTCGTCGGGCATTCGTGACGCCACAGAGCATGCACGCCGTGCTACAAGAACTGGAGAGACTCCAGTTCGTTGTGAGGCGTCCTCATCCGCAGCACCAACGCGTCCTCCAAGCTGAACTAACTCAGGCTGGTCGGCGCACTCTGAAATCTGCTGCCAATGCAGTCAACGCTGTGGAGGAGCAGATGCTCGGCAAGCTCTCCAACCCGGCGAGATCGAGACTTGCGACCGCGCTCTCGTCTTGCATCGATTCGCTGGCCGAAACCCCAGCATCTTCCGTCGCTCGTCGACTCCGGTGATACGAGGGAACCGCCAGAAGTGCGGATAGACGTCCCTGTGGTATCAGGCAGGCCGTCCCAGAAGTGCCGTACCGCAGCAGGCAACTTTCGCGAGCGCGGCGCCCCATCCCGAAGGGCTCACACCATCCCCGACACCGATCCCAATACGACGCTCGGACAAGCCCCGGAGCCGCGCCAGATCCCCGGCTCGGGCGTCAAGTAACGGCGACAACGGCCTCAAGCGGACGGGCGATCCGTGCGCTGCGAAGCGCGGGAGTTGGCCGAGCAGTCAGGGCTGGATGTTTTCCAGGTCCTCGAGGAGGCTCAGGTGCGTCGGCTCCCAGCCGAGCGCCTTCTGTGTGTGGGTACTGGAGGAGGGTTGGTCGGTGGCGAAGATGGGGCCGAGGGGGCCGTAGGTTTCCAGTGGCACTGCCTCGACCGGTAGTTCGAGCCGTCGACCGATGACCGTAGCGATGTCTCGTACCCCGTCACCCTCGTCAGCCACCGCGTGCCATGAGGTCCCGGCCGGCGCCAGTTCCAGGGCCAGCCGGAAGAGGACGGCTGCATCGAGGGCGTGCACGGCCGGCCACCGCTGGGTGCCGTCTCCCGGGTAGCCCGACACTCCGGTTCGGCGGGCAATCTCGGCCAACATGCCGGCGAATCCGCCCTTCCCCTGGTTGTGGACCGTGCGTGGCATGCGCACCGCGCTGCTGCGAACGCCGCGGGAGGCCAGGTCCAGGACGGCCATGACGGAGCGGCTGCGACCTCCGACCGGCCCTTCGGTCGACGGCGGGTCGGCCTCTGTGGAGACGCGGCCCGGCACATAGGGGGTGCCCGAGACCGTGACGAGGGGGCGGTCACTGCTGAGAAGCTCCTCGCCCAGGGTCGCGAGGGTCGCGCTCTCCTCGGCGACCGCCAACGCGAGGGCGTCCGGGCTGCTGAAATCGTTGCCGAAAGCCAGGTGGATCACACCGTCGGCCTGAGCGGCGCCGGTGCGGAGGGCGTTCAAGTCAGCGAGATCTCCTCGGAGGGGTTTGGCGCCGGCCGACTCGAGGGCCAGCGCGGACGCGTCGGAACGGGCGAGCGCCAGGACGGTGTGGCCGTTGCCGAGGAGCTCGGCGACGACGGCGGAGCCGATGAGGCCGGTGCCGCCGGTGACGAAGACGTACATGGAATTCTCCTCAAGAGTGATGGGACTGGTGTCTCATCACTGTAGCAGGGTGATGGGACACATGTTCCGTCACTAGTATGGGTACATGGCTCGATGGGAACCGGGGGCTCGCCAACGACTCGTCCTCGCTGCCGTCGACCTGTTTACCGAGCAGGGGTACGACGCCACCACGGTGGCGCAGATCGCCGAGCGCGCCGGGGTCACGAGGAGCACCTTCTTCCGGTACTTCCCTGATAAGCGTGAGATCCTGGTGGCCGGACAGGAGACACTGAGCCAACTGCTGGCCGAGGGGATCGCCGAGGCGCCCGTGGGTGCCAGCCCGCTCGAGGCGGTCGCCGCCGGTCTCGAGCGCGTATCGAGTGCGATGGGCCCGATGAACCGCGAACTCGGCCCCCGGCTGAAGGCGGCCGTCGCCGCCAGCTCCGAACTCCAGGAGCGCGACGCCCTCAAGAGCGTCGGCCTGGCGGCCGCCATGACAACCGCCCTAATCGCCCGCGGCGTGCCCGACTCGACGGCACATCTTGCGGGCGAACTGGGTGTCCTTGCGTTCAAGCGGGGTTACTCCGAATGGTCCGAGGGTGACCGTGGGGCTGAGCACGAGCTCGCGCACTACACCTCGGCGGCCTTGGACGAACTGCGTGTAGCGACCGCGTCGCTGGGCTGACCGGGTAACCGCACATCGTCCGAGGCATCAAGCGCCGAGAGACAAATCTGCGTATCTTCCGGCTCGGATGCGTTGTCGCCCTGACGGATGACGAACGATGGCTCCGGGTGCCCGTCTACACCGGTGCGCACTCGTCCCGTTAGAGGATCCCCTTTCGGTAATGACGTTCGCTGGGCTGGATGCGCCGCTTGCTGCGGCCAGATCAACTCTTATGCCGCGGTCCTTTGCCTAGCTCGGTGCACGCCAGGCGGGGTCCCGACCGGTCAAACCGATGAGCTGGTACAGCAAAGGTGCCTCGTCGGGCGTGGGCACTGGCGGTCCAAAGAGACCGGGACTGCCCTGCGGACTTTGTGTGACCGTCGCCTTCACAAAGTCATATGCCGCCTGAACCAGGAGTGGATCGCTGGTGAAGTCCTGGCCGCTTGCGACGGAGATGTCCCATCCATGCACCAAGATTTCGTCCAATGCGATCACCCCTGCCATCTCTGCGGGCAGGTCACGGTCACCCGCCTGGGTCATCCCGATCCACGCTGACTCACTGCGCCAAGCAGCGCCTAGCGAAACAAGACGCTCGGGTATCCGCATGCGCCAATCATCCTCAAGCCCCGACGCATCGGGGCCGCGGGCCCCGGACCGCGATTATCCAACTGGGATTTCTCCGCAGCGGCGGTGAAGGCCATCGAGAGGCCACTCACGTGTTCGAGTAGGCCACCGAGTGTACACTCACGACACGGCGTTGGGGCCGTCAGCTGGTCATTGCGGACACCCTCAATTAGGTCGATCAGCACGCGAGTAGCGGGTTCAATATTCAACGACCGTTTCCTCTCTGCGACCCGTGCAGGAACCCATCACTGGTCGCTTGATGGCGCTGAAGGATCGCCAAGCGTGGTCGTTAGCTTGTCGAGCACCAAGTCCCAGCCCGGACCCACGTTCTCAGCGACGTGGGGCATTGCCGCGTGCAACGTGTCGAGTCGCTCATGGACGAGGGTGAGGTCGGTGGCATTGCCCGGCGCTTCGGACAACGTGATGGTCAGGAGCGAATCGAAGGCGGGGCCGTCAGTTCGCTCGGGACCGACGAATCCCCATTTGAACACGATGCGTTCATCGGGGACGAGTTCGAGAATCTGGCACTCGAAGCCGCCGGCGTCGCCGTCGCCGGTTCCCTGCCAGACCCGAAAGTGACCGCCAACCCGCTCGTCGACTTCGATGCGGGTTACCTGCATTGTCCCGGGCGCGAGCCAACGTGCCAGTAGGTCGGGTTCAAGCCACGCCCGATAGACCTTGTCAGGTGCTGCCGGAATGAGGCGATTCAGGCGAACGGCGGGTCGTAGCGAGGCTTCGGGGGTCATTGGCCTTCCTCTGTTTGGGCGGTTTCCGTGCGAAAGAGCGTGTCCAGGGCATCAAGACCCTCCGCCCAGTGGCGCTCGTAGAAGCGCAGCCAAGCGGAAGCGGAGGCCAAAGGTTGCGCTTCCAGTCGACACACATGGCGACGGCCAGCGACCGTTTGATGCACGAGACCGACCCGCTCAAGCACTTTGATGTGTTTCGAGGCGGCGGCCAACGTCATGGACAAGGGCTCGGCCAGCTCGCCGACGGTCAGGTCACACTCGGCGAGACGGACGAGCATGTCCCGTCGGGTGCCGTTGGCGAGCGCCTGAAACACCGTGTCCATCTCGACGGTCTGATCCTCAACCATATGGTTGAGGATAGTAGGGCATCGGTCAACTGTCAACCATCTAGTTGAGCATCTCCAAGTAAACGGCACGGCTGAGAATCCTCTGAGGACCTCGCCAATCGCGGAGTTCTCCTCGCGTCCCACGCGCCGAACCCACTACGGGAACTCCGCCGGCCAGGCTGGGGTCCCCAGCTGAGAGCGTCCCGCAAGAGCCGCCCGGTGACCTGCCGGGTCAGGGGTGGCTATCCGCGACAGCCCTCGGGCCGCCGCACTGCACGCCGCCGAGCGGCCGGGGCCTCTTCTCGGGCGCCTGGCATCAACCCCGACTGATCCTTCTGGCGCCGACGACAACTACCTCCTCGCCCAGGTCGACGAGGCCATAGCAGACGGATCAGGCAGGCTGGCCAAGCCACCGGCCCCGAAGCCCTCCGTCAGGTCCCGACTCGCGCCCCGAACGCGCGCCCCGAACTGCTGTCTGCTGGAGAGGCTCGACCGCCCGATAACGGCACATATCGGGCGCCCGGTAACGCCTGGTGACTTTGAGCCCGAGCACCCTCGGCCGCGTCAGTTACGGGTCCGCAGTTGCCGACCTGACGGTAGCCGCACCGCGCGCCGCATGCCGGGCGTTCCTGACCAGTCCCCGGGTAGCGACCGAGGCGAGCGCAGAATGTCTTTTATGCACTGCCCCAGAACCCTTATTTTTCCAGGGGAATCCGAGCATATCGACGGCACTGCGCACGGCGAGAAGCGTCTGGACCAGCGACAGATCGCACGGACAGTGGACCCCGCGGCAAGCTGTTAATTCGTCTAGGTCTCGGACAACAGCTGGTGCAGGAAAGCCCCGAGGACTGCGACGCTGTTCTCGGCATAGCACCTGTCGGCCGTCACGAGCAGGCCCCGCCGAGGGAGAACTCGAACGCCTCGGCGGTCGACGAGACCCGCACCTCCACTGCCCACGGGTACTTGTCGCCGGCCTTGGTGAACAACAGATCATTCATCGACGTGCGAGGGACCAGGGCGGCTGCCTCCCATTCGGCGCGAGCTCTAAATGTGCGAGATAGCGACGCCCGGCGCAGCCCCATGCGCCTCGGCTGCCGAGATCAGGCTCCGGACGACTTGGGGGTACAAGGACCGGAGCTGGCGATGCACGAGCCGGCCGGCCAGTGTGCGGTCCCAGTCAGCCGACCAGCGGACCCGCGCCCCCTCAGCGGTCGGCGTGATGGTCACCTCGGCGCGGTAGTTGCGTACCGGCATGCCCTTCACCACGCGGTAAACCAGCCGTCGTTGAGGATCGACCTCCTC
>Ga0209415_10010012_pt1 | contig 16189 bp, 8 predicted proteins | sample PeaSoiSIISIP2007_FD_187696 | JGI IMG/M metagenome (GOLD analysis project Ga0209415, IMG submission 187696) | Peat soil microbial communities from Weissenstadt, Germany - SII-SIP-2007 (SPAdes) (version 2) | ecosystem: Environmental > Terrestrial > Soil > Wetlands > Peat | place: Germany...
ATGCGACCGTTGCGGACGCCAAATCGACCTTTTTCCCGGGTATCTGATTGCCGACGACACCCGACACCCGAAGCACGTCCTGGTCTGCAGCTGCTGCGGCGAGCTTAACGAGACCGACGATCCCAAACGCCCGGGCGAATGCCGGTCCTGCCAATCTGCTCTCAGCGATCCGGGGCCGGCGCGGCAGGGCCGCTGCGCCTGCCCTTCTTGTGGCCATACCAACGCGTACCCCCGCCCGAAGGATGGGCCGCCGCGGCATCGGATGTTTGCGATCGAGTACTACAACCCTCATCGCCGCGAGCAGCATCGTGGCCGGTTCTACAAAAAGCCCGATGAAAAGGATCTCGCCCGCTACGCTGCTCTGGCAGAACGGTGGCGCAAGATGGCGCCACGCTTCGTCCCTGAACAGGAGATCCCCCCCGGCGACGAAACCGACCGACTTCATCGCTGGGGATACGCGTACTATCGCGATCTTTTTAATGAGCGCCAGCTACTCGGATTGGAACTGAGTTGCGAGCGAATTATGGCCGTCGAAGACGAGCGCGTACGCCGCGCGCTTGCTACGAATCTGTCGGATCTCCTCCGCTATCAGAACATGCTGTGTCGCTACGACACGATGGCCCTTAAATCGCTGGACATTTTCTCTATCCACGGATTTCCAGTGGGCCTGCTGCAATGCGAGTCCAATTTTCTGGGGATTTCCAACCGAAATGGAGGAAATGTGGGTTCTGGCGGATGGTCCAACATCGTTGACAAGTATGAGAGGGCAAAGCGCTACTGCGACGAGCCCTTTGAGGTGCGCCCTCGCGGGCCTAAGATTGCGGTCCCGATCAAGGGAGAGTGGATCGGGGAGTTCTTCGATGGTGCCCGCCGGCGAAACGTCTCACTCCGATGCGCCAGTTCAACCGACTTGAGGCTCGAACCCAAGAGCCTGGATGCTGTTTTTACTGACCCGCCCTACTACGGGAATGTACAGTACGGCGAGCTGATGGACTTTTGTTATGTGTGGCTCAAACGACTCGCCAGCACCGGGGCGGAGGGCTTTGATCGACTATCTACTCGGTCTACAGACGAACTGACGGGTAACTTAACTCAGGCGCGCGGGCTTGAACATTTCACTACCGGACTCTCATCCGTTTATTGTGCCATGGCGCGAGCCCTTAAGCCAGGCGCGCCCCTCGCATTCACTTTCCACCACAACCGCATCGAGGCTTATCACGCGGTGGGGGTGGCTATACTCGATGCGGGCCTCGTCTGTTCCGCAAGTCTTCCGTGTCCTGCGGAAATGGGTGGCTCGATCCACATCCATGGCACGGGCTCATCTATCGTCGATACGGTGTTCGTTTGTCGTTCTACAGGGAAGACCCGCCGAGGCAGCCTCTTCCGGGATGCTGAGGGTCTCGAAGCGATAGCACGGGGAGAACTGGCTCTGCTTCGTAGCGCTGGTATGAAGCCGACAGCAGGCGACTTCCGCTGCATCATGTTCGGGCATTTGACGCGCATGGCGATCTGGGACCTTCGAAAGTCGTGGGATCGCGCCCCCGTGGTTTGTGACCGTCTGAGCCGATTCGCTCGCGCTGTCTCAGCTTACGGCGATCCGCAGCCTTTGATCGACGCTTACTCGACGACGGCCAAACGACCAATCCCACCCGAAAACCAGAGGGCCTCCAATCTTTCCTGAAAGTCTGACAGATGCCATTCCCTTTTGAGGTCCCGTTTGAGCAGGTAGCGTCCGACCTCGACGCCTACGTAGATGCGGTGTTCGGGGCGCTTCAGTCCGGGTTTCTCACGCTTCCCAAAGGAGAAGGCTTCATCGACTACCCGGTGTTCGAGCAGGGGTACGAGGCACTCAAACGCGCAACCGGTGGGTTCGGCGACCTCTCACCCGAGCCAGTCATCCAGACGGTTTTTGAGCAGCCGATCGCGCTCATTGTGCTGCGCACCATGCTTGGCTTTACCCCGCCGGAATGGGCTTACGTCACAACGCAACGGACGGACATAAAGGTGCCTCAGGGAGCGGCCCGCGCGCTCGATCGAACTATACGCATGAAGCCGACAAGCCCGTTGCGCGCGAGCGGTGGCCTGACCGAGCGGCGCATCCGCTCCATGGTGACAACGGCTTGCGAGCTTCTCACGGAAACCGCTCCGCAGACGCCTGGGGTGCTTCATAGGCTCGACAAGGCCGATACTCGACACGGACTTTCTAGCCTTCGTCCGCTGGCTGATATTGGCGTGCCATATGCGATGCTCCTCTATGAACGCTTTCTCGGCCGCCCCTTCGCCGGCCATCGTGACAGCGTGTCCGAACTGGTGGGCGACGTGCTGGAAGCCGCCGTTGAGGCCGTGCTCAGTGAGGCGGGGGTCAGCTTTCGCAAGACTAGGCGCGCCGAACGCATCGCAGGATTTGACCAGGCCCCCGATTTCATTGTGCCTGACGAATTCAGCCCTCGCGTCGTCATCGAGGCCAAGATCACGGAGGATGACGGGACAGCGAGAGATAAGGTGACACGCGTTCAGCACCTTGGCACGCTCAGCATGCAGGGTCGGCATCCCCATGAGCCGCCCCGTTTCGAGGTGGTAGCCTGCATTGCCGGCCGCGGCTTCAAGGTACGTCGCGAGGATATGAAGAAGCTGCTGCTGTCCACCCACGGCAAGGTGTTCACGTTGCAAAACATGCACCGCCTTGTCGATTGCACCGCGCTATCGGCATTCAGGACACGCCCTTAGCGGTTTTGCTGCTGAAGGAGTCATCGCCTCCACGCTGACCCGCCGGGGAATTCGAACTCCTCCAGTGATTCGGGGCGCATCTCGATACTGAAACCGGGCGCGGTCGGCGGCATGTAACGCCCGCCGCGCACGACAACCGGATTCAGAAAATGCTCGTGCAGATGGTCGGCGAATTCGATCGCGCGATTGTCGAGGCTTCCGCTCACGCAGATGTAATCGATCAGCGAGACGTGCTGCCCGTATTCGCACAGGCCCAGCCCGCCGGCGTGCGGGCATACCGGCACGCCGAATTTGGCCGCCAGCAGCAGCACCGCCATCGCTTCATTGAGGCCGCCCAGCCGGCAGTTGTCGAACTGGCAGAAGTCGATCGCACTGGCCTGCATCAGTTGCTTGAACATCACGCGGTTTGGGCAATGCTCGCCGGTCGCGACGCCGACCGGAGCAATCGCGCGCCGGATCGCGGCGTGGCCCAGGATGTCGTCGGGGCTGGTCGGCTCCTCGATCCAGAGCGGCCGGTAGCGCGCGAGCGGACGCATCTGCTCGATCGCCTCACCCACATCCCAGGCCTGATTGGCGTCGAGCATCAGCGCGCATTCGGGGCCGATCTCCTCGCGTACCATCGCGCAGCGGCGGATGTTCTCATCGCGATCGAGTCCTACTTTGATCTTGAATCGGGTCCATCCTGCGGCGAGCGCTTCGCGGCACAGCGCGCGCACCTGATCGTCCGGGTAGCCCATCCAGCCCGCCGACGTGATGTACGCCGGATAGCCGCGCGAGCGCATCTCGGCCTCGCGCGCGGCGCGCGTCGAATCGTTGCGCCGCAGTATATCGAGCGCCTGCTCCGGCGTGAGCGCGTCGGTGAGATAGCGGAAGTCGACGCACGCGACAAATTGTTCGGGCGTCAGATCGGCGACCAGCTTCCATACCGGCTTGCCTTCGGCCTTGGCGTATAGATCCCAGATCGCGTTGACGATCGCCGCGGTAGCAAGATGAATCGCCCCTTTTTCGGGACCGATCCAGCGAAGTTGGCTTTCTGTGGTGAGGCTCCGCCAGAAGCCGCTCATATCGGCCGCGATCGATTCGAGGCTGCGGCCGACGATCAGCGGCTTGAGCGCGTTGACGGCCGCGACGCAGACTTCGGTTCCGCGCCCGATCGTGAAAGTCAGGCCATGACCTTCGAGTCCGTCGCGACTATCGGTCGTCAGCACCACGTAAGCCGCCGAGTAATCGGGATCGGTATGCATCGCGTCGGAGCCCGCCCGGCTGCGCGAGGTGGGCGTCCTGATGTCGCGGACGCTGAGCCCGGTGATGATGCGTGCCATGGCTGATTCCTCGAATTCCTCTAATTTGTCTTCCTCTGACTTCTCTGGGCAGCATGCTAGCATCGAGACTTTCTGACCGTCGATGACTGAACCCGCGACCGCATACGCCGATCTCTGTCAGAGCTGGCCGCTGCCCTCCGCGCCGCGCCCGATCGTCGTGATCGGCGCCGGCAGTATCGTCCGCGACGCCCATCTGCCGGTCTACGCGCGGCTCGGATTCAAAGTGGCCGGAATCTTCGACGTAAATTCTGAGGCCGGCCGCGAGCGGGCCAGGTCATTCGCGATCGGGCGCGTGTTCGACTCGCTCGATGACGCGCTGGCGATGCCCGGGGTGGTTTTCGACCTGGCGATCCCGCCGGATCAGATCGCGAGCGTGGTCGAGCGGATGCCGTCCGGCGCGGCGGTGCTGATCCAGAAACCGATGGGGCGCGACCTGGCCGGCGCGCGCCGCATCCGCGAGATCTGCCGCGAACGAAAGCTCATCGCCGCAGTCAATTTCCAGTTGCGGTTCGCGCCCAACATGCTGGCGCTGGGAGATTTGATCGCGCGCGGATTAATCGGCGACGTGACCGATATCGAAGTGCGGCTCAACCTGCATACGCCGTGGGATTATTGGGCGTTCCTGAAAGGAGTGCCGCGGCTCGAAGTCCTGCTCCACTCGATCCATTACATCGATCTGATTCGGCGGCTGGCCGGAGAGCCGCGCGGGGTCTACTGCCGCGGCGCGCGCCATCCCCTGATGCCCGATTATCCCGACGTCAGCAGCAGCATCATTTCGGACTACGGCGATCTGGTCCGATGCAGTCTGACGCTCAACCACGCGCACAAGTTCGGACCGCGCGAGGCGATGTCGCAACTGAAAATCGAGGGCACGCGCGGCGCCGCGATCGCGAAGATGGGCGTGAACCTCAACTATCCGCACGGCGAGCCCGACGCGCTCGAAATCACGTCCGGCGCCGCCGGATGGACGCCGGTGCGATTGCGCGGCTCGTGGTTTCCGGAGGCCTTCGAGGGTCCGATGTCGAATCTTCAGCGCTTCGCCGCGGGCGAGGATCGCGCGCTGGTCTCAGGCGTGGACGACGCGTTGCGAACAATGGCGGTGGTCGAAGCGTGCTACGAATCGAGCGCGCGGGGCGCGACGCCGATCCCGAATGCGGACTGACGTTTCGCCGGCCCGATCAATTTCAGGTCGTGAAGCTGATCGCTGGCTGAGCGCGACGCTCAGCGAGAGAGCGAATGGCGCACGGTCTGCAGGATGTGCACGAAATCGCGCACGCTGCGCACTTCGCCCATCAGCGCGACCTGCGAGAGCATATCCATCTCTTCCTTGCTGACCGCATTGGCACGCAGCAAGCGCTCGTCCTTGCGGAACTCCTCCCAGGCCGAGTTGGCGCCCGGCTTGGGCTGCTGGAGCAGGGCTCTGGCCTCGGGGTTGGCGAGGAAGAACAGATCGCTGCGGTCGAGTCCGAGCACGTCGGCGAGCTTGGTGACGGTGTTGTCCGAGGGCCGGCGCTTGTTGGCCTCCAGATGGCCGACGAACGGAATCGAGGTCTCGATCTGGCCGGCCACCTCTTCCTGGGTCAGCTCCAGCTGCCGGCGCCGCTCGCGTATCACTTCGCCGAAAGTCCGCGTCTTGCTCTCTTTAACCATGGCCTCTCTCGGTCTCGCGTGTCGAATTTCCCGGGCACTTACGCGTGGGCGGGAAGCGCGTGGACTCGGCACCGAATATAACACTTTGGCGCGAAGTCATGCAACTAGTAGTTCCATGTTTCCGCCCTGAAGGCGTCGAGGCCTGAAAATTGGCCGGGCGGCCGGCGCGCGGGCCTTGCGTTGATGCGTGGGCTTGAAGGCCGGGGCGGCAAAAAGAGGCCGTCGAAAAAATGACGTCCCCTCTCCTGCTAAACGCCGCCCCGACCTTAACTTACGACGACCCCGCCTCAAGGCATATTCATCCGTGGCGCCCTGACCGCAGTCGTCGCCGCCATAGCGTGCTATAGCTTTGGTTCGTCGCTGCGCTACACGCAGGGGGCGCCGTTTCGTGATCAGGCTTCATTACGCCAATCGTTTGGAAAACCTGCTTGCGCCGCTGGCCGAAGTGGTCGCGGACTGCCAGGGGCGCCGGCCGCTCGAACGCCTGCATGTCATCGTGCCGAACCGGGTGGTCGAGCAGTTCGTCAAGCTCCGCCTGTGCGAGCGGATCGGCGTCGCCGCCAATCTCGAGTTTCCTTTCCTGCGGCGCTATCTCGCGCGCGTCGTGCAGGAGGCGAATCCGGCCCTCAAAATCCTGGAGGCGGAAGATCTTCAACTGGTGCTGTTCGAATGTCTGCGCGGTTCGATCCACCTCGATGCTCCCGAACTGCGGCCGGTTCGCCACTATGCCGAAGCGGGATCGAAGACTCCGGCCGACGTTGAGCTCAGGCTGTTCCAGTTGGCGGGCCAGGTTGCGCGGCTGTTCCGCGAGTATTCGATCACGCGGCGCGCGATGATTGCCCGATGGCAGCGCGGGCGGATCCAGAACGATGCCGGGCCGTTCGACGAGGCCGAGCGATGGCAACGCTATCTCTGGCTCAAGGTGTTCGGCGCGGATCTCAGCGTGCGGCCGGATTGGCTCGCCGCTCCGGAGTATCAATGGATGCTGTTGCCGGATGGATTCGACGCCACCGACCGGCGCGCGCTCAAGTCGGCGCTGCCCCCCGTCCTGCACGTGTTCGGACTCGCTTACGCCGGGCCGGCCTTCGCGAAGATGTTCGCGGACCTGGGCGAACTGATCGAGCTTCATATCTATGCGCTCAACCCATGTCTCGAGTTCTGGGAGGATGTCCAGAGTCCGGCCGGTATCGAGCGCGATCGATGGGTGCGGCGGCGCCAGAAGCTCGCTGTCGAGTTGCAGAGCGCGGCCGATCCGTTCGGCCTCGACGGCGGCGGCAACAATCCCGCACTGCGGCTATGGGCGCGCCCGGGGCGTGAGTATATCCGCCTGCTGAACGAGCTCACCGATTGCGACTTCGACCCGCACTTCAGCCGTCGCGAGGCCGGCCCGGACGCGCCGCAGTCCGCGCCGTCGCTGCTCCATCAGTTGCAGGAGAGCATCCTGATTCGCGAGGCCGAGCGTGCGCCGGTTCGCGACGCCGCCAATTTACCAATCGGATCGCCCGCCGACTCGAGCATCCGGTTTCTCGCCTGTCCCGGCGTCCGGCGCGAGGCGGAGATCGTTGCCGACACAATTTGGTCGCTGATCGAGCAAGAGCCGCCGGCCGGCTCGCCGCTTCGATTTCATGAGATAGCCGTGCTCGTGCCGGACCGCGCCTACGACGACTACCTCCCGCATCTCGAAGCCGCATTCGCCGCGTCGCACGAGATTCCGGTCGAAGTCGTCAACCGCCGCTTCGCGAGCGAGAGCCGCGTGGCCGAAGCGATCGGGATGCTGCTCCGGCTTCCGCTGGGGCGGTTCACGCGCGATGAGATGCTCCATCTGCTGACTCATCCGGCGATAACCGGCGAGGCCCCCGAGCTCGACACCGCGCAGTGGGCGCGATGGTGTGACGCGCTCGGAATCTATTTCGGCGCCGACCGGGACGATCTCGCCGGCACTTATATCCGCGACGACCTGTTCAATTGGGATCAAGCCTTGAAGCGGCTGGCGCTGGGCGTTTTCATGAGCGGCGGCGACCCGCGATTCTTTGCCGCTGCGGACGGCCGCGAATTCCTTCCGCACGAAGTCGCGCAGGACGAAGTGACCGCGGCCGCGGGCATGGTTCGCACCGCGCGAAGCTTGTTGTCGGACGCCTGCGAGATTAGATCGCGCCAGCTTGCGTTCGGCGAATGGGCCCGGATACTCGGCGATCTAATAAGCACTTACGTGCGCGTCACCGACCCGATCGACGAGCGAATCCGCGACTACTGCATCAGCGCGATCGAATCGATCGCACCGGCCGGCATCCGGAGCGATCCGGTGTCCTGTCAAATCGCGTGCGAGGCCGCCGCGGCGCGTATCGCGGATGCCGAGTCGCGGCGCGGACAGTTCGGCGAGCGCGGCGTAGCGGTGGGGCCGCTCTCCGCGCTGCGATCGATCCCGTTCAAGGTCATCTTCCTGCTCGGGCTGAACGAGGCCGGCTTTCCCGAGCGTCCGCGCCACGACCCGCTCGATCTCCGTCTCGTTAAGCGAATCGCCGGCGACGTGACGCCCACCGAGCGCGACCGATACCTCTTTGCCGAGACCTTGCTCGCCGCGCGCGAACGCGTTTTTCTCTCGTACGTTTCGCGCGATCAGCGCACCGCCGATCCGCTCGAACCGTCGGCGGCGATTCGTGAGCTGCAGTTCATTCTGCGCGGCTATGTCGATGAGGCAGCGCTCGAGCATCTGACGGTCGAGCATCCGATGAGCCGCTACGACCTGCGCTATTTTCCCGAGCTCGATCCGGATCGCGCCGGACCGGATGCGGAATCGGAATTGTTCAGCTTCGATCCCACCGCGCGGCGCGGCGCACGAATGGCGGCGCTGAGGCTCGACCTCGCCAGGCATTGCGGAGACGCTGCTCTTCCCGGCCGCGGCAGGATGCTGCTCAGCCGGCTTTCGCCGCCGGTGCAAAAGCGAATCAGCCGCGAGCTCCGAATCATGGATTTATCAGATGGGGCTGATGGAGGCGTGGCTGCGCGCGGCGCATCGGCGATCTCGCTTCCGCTGGCGGCGCTGCGGAGATTCCTGGAATGCCCCGTGCAGGGCGCGGCGCGATACGCGCTTGGAATGCGGGAGGATCAGGACGACGCCGGCGAGGACCATCAGGATGAGCCGGTCGCGCAATCGATCCTCGATCGCACCGTGATGCTGCGCGAGGCGTTCTGGAAATCGCGCGGCGACCGCGGCTCGGCGGCGCATGATTACCGCGATCGGTTTCGAATCGCGCAGGCGCAGGGCCGCGCGCCGGCCGGACTTTTCGCCGAAGAGGCGAATAGCGCCGACCTGATGGCGCTCGGCGAGTGGCTCGATCAGGCGCGCGAGGCGGGCGCGAGAGACCTCGCCGATTGGCAAGAGATCCGGATCGGACGCGGTGATGAATTCGCCAGTGCCGATCGTTTGCTGGACGAGATCGCCCTCGAGGTCGCGATTCCGCTTGCCGACAGCACCCACACGCGGACCGTGAAAATCCACGGCGCGCTCGGATTCGTATCGCCCGCCATGGACGCCTCGATCCGATGCGTCCTGCGGGACGAGCCGAAGGCCAAAGACTTCCTGCCGCTATTTTTCTCCGCGCTCGCGCTGGCCGCTTCCGGAGCGACCGAGGCGAAGGAGTTTGCGGCGATAGTTGTCAGCGGCGCGGGCGGCAGCGGCAAGCGGCGAATCAAGCGGTTTCGGCTTCCTCAGCCCGAGGCAGCTCGCGCATATCTCGCCGCGCTAGCCGCTGACCTGCTATCGGACGAGAACTACTACTTTTTGCCAATCGAGGCGGTTGAAAAGATCTGGCGCGCCTGGAAGCTAACGAAGGAGGAAACGAAAAAACGCGCCGCGGGCGGGGTCGATCTTATCGATCTGATCGACGGCGTGCGCGAGAACGAGCAATCCCGATGCAGCTCGGACTACGGGCCGATCCGCAACGCGCGCCGCTTCGACCCGCCCGGGGAAAGCGAGCTGAAGAGCATAATCGAACGGCGATTTGGACCGATCGGCAGCATCTTCGAGGACTAAGGACGCAGCGCCTTGAGCGAGATCAGCTACCACAGACCCGCGATCCTCGATCGTATCCCGCGCGACAATCACGCCGTAATCGAGGCGGGCGCCGGCTGCGGCAAGACCCACACGATCGAGCATCTGGTGCTGGACCTGGTGCTCGCGACGCCGTGCACGCTGGAGGAAGTCCTGGTCGTGACTTTCACCGAGAAGGCCACTACCGAGCTTCGCGGCCGAATCCGCGCGCTGCTCGAGCAGGTGCTCTATGGCGGCGCACCGATCGGCGACGCTCCCGGCGTGGAGCTGCGGACGCTCGACGAAACCGCCCGGTTCAGGCTGGAAGCTGCGCTGTTCTCCTTCGATCGCGCGCCCATCTTTACGATTCACGCCTTCTGCCAGCGCGTGCTCTCGGAGCTCGCGTTCGACAGCGGGATGAGCTTCCAGGTCGAGGTGGTGGACAGCCGCGGCGCTTTCCATGCGGCATTCCGAGCCGAGCTTCGCGAGCAGTTGGCGTCGGATGGACCGGCCCGCGCGATGCTCGCCGAATGGCTTGGGGACGGTACGGCCGATTCGCTGGAAGACTTGCTCTACACGGCGTACCGGAGTCGCTATCTGGAGATGCGGCGCGCGCAGCGGACCGGCGACGTGCCGCTCGAGGTCAGAGCCGTCGATTGGTTTGTGCCGCGAGTCGCGGATCGCTTCGGCCGCGACAAACGCGAAAGGGGCCAAATCGATTACGACGACATGCTGAGCCAGGTGTGGCGCGGATTCGACGGGACGCGCGGTGACGCGATCGTCGCGGCGTTGCGCGCGCGCCTGCGCTACGCCGTGGTGGACGAGTTCCAGGACACCGATGATTTGCAGTGGCAGATTTTCCAGCGCATCTTCGTCGAAAGCGAACGAACGAATCTTCTATATGTGGTCGGCGATCCCAAGCAGGCGATCTACGGCTTTCGGGGCGCGGACGTTTTCAGCTATTTGCGGGCGCGCAAGGAACTCGAGAGCCGCGGCGCTGCGAGGGTGCCACTGACCAGGAATTTCCGCTCGACCTCCGATCTGATCGAAGCCTGCAACTTGATCTTCGATCAGAAGGCGGCGGCGCCAATTTTCACCGGCGAGATTCGCCACGACGCGCCGGCCGAATGCGGAAGGCCGAACCTGCGAATAATCGACGCGGCGCAGAGGCAGATCAAGCCGGTCACCATATTTCGGTATCGGCCCGATGCTGCTCCGGGCTCGGCTGCGCGGATGAGGGCCACGATCGGGCGGCGAATCGCGTTGACGCTGCGGCGAATTCTCAACGATCCGCATCGCATCACGATCGAGGAGCAGGGCGGCGCGTCCCGGCGCGTCGAGCCGAACGACGTATTCATTCTCACTCGCAGCGGCGCCGAGAGCGTCGAGATCGGCCGCTACCTGCGCGAGTTCGATGTGCGGTTCGCGTTCTACAAGCAGGACGGACTTTTTCAAACCAGCGAGGCGTCGGACATCGTGGACGTGCTGAGAGCGGTCGAGGAGCCGGGGAATCGATCGCATCGGCTGAAAGCCTGGATGTCGCCGTTCTTCGGCGTGCCGCTGGCGGAGATCGCGGGAATCGGCGAAGCGCCGGCCGGCCATCCGCTCAACGAACGCTTGTTCGAATGGAAAGCGCTTGCCGATCAAGAACGCTTCGTCGAGTTGTTCGATCGCTTGCTCCACGAAAGCGGTCTGGTCGATCGCGAGCTGTTGCTCTCGAGCAGCGAGCGCGAGCTGACCAACTACCTTCACGTGCTCGAGATTCTGCTGGAGGAGGCGTTGCGAGAGCGGCTTTCGATCCGCGAGCTGATCGCGCGGCTCGAATCGTATGTCGCCGGGAGGGCGCTCCCGCCCGGAACTGAGAGCAACATCCAGCGGATCGAGAGCGAACGGCATGCCGTGCAAGTGATGACCGTTCACATGAGCAAGGGACTGGAGGCCGATGTGGTGTTCCTGTTCGGCGGGACCGGTCGCGGGCCGGATCGATCTCCGGTTGCGATTTACCACGAGGGTTACGAGCGGCGGCTCGCGCTTGGAAAGACCGAAAAGGATTCCGCGCGAGAGTCCATCAAAGCGGAGGAAGAGCAGGAGAACGAGCGCCTGATCTACGTGGCGCTCACGCGCGCGCGCGCGCAGCTCTACCTGCCGTTTTTCCCCGACGGCTCGACCAAGCGGAAGGTCAATGGATACTACGCGCGGCTCAACGATCGCCTGGCGGAGATGATCGGCGATCGAAGTTTCCCGGCGCGGTTGTTCGAGATCGAAGACGTTGACGATCGCGAATCCGCCCGCTCGGCGGCAGACCTTCCGGCGCGGCTCGCATCGTGGTCGCCACCCGAGGCGCTGATCGGAGACGATCGCGATGGGCCGCCCGAACGGCTCTTCGACGATCTCCGTCAGCGCCGCGCCGCTATGATTACTCGCTCGTACACCGCCCTGGAACGGTCGGCGCATCGCGATTTCGAGCCCGAGGACTTCAAGCGCGATCTCGAAGGAGCGGCCGCGGCGGCCGATCTGCCGGGCGGCCGCAACGTCGGCATTTTCCTGCACGAGGTGATCGAGAAGCTCGACCTGACTTCGCTCGCGGAGCCGATCGATCTGGCGTCGTGGAAGGGGCGCGGCGAGATTGCGCGGCTGTTCGAAGATACGATGCGGCGCTATCAGGTGCGCGATCCGAGATGGGCCGATCGCGGCCCCGAAATCGTCTTCAATACGTTGCGATCCTCGATCGAGCTGCGCGCCGGCGTCGCGATCGGTCCGCTATATAGATGTCCCAACGTCCGCGAGATGGAATTTCTCTACCCGATTCCGGAAACCTCGCATCCGCTGCTCGGCTCGGGCCGCGCCGGCGCCTGGACGGTCGAGCGCGGATACTTGAAGGGCTTCGTTGACTTCGTCTTCGAGCATCGCGGCGTGACTTACTTCGCGGACTGGAAGAGCGATCGGCTGGCGTCGTACGCGCTTCCCGCAATCGAGGCGCACGTGCGGCAACATTACGAGTTGCAGGCCGCGATCTACTCCGTCGGCGTCGTGCGCCTGCTGCGGATCCGGAGCGAAGCCGAGTACAACGCGCGTTTCGGCGGCCTGCTCTACCTGTTCATCAGGGGTATCAGGCCCGACGGCAACGGGCGCGAGGGCGTCTACTTCCGCAGGCCATCGTGGCATGAGATAGCCGGCTACGAGGCCAATCTGATCGGCGTCGCGCCGCCGTTCGAGGCCGTATCATGAGTGCCCGCCGTGAGTTGCTCGGAGTTGACACCGCGTGGCGTCGCTTCGAGGCCGCCAGCGGAGCGCGAAGTCATGGCTGGCTGGAAACGCGGCTGCGCGGAATCGAATCCAGGGCCGACGGCGTCAACCTCGTCCCCGGATGCGTCCAGCTCGCGGCGGAGATCGCCGCGCTCGAACCGGACTTGCCCGACGGCCAGCGGCTCGCCTTGATTCTGCTGGCGTTGGTGTCGCTCGCCGCGCTGAGCGAAGGCAGCACGCGCTTCCCGGTCAGCGGGCCTGGGTCGCGCGAACCGATGCGGCGAATGCTCGGCGCGCTCTGCGGAGAAGCTGAAGCTGACGCGATGGCCGTGGCGATCGAGGAGTTGCTTGAAGCGGGCGCCGCGCGCGGTATCGTCGGCCGCGAGGCACGCGACTACAAGCCGCTGCTCTATCTCGCGCCGTTCATATATCAGCAGCGGATTCATTCGGCCGAGGCGGCGCTCGCGTCGCGGTTGACGGCCCTGACCGGACGCACAATGTCTCCCGCGATTGACGAACGTACGCTCCGCGCGGCGCTGTCCGATGTGATCGCGAGGCCAAGCACCGCCGGCGGCAAGCCGCTGACGCTCTCAGGCGAGCAGTGCGAGGCGGTCGTGGCGGCGGTCCGCTCGCCTTTCGCGGTGATTTCCGGCGGTCCAGGCACGGGCAAGACCTCGATCGCGCTGGCGATGCTGCGCGTGCTGATCCGTCTCGGCCTCGCGCCGCAAAAGATCGCGCTCGCTGCTCCGACCGGAAAGGCGGCGAACCGGATGGGGGAGTGCATCCGCGAGGGCCTCTCGCAGATAGCAAATCGTGGCGACAATGACGACGCTCTGATTGCGGACTGCCCCGCGCCCTCGACCATCCATCGGCTGCTGGACTATTCGCCGAGCCTCGGCCGCTTCCGCAATCACCACAACAATCCGCTCGCCGCGTCGGTGGTGATCGTCGACGAAGGCTCGATGCTCGACCTGACCCTGATGGAGCGGCTGCTCGACGCGATTTCCCCCGATGCTCAGTTAACTATCCTCGGCGACGCCGACCAGCTTCCGTCGGTTGCGGCCGGCGCCGTATTCCGCGATCTGACGTCAACTATAGGAGACAATCTGAGTCGCGACCGCGGCGGCGTAGCAAGTGTCCGGCTTAGCCAGGTCTACAGATTCGATCAGACCAGCGCACCCGGCCGGGCGATCTCGCTGCTTGCAGAGTCGATCAACCGCGGCGTCGCGGACGTGATGGCAGCCCGCGGCGACGATGGCATGCCGGTAGTCACGCGACGACTGTCCGCCAAGGAGATCGCCTTCGCCGGCGCCGAGTACCTGGGCAATAGGGCCGGCGTGACTTCGGAGTTCGTCGAACAGGACGTTCTGCAGGACTTGCTCGATCGATGGTGCACAGAACAGGTGCGTGGCGACGAAGAAACTCGCGAACTCGCAGCCAGGACTTACTCGATTTCGGAAAACGGCTTCGAGCAGGCCGAGCGCGATCGCCTGAAACGTCTGTTCGCGTGGCGCGCGGCTTCGCGAATACTGTGTGTCACGCGGGTGTTCGAGGCCGGCGCCGATCGAATCAACCAGCGTTTGCGCCGCGCCGCCGCCGGGAAGGCTGGAGCGAGCCGCGATGGGTTCAACTCCGGCGAGCCCGTGATGGTGCTCCGGAACGATTACGAGCGGATGCTGTTCAACGGCGACCAGGGGATCGCGCTCCCGGTACGCCCGCCGGAGGGCAGGCCGCTCATGATGGCGGTGTTTCCGCGGGGCGACAACTTCGTCGCGTTTCGTCTCGACGCGATGAGAGACGACCTCGAACTCTGCTACGCGATGACGGTCCACAAGGCGCAGGGATCCGAATTCGACACGGTTGCCCTGATCCTGCCGGCGACCGATATTCCAATACTCACTCGCGAGATTGTGTATACCGCGGTCAGCCGCGCCCGAAAGTCAATGACTATCGTAGGCGACGAGGAAATCCTGCGCATTGGGATATCGCGCAAAGCCGAGCGCTACTCGGGCCTGAGCGAACAGATCGCGGCGCTGACGGGTCAGATTGGAATGCGGCGAGCTTGATCGCGACGGTCAAACCCTTTTACTCTGCAAGCGCTGATTCCGAGGTGCAGATTCCGAGGTGATAGATGAGGTTTGAAAATATCGATCTCGATCGGATAGCGGCGGAAGTTCAGGCGGGTGCGGAGCTCGGACGCGATATCGCGCGCGCGGTGCTCGATTGGCCCGATGAACGGCTCTCCGATTTGCTCGCTGCGACGCTGAAAGTGCGCGCGGTGAGCTTCGGACGCCGCGTGAAGATCTGCGTGCTGCGCAACGCGCAGAGCGGCATCTGCCCCGAGGACTGTCATTACTGCTCGCAATCGAAGCTCTCCAAGGCCGACATTCCGGTCTACAAGCTGCAGAGCGTGGCAGAGCTGGTCGAGGGCGCTAGGCTCGCGGTCCAGAGCGGCGCGCGGCGCTACTGCATGGTGTGCAGCATGCGCGGGCCGACCGACGCCGACGTCGAGCGCCTCGGCGAGGCTTGCGAGCGTATCCGCACAGAGTTCCCGAATCTGGAGCTATGCCTCTCGCTCGGCCTGATGTCGCTCGAGCAGGCCCAACGCCTCAAGCGCGCCGGCGCCGGATGGATCAATCACAACCTCAACACCAGCCGCCGCTTCTATCCAAGCATCTGCACCACTCATACCTACGACGACCGGGTCGAGACTATCGCCAACGTCAGGGCCGCCGGACTTTCGACCTGCTCGGGCGGGATCATCGGGATGGGCGAGAGCGACGAGGACATCATCGACTTGGCCTACGCGACGCGGCGGCTCAAGATCGATTCGGTGCCGGTGAACTTTCTCCATCCGATCGGGGGCACGCCGTTGGAGTCGACGCGCTATCTCACGCCGGAGAAATGCCTCAAGGCGGCGTGCCTCTTCCGTCTGCTCAATCCGAACAGCGAGGTTCGCGCGGCGGGCGGCCGCGAGCTGCATCTCGGCGAGCGGCAGGGCGAGGTCTTCAACGCGGTCAACTCGATTTTCGTCAACGGCTACCTGACCACCGCGGGATGGGAGTACGCGCGCACGCGAGAGCTGATCGAGCGCGCGGGCTTCGAGGTGGAACCGGTGTAGGGCAGTCTACCCGCTGGCGGCGCGGCGGCGGGTACGAGGTGATTCGTCGGCGGCGTCCTTGGCCGGCTCGTCGAACAAGCCTGCGTTATCGTC
>Ga0209415_10010013_pt1 | contig 16188 bp, 15 predicted proteins | sample PeaSoiSIISIP2007_FD_187696 | JGI IMG/M metagenome (GOLD analysis project Ga0209415, IMG submission 187696) | Peat soil microbial communities from Weissenstadt, Germany - SII-SIP-2007 (SPAdes) (version 2) | ecosystem: Environmental > Terrestrial > Soil > Wetlands > Peat | place: Germany...
TCGCACTGCTGGTACGGCGGCGGCACCGCGACGACATGCGCGTTCTCGAACTCCGACACGCTGTCGACCATCAACGGCGCGAGCCCGATCACGCTCACCGGTGCCCTTCCGGCCGGCAGCGACCGGTACTTCACGGTCGCGCTCGAGCTCCAGGGCACAGCCGGCAACAACGTCCAGGGTCGGACGGCTGACGCCGACGTCACCTGGCACGTCGACCAGTAAGGAACGGGGAAACCCAAGGAATAGGGGCATGACCACCAGGCCGGATCCGCTCCTGATCCGCCTGACCGAGACAGGTGCCGCCGCCGTTCGCGGCGGCGGCACCGGCCTCACAGCCCCGACTCGGCACACACCATGAAAAACCTCCAGACACTCAAGCTCAACGCGTCCTCGATCCGCGCCGCGGCCGCTCCCTCGAGCCGGCCCACCCCGATCGAGACGGCGCCCGAGCAGCCCGCGCAGGTCGCGCCCGCTCAGACCGACGTCGAGCGCCCCGCGATCCGCGCGATCCGCCCTGCGGGCGGCCTGAGGAAGCACATGCTCGTGCTCCTCGCCGTCGAGGCCGCCGCCACCCTCGCCGCCGTCGCGGCGACCGGCAGCATCCACAACACGATTTTCCGCATCGCGATCGCCGGAGCCGCGCTCACCATCGCGCTCCTCGTCGCGATCGAGACGGCAGTGTCGCTCCGCCGCGCGCGCCCCACGAGCGCAGCTGCAGCCACGGCGTCCGCCGCTCCGCGGAGGCCGCTCCCCAAGAGCAGGATCGCCCTCCTGTTCGTGATGGCGATCGGCTTCGCCACCTACTTCGGCGGCGGCGGCACGTTCGCCGGCTTCACCGCCGAGACGACCAACCCGAACCAGACCCTCGCGTCCGGCACCCTCACGCTCCGGAACAACGTGACCTCGAACTGCGACTCGCAGCTCGGAGAGTCGAACAACAACACGAACGAGAACTGCAACGTCGCGTTCGCGTTCACGAACCAGGAGCCCGGCGTCTACACCGGCACCGCGACCGTCACGCTCACGAACACCGGCAGCCTGAACGCGTCGAAGCTGTACCTCTGGGCGCCGTACGCCAACGGCGTCTTCAACGGGGCGACCATCAACCCGACCAACACGGTCACCACGCTGAGCCTCTACGCGAGCGGCCACGGGCCGGCCGGCCTCGAGGGCACGATCGCCGGCGGCGACCTCGTCGTCGTCACGTACGGCCCCAACTCGCAGACGTTCAAGGTCGGCCCTGCGGGCGCGGCCCCGGGAGCGACCTCGATCCCGATCGTCAACGACGGCACGTACCCGAACGTCGCGACCATCACCATCTCGGCGGGCGCGACCGTGGCGGACACGTCGAGCGACACCACCGCCGCCAACACGGATTGCTACGACACGCAGCAGACGGTCTACACGTTCAACCCGACGACGAACAACCCGCTCTGCTCGGCGACGCTCCTGTACGTCCAGGAGACGACCGGCGGCAAGAACTACTGCTGGTACGGCAGCGGCCACGGCTCCGCGACCGGCATGTGCGACGCGCCGATCTCGACGAAGCCGAGCGCCGTCTCCGGCGGCGTCGTCGCGGCCGGCTCGTACACCGTCACGGCTCTCACCGGGAACATCAAGAGCGGCGACACGCTCGCGTTCACCGAAGGCGCGAACCAGGTGACCTGTCCGGCGAGCGCCAACTACTACATCGGCGTGACGAGCATCACCGTCGGCGCCTGCACCCTCGTCACCGGCGTGAACAGCGGGTTCGACAGCAACACCGTCATCACCGACACCACCACGCTCGGCACGATCGCGAGCGACTCGTCCGACACGATCTCGCAGTTCGACATCCACAAGAACTACGGCTTCAAGCAGGAGCTCACGCCCGTGAGTGCGAACGGCACGCTCACGCCGACGGGCACCGACCTCGCCTCCAGCGCTGCGCGGACGTTCGTCGTCGGTGTCGTCATCCCGGGGCCGGCCGCGGCACAGAACCAGCTCCAGGGGCTGAAGTCCACCTTCGGGCTCACCTGGCACATCGACCAGTAGGGACATGTCGCCCAAGACGGTCAAGAAGCTGCTCCTGAGCCTGATCGTCGTGGGGATCCTCGGCTCCTTCACGGTCGGCGGGACGTTCGCCGTCCTCAACGGCGAGGGTTCCAACCCGAACGACTCGATCGCGAGCGGCACGCTCACGCTGACCGAGACGCTCACGCCGACGAACCCGCCCGACACGACCTGCCTCTCGCAGAACGGCGCCCTGAACGTCAACACCGGCTGCTTCACGATCCTCAGCAGCGCGACCGTCATGTACCCGATCCCGAGCGCCGCCCAGCCCCCGCTGCCGGCGGCGAGCACGTATCAGAGCGCGCACATCTCGATCCAGAACAGCGGCACGCTGCCCGAGACGCTGAAGCTCTACATGCCGAGCTGCACGTACGCCACCACCACGGGCGCCCCGAGCCCGGGCGGGACGAACCCCTGCTGCCCCGGCACGGCCAGCGGCGCCCTCCCGGCCGGGCCGTGCAACGCCGGCAGCCTGGACTTCTTCATCCAGGAGACGAACGCGCCGACCGCACCGCCGAGAACATGGACGAACCTCGCGTCCTGCATCTGGCCCGTCTCGGCGGTGGCCGCGTGCACGCTGAGCGACGACCAGCTCGGAGGCTTCTGGGCGCTCCACCACGACAACACCCACTACCTCTCGCTGGGCACCATCGCCGCGGGAGCGACGCGCTACTTCCAGATCGCGGTAGCCGAGCCGTTCGACGCCGCCAACGGCCTCCAGGGCGAGACGGCGACGTTCGCCCTCTACTGGCACGCCGAGTAGTAGAAGAGGGCAGTTGGCCGCCGGAATGAACATAATGGCGCTCGAGATGACGACGTCGTCGCAAACGACGCCGCAGGAGTCCGAGGCGGTTCCGGCAGTCCAGGAGCGCTCGGCCCTCGGTCTTGTGGGCAAGATCCTCGGCTGGATCGCGATGATCGCGGCCGGCCTGGTCGTGCTCGGTCTTCTCGCCGTCACCGTCGGCCCGCGATTCCTGCCCTACCAGGCGCTCATCGTCCGGTCGGGCTCGATGTCCCCCACCATCCCCACCGGCTCGATCGTCTTCTACACGAAGATCGACTCGTCCCAGGTGAAGGTCGGGGACGTCATCGTGTTCAGCAAGCCGGGAGCGACGAACGAGAAGGTCACGCACCGTGTCTACAAGATCGGCACCAACGCCACCGGCAGGTACTTCATCACCAAGGGTGACGCGAACGGCACGCCCGACGACTGGCAGGTGCCCGCGGTGGGCACCGGCTGGATCGCCAGGTTCCACCTGCCGTCCGTCGGATACGCCCTCGTGTACCTCCAGTCGACGCTGGCGCGCCTGCTCCTGCTCGTCATCCCCGCGATCCTGCTGGGAGCGATCACGCTCTACGAGATCTGGCAGGACCGCGCTCGAGGCACGACGGCGTGAGCCCGCGGGCCCGCAAATGGGCCGCCGCCGCCGCAGTCGTCGCGCTGGTCGCGGGCGGGACGCTCGCGTTCGGGCAGGTCACCGGCACGTTCGCGATCTTCACCTCCGAGGTGGAGAACCAGAACAACGTCTTCGACGGCAGCTGGATCCCGGCGCCGAGCGCGGCCACCTCGTCGCTCGACGGCAGCCCGTACTCGCAGGAGCACCTCGCCTGGACGTCGGGCAATAGCGCGGGCACTCCGTCGCCGAACCCGGTCACCGGGCAGACGATCTATTACGCGGACGGCGGCACCGGCGCGAGCGCGAGCTGCGGCGCCTACGGCGCGTTCTCGACCACGACCGCAGCAGCGACGACGGCCGACATCACCGGGACGAATCTCGGCGACTGGTGGTGCTTCGAGGTGTTCTCGACCTCGGCGGCCGCGACCACCTCCGGCTCGTGGACGTCCGGCGTGGCGACGTTCACAGCGCGCCAGCTCTTCGTCACCGCCACCTTCGACCAGCACAACGTCACGACGGCGAACACCGCTCGGAACGGCGACCAGATCATCCTCACCTTCAACCAGAACCGCGGCGCGTGGAACGGCGGCAACGGCACCGCCGACGTCCGCTTCTGCAACACCGGGAGGGTCCAGATCTCGACCACCAACCCCGCGTGCGGCACCACCACGAACTTCGGCGTGATCACGGGCCAGACGGTGGGGACGAACATGACGTGCAACACCTCCACCACGGCCGGCAACGGCACCACCACGCTGACGATCACCCTCGCGGGTTGCAGCGGCGCCGGCACGTCGGCCATCGGCGCCGGCACGGCGACCTTCACGCCGACCGGGACCATCCTCGCCGCCTCCGCCGGGACGAACCTCTGCTCGAGCGCGGCTGCGCCGGTCTGCACGGCGACGACGACGGACCGTTTCTAGGAGGCCGCGATGGCGGTGACCGAGGATCCCTGGCTCGCCTGGAACGACGAGGCTCCGCTGCGCGCCGGTCGCGAGGAGCCGCCCGACCGCTGGTACCGGCGCCGCGAGCTCCACCTGGCGATCGGCATCGCCGTCGCCGTTCTCACGGTCATCTTCGCGGGCGACCGCGCCGCCGCCGGCGCACGCGCGACCCTCGATTCGAGGCTCGTCCAGGCGGGCGCGGGTGCCGATGCCGGTCTCGTGGACATCGAGTCCGAGCAGCTCTCGGCCGTGCGCGCCGTCGCCTTCACCCAGGGCGTCGCGCAGGCGCTGGCCGCGCACGACGGGCCGGCGCTGAACAGGCTCGTCACGCCCATCCAGGCGAACTCGACCGTGCCGATGGTCGACGTCGTCGAGCCGGACGGCAAGGTGCTCCTCGCCGTCCGCGCGAAGGGCGCACCCGCTCCGGTCGCCTCGCGCAAGGGCCTGCAGGCCCTCGGGCAGGCGCTGCGCACGGCGCACGGCGTGCGCGGCGGGCGGCTGAGCGAGGTCGTCATCTACCGCAGCGGCCCCACGCTCCTCACCATCAGCGCGATCGTGCTCGGCAACAAGCCCGTCGGCGCGGTGCTCGCGATGACGCCGCTCGCCGACGTCCTCGGCCGGCTGTCACAGGAGGTCGGCGCCGATCTCACCGCCTACGACGCCGTCGGCGACCCGATCGCAACGAGCGCGAGCTTCACGCCGAAGCGGGTCGACTCCGACACGGCGCAGACGCTCATGGGCGGCGGCGCGATCGTCACCCGGTACGTCTACGCCGACCACCGCGAGAAGCTCGGCCGCCTCGTCGTCGACCACCAGCCGGACGCCGTCCTCGGAGCCTCCCTCGAGGACGACAGCAACGTCACCGGGCGGATGGTGAGCATCTACACGGCGCTCGGCATCCTCTGCACCGTCCTCATCCTCGCGGGCTACTGGGCGCGCGTCGTCGTGGCCCGGCGCAGGGGCCGCGCATGAAGCGCCTGGCCGTTCTCGCCGCGACGATCGGCGCGCTCGCCGCGCCCGCGCTCGCCCACGCCGCGCCGCCGATCGCGCGGCCGAACCCGGCGGTGTACCCCGTCGTGCTCGACTACACGAATCCGCTCTTCGGCCCGGACGGGGCACCGACGACGCTGGCGCCGCTCGGACAGGCGGCCATCCAGGCATCGACGAACGACGGGGCCTATCTCACCTTCGAGAGGCAGGGCGACCTCGGCGGCTTCATCCCGGCGCCGCTCGGAAGGCTCGCGCTCTCGAGCGGCGGCCGCGACGTCCTCGCCCCCGGCACGCACAAGGCGCAGATCCCGCTGTTCGCGCAGGCTGCGGGCGGCAAGGTCTCGAGCTTCACGTTCACCGGGTCGAACCCGCTCGGCGGCAACCAGCCGCCCGACAACGGCAAGCAGACCGTGCCGGGCATCGGGTTCCCCGTGCAGCCGCCGCCCCCGACGGGCGGAAACACCGTGCCGCCCGCGAACCAGGGCTTCGGCGGCCGGCCGAACACCGGCAAAGGCTCCGGCGGCGCCCCGCCCGGCGGAACGACCACGACCGGCGGCGGAAACGGCGGCGGCGGCGGCACGACGACGACACGGCCCAAGCCGCCGCCCACGACTACAACGACTACCACGACGACAACGACGACTACCGGCGCGACCACCACGACCGGGACGACGACGACCACCGGCACCACCACGACCACCGGCGGCGGTGGAGGCGGCGGCGGCGGCGGTTGCACGGGCGGCACGTGCGCTTCGGGAAGCTGCGGCGTTCCCGGCCTTCAGATCGACAGCAACCTCCCCGGCTGCAAGGTCGTCCTCTCCGGCGCCGAACCATCGAGCTCGGCCCCGGAGATCTTCACGATCACCAACACGAGCAACACGCCTTACACGGTCTCACTCGAGGTCGTCAGAGCCGGGAACAACGGCCCGCTCTGGGGGACGGACCCGAACAACGCCTTGCGGATGGCCGCCTGGGCGCCATCCCTAGGTGGCCCGCCGGTGACCTTCCCGTTCCTCTCCTCCTGGACCGGGCACTTCTCTGCGCTCGCCATCCCGATACTCAATCCGGGCGACCCGCCAATCCAGGTCGAGGTCGAGCTCTACCTCCCGGCCGCCGCCGGCAATGCCGACCAGAACAAGGAAGCCGACATCACCTTCAAGTTCCAAGCCCAGGGATGAATCAGGTATGACCCTCACCTGAGGGCTTGAGTTCCGGCCGGGCTAGGCCATACCATCCCCCTTGGCGTTTTGATGTCTGCGGCGACATCGAAGAGCGCGGCCCGCGGCGGGCGCGCGCTCATCATGGTGGCTGGGCTGCTCTGTGCAGCGGCTGCCCTCGTGGGCGGCGCGTCGGCATCGAGCCTCGCGCTCTGCACCACCACCACCTCGGCTCCGACGGCGACCCCGTCGTCGACCGTGGCCGGGACGCCGATCACATACACGGCGACGGTGACGGCCTCGAGCGGCTGCGCCAACGGAAGCCCGACCGGCACGGTCGCGTTCTTCTCGAACTACGTCGTCGGCGGCCAGCCCACCTCATTCCAGATCGGGAGCCCCACGACGCTGCAGCCTTCGGCGACCCCCGGCCAATCGGTCGCCACGCTCGTCGACAACAGCCTGCCCGCCGGCACCTTCGCGATCACGGCGTCGTACACGAGCAGTAACGAGTCGCTCTTCTTCGACTCCGGGCCGAGCGCGGGCACGAGCGTCGTCATCCAGAGCAACGCCCTGCACACGACGGTCATGAACTTCACCGAGAACCCCTCGACGCTCGTCGTCGGGCAGACCGTCACCTTCCACGCGCAGATCACCGCGGTCGACACGAACGGCAATCCCACGGGGACGATCCCGACCGGCACCGTCGACTTGTCCGCGGGCCCGACGGCCGCCTCCGGGCAAGTCCATTTCGCCTCGGTGGACCTCGACAGCACGGGCTCGTTCACCTACTCGTACGGCGGCTTCGTTCCCGGCGACTACATCATCATCGCGTCGTACACCGGCGACCCCGTCGACCAGGGGATCTCCGGGCAGCTGCCGCTGACGGTGCTCCCGAGCTCGAGCTCCATCGCGACGAGCACCGCGGTCACGGCCAGCCCGGGCTCGATCTCCGCCGGCGACTCCAGCACCTTCACCGCGCACGTCGTCGAGACGGCGACCCAGACGCCGCCGCCCGCCGGCGGCACGGTCGACTTCTTCGCCGGTACCAACTCCACGAACCTCGACCTCGAGGGTGTCGGGACGCTCGACGCGAACGGCAACGCTCAGCTCTCCGCGGCAAACTTCACGCCCGGCTCGTACGACGTCCGCGCGCAATACCTCGGCGACTCGAGCAACAACATCTCCGGCTCGTCGGGCGACACGACGCTGCTCGTCAGCACGAGCGGCAGCGGCGGCAACCCGACCACGACCGCGACGCAGCTCGCCTACACCGGCGCCGTCGAGGCGACGTACGGCACGCAGGCGACCCTCAGCGGCCAGCTCGTCGAGGGCGGCGGCGGCGCCCTCGCCGGCGAGCCGCTGACGCTGACCATGGGCTCGCAGAGCTGCACGACCGGCCTGACCGACGGCAGCGGCAACGCGTCGTGCCAGATCACCGTGACCCAGAGCGCGGGCCAGTACCCGGTGACGGCGACGTTCGCGGGCGACAGCAACTGGACGCCGAGCAGCGGCTCCGGCACGTTCACCGTCGATCCGGCCGCGACGACTCTGACCTACGACGGAGCGACGACGGCCGCCTACGGCGCCGACGCGACCCTGTCTGCGACGTTGAAGGACCCGAACGGCAATCCGGTCGCGGGCGAGAGCGTCCATCTGACGATGGGCTCGCAGAGCTGCGACGGCGTCACCGATTCGAACGGCGAAGCGGCCTGCACGATCACCGTGTCGCAGGCGCCCGGCCCGTATCCGATCGCGGCCACGTTCGGGGGCGACGGGAACTACAGCGGGAGCAGCGCGTCCGGCACGTTCACGGTGACCGCCGTGCCGACGTCGACGACGTACACCGGCGACACGCAAGGTGCTCCGAACGCCCCCGCGACGCTGTCGGCGACGCTTACCGACTCGCACGGCTCCCCGATCGCCGGCGAGACGGTGACGCTGACGCTCGGCTCGCAGCACTGCACGGCGACGACGGACGCGAACGGGAAGGCCTCGTGCACGATCACGATCTCGCAGCCCGCCGGCACGTACGCGATCACCGCGTCGTTCGCCGGCGACGGCGGCTACCTCGCGAGCCAGGCGACCGGGACGTTCACGGTCGTCTCGAGCGCGACCGTCGTGCACGTCGCTTCCGTCCCGCCGGTCCTCGTCGGCAGCACGGTCAGCCTCGGCGGCACGCTGCTCGCGGGCGGCTCCCCGCTCCCGGGCAAGACGCTGACGCTCTCGCTCGGCTCGCAGAGCTGCACGGGGACGACCAGCGTGACCGGCGCCGCGTCGTGCTCGGTCACCGCGAGCGGCCCGCTCGGCCCGACCCCGGTCAAGGCGGCGTTCGCCGGGGATGCGACCTACAAGCCGGCGTCCGCGACGGGCTCCACCTACGTCTACGCGCTCACGCCCGGCGGCGGCTCGTTCGTCGTCGGCGACAAGACCGACACCGGCTCCGTGACCTTCTGGGGCGCGCAGTGGTCGAAGCTGAACTCGCTGAGCGGCACGCCCGCGCCGGACTCCTTCAAGGGCTTCGCGCTGTACCCGTCGACCCCGCAGTGCGGCGTGCCGTGGAGCACGGACCCCGGCAACAGCGCACCTCCGCCCGCCGGCCCGCTGCCCGCATACATGGCCGTGATCGTGACGAGCGCGGCCGCGAAGGCAGGCCCGACGATCTTCGGCAACACGGTGGCGATCGTCATCGTCCAGACGAACGCGGGCTACAAGAACGACCCGGGCCACGCAGGAACGGGCACGGTCGTCGCGACGCTCTGCACCGGGTCGCCGGTGCTGAACAAGCCCGCGACGAAGACGACGTACACCGGCGCGACGCAGAGCACGACCGGCACCGCCGCGACGCTCTCGGCGACGCTGACGGACGCGAACGGCAACCCGGTCGCCAACGAGACGGTCACGCTGACGATGGGCTCGCAGAGCTGCACCGGCAAGACCGACCCGAAGGGCAACGTCTCGTGCTCCATCACGATCACGCAGGCCGCGGGCAGCTACCCGGTGACGGCGACGTTCGCCGGGGATGCGGGCTACGCCGGCAGCACGGGCTCCTCGAGCTTCACCGTGTCGGCACCCGGGCTCTGCCAGGCGAAGGGCGCGAAGTGCGAGTCGCTGCTCGCCGATCCGTCCGTCAACGGCTCGACGCTGTCGATCGTCTACATGGACGACACGCCCATCAACGCAAGCAAGCCGCCCACCGCCGTGCTGAACGGGCAGTCCCTTCACGTCACGGTGACGCCGACGTTCGGCAAGCCGCAGAACTACGTCGACCGGTACGGCGGCTCGACGTCGACGAGGTACGAGTCACTGCTCACGTTCACGCTGCCGTCCGGCCTCGCGCCCGGCACCTACACCGTCGTCGTGACCGCCTACGACAGCGACGGCGACTTCGACCAGTACGCGTGGTCGGTCACCGTCGGCTCCACGAACGGCGGGAACGGCGGCGGTAGTGGCGGCAGTGGCGGCGGCGGCTGCCAGCACTACGGGATCTAGCCGCCGGGCCTCCACAGCGGCTCTTCGACGCCCGCAGCAGCGTTCGCGGCGCGCGCGGCGATGAAGAGCAGGTCGGACACGCGGTTGAGGTAGACGCGCGCAAGCGGGTTCACGTCGGCCTGCAGCGACGCGAGCTCGGCGCGGCGGGCAGTGGTGCGAGCGACGTGCAGCCGCGCGGCCGCCTCGCTCCCGCCCGGGAGAACGAAGCTCTTGAGCTCCGGCAGCGGCGCGTTCAGCTCGTCGCACGTGCGCTCGAGCGCGTCGACCATCGCCTGCGTCACGCGCAGCCGGTCGTCCGTGGCCGCGAACGGGACGGACAGATCGGCGCCGACGTCGAACAGCTCGTTCTGGACGCGCTCGAGCGGCGCACGCAGCGCGTCGGGGAGATCACCGGCGAGCACGACGCCGATCTGCGCGTTCAGCTCGTCGGTCGCCCCGTAGGCGGCGATGCGCGGGTCGAGCTTCGACACCCGCGATCCGTCGCCGAGGCTCGTCTCCCCTGCGTCGCCGCCGCGCGTGTAGATCTTCGTCAGCCGCACCGGCTCGTCGCGCTTGCGCATGCGCGTAGGTTACGTCTCGTGCCGAACGTCGTCCGCGTCCTGCGCGCCCTGCACGCCGGTGTGAACGCCGCGCGGGGGCCTCAGCCGCCGCCCGTCCCCCACTTCGGCACCGGCAGGACGGCCCGCGTCGCGAAGGTCGCGCTCGGGCTCGGCATCGCGGCAGTCGCGCTCGTGGCCGTCGACGCTCCCGGGGCGCTGCCGCACGCGTGGGTGCCGTATTACCGGCTCGGCTCCGCGATCGTGCTGCTCCCGGTTGGCACATGGCTCATGCTCCGCGCGCGGCGGCGGCGATCGCTCCGGGGCCTGCGCGCGCGCACGATCGAGCGCACGCTCGAGCTCGGAGGCAGCATCATGCTCCTGGTCGGCGCGCTCGAGCTCGCGCTCGCGCTGGTCCACCTCCTCTGATGCGCGTCCGGACGCTCGAGCAGGCGGCGGCATGGGTGGACGAGGTCGGGATTGCGCTGCTCTTCCCGAACGGCGACTACGTCCTGCCGTCGCTGTGGGAGGCCGTCGCGGGCGACCCGGTGGTGAACTGGTCGATCCGCGACGACGACGGCGCGTACGTCGCCTTCACGCCCGACATGGAAAGGGTGTGGAGCTGGAAGGACGAGCTCCCGGCCCGCCGCCTCGCGTGCGTCGGGCTCCACGTCGCGCGCACGTCCTCGCTCGTCGCGCCCGCGCTCATCCCGGAGATCTATGCGCTCACCGCGGAGTCGCGCGGCGCTCTCGACGGCCTGGAGCTCGAGATCGCCCAGGCCGCGGAGGCGCTCCGTCGCCCGGCGACGCGCCGCGAGCTGCGCCGTCTCGTCGGCGCCGAGAAGCGGTACGCCGACCGCGCGATCAACGCGCTGCAGCGCAAGCTCGTGCTGACGAACGCCGGTCTCGACACGGAGGGCAGCGGCTGGGGCGCGACGCTGCACGACCTCTTCGCCCGGCGTTGGCGGCAGAAGCTGCGGCGCGCGCCCGCGCGCGAGGACGCGGTCACGACCCTCGCCGCCGCGGTCGTGCGCGGCGCGGGCGAGGTGTCGGTCGCCGACCTCGCCGCGGCGCTCCGGCTACGCCGACGGGAGGCGGCGGAGACGCTCGACCGGCTGGAGGCGGAAGGCGCCGTCACGCCGAGTCGGCGTGACGACCTCCGACTGTGGACTGCTGCCGGCCGAGGATCGAGCGCGCGATCACGAGCCGCTGGATCTCGCTCGTCCCCTCGTAGATCTCGGTGACCTTCGCGTCGCGGTAGTAGCGCTCGACGGGGAACTCCTTCGTGTACCCGTAGCCGCCGAGGATCTGGATGGCCTCGCCGGTCTGGCGGCGCGCCATCTCCGAGGCGAAGAGCTTCGCCTTTGCACCCGCTTCGGTGTGCGGCCGGTCGTGCTGCTTCAACCATGCGGCGCGGTAGGTGAGGAGGCGCGCGGCGTCGATCTCCATCGACATGTCGGCGAGCTTGTTCTGGATCGCCTGGAAGTCGGCGATCGGGCGACCGAACGCGTGCCGCTCCTTCGCGTACTCGCGCGCGACGTCGTACCCGGCCTGCGCGATCCCGAGCGCCTGCGCGGCGATGCCGATGCGGCCGCCGTCGAGCGTCGCCATCGCGACGCGGAACCCTCTCCCCTCCTCGTGCAGCAGGCGGTCGCGACCGACGAACGCGCCCTCGACGACGATGTCGTTCGTGACCGACGAGTTGAGGCCGAGCTTCTCCTCGTCGCGCGTGACGCGCACGTGGTCAGCGTCGAGGACGAACGCGCTCACGCCGCGGGCGCCGGGCGTGTCCGGGTCGGTGCGCGCAAAGAGCAGGAACGTGCCCGCGTAGCGCCCGTTCGTGATCCACTGCTTCGCGCCGGTGATGCGCCAGCCGTCGCCGTCCGGCTCCGCGCGCGTCCGCAGCGCTCCCGCGTCGGAGCCCGCCTCCGGCTCGGTGAGCGCGAACGCGCCCAGGTGCTCGCCGCGCGCGAGCGGCGGCACGAACCGCGAGCGCTGCTCGTCGGTGCCGAACGCGAGCAGCGGTAGCGTGACGGCGCTCGTGTGCACGGCGACGGTGACGCCGACGCCCGCATCCGCCCGCGACAGCTCCTCGAGCACGAGGATGTACGAGAGGAAGTCGGCGCCCGCGCCGCCGTACTCCTCGGGGATGCACGTCCCCATCAACCCGAGCTCGGCGAGCTTGCCGTACAGGTCGCGCGGGAAGCGATGCTCGCGGTCCCAGGCGGCTGCGTGCGGCTCGATCTCCTGGCCGGCGAACTCCCGCGCGAGCGACTGGATCTCGCGCTGCTCCGGGCTGAGCTCGAAATCCACGACGAGGACTTTAGTCGTACAGTCCGGCGATGGTCGCCGCGCCTCCCCCGTCGCCGCCCGCGATCGTCCGGCAGTGGAGCGCGGCGCTGAACGCGAACGACAACGCGGCCGCCGCGCGGCTCTTCGCGCCGGGGGCGCGCGTCATCCAGCCGGGCGTCGACGCCCGGCTGACACCGAAGCTCGCGCTCGCCTTCAACGCGTCGCTGCCGTGCGCCGGCCGGATCGTCCACATGACGGTTCGCGGGAACGACGTCGTCGCGACCTTCGTCCTCGGCGAGCGCCCGCAGCACCGCTGCGACGGCCCCGGCCAGAAGGCGGCCGCGCTCTTCGTCGTCCACGACGGGAAGATCACGCTGTGGGAGCAGGTGGCGGTGCCGGGTACGAAGCAGAAGAGCGGAGTGCCCGCCTAGGCGTACTCGTAGAAGCCGCGGCCGCTCTTGCGCCCGAGCCGGCCCGCCTGGACGTACTGGCGCAGCAGCGGGCACGGCGCGTACTTCGGGTCGCCGAGGCCGTGCCAGAGGACATCCATGATGGCGACGCACGTGTCGAGACCGATGAGATCGGCGAGCGCGAGCGGCCCCATCGGATGCGCGAAGCCGAGCTTGGCGATCGTGTCGATCGCCTCCGGCTCGGCCACGCCCTCGAGCAGCGCGTACGCGGCCTCGTTGATGAACGGCATGAGGATGCGGTTGGAGACGAAGCCGGGGAGGTCGCGCGCCTCGGCAGGCGTCTTGCCGAGGTCGCGTGCGAGCTCGACGATCGCGGCCGCCGTCTCGTCGGAGGTCTCGAGGCCGCGGATCACTTCGACGAGTTGCAGCACCGGCACCGGGTTGAAGAAGTGCATCCCGATGACGCGGTCGGGGCGGCCCGTCGCCGCGGCGAGACTCGTGATCGGGATCGACGACGTGTTCGACGCGAGGATCGCCGCCGGCGGCAGCGTCTCGTCCGCGCGACGGAAGATGTCGGTCTTCACGGCGGCGTCCTCGACCACCGCCTCGATCATGAGGTCGGCGGGGACGAGCTCCGCCACAGGGGAGATCCGGCCGAGCGCCTCGGCCGGATCCGCGCCACCCTTCTCTGCGAGCTTCCCGAGGCTGCGCTCGATCGCGGCTAGGCCGCGCTCGACGGCGCCGTCGGCGCTGTCGTAGAGCGAGACTTGCCGGCCCGAAGCTGCGACGACCTGCGCGATGCCGCCGCCCATCTGCCCCGCGCCCACCACCAGGACGTGATCGAATTTCACGAGGGCAGGCTACCCCGCACGGGGACGACCAGTACCAGGTACGGATACGAAGGCGACACACATCTCTGACGACCGTGCGACCGGTTCAGGGTGATCCTTCGGCACCTTGCCCCGCCCGCCGCGTGATACCGCCGCAGGGATCTTCCACGTCTTCACGCACTGTGTGTGGGGCGTTTCGGATCTCTACCGCGACGATGCCGACCGTCTCGAGTTCCTTCGCCACCTCGCTCGCGTGTCGGCAAGAGACGGCTGGACATGCGCCGCGTTCTGCCTCATGCGGTCACACTACCACCTGATCGTGAGCGTCGAGAGTGACGTCCTGCCGGCGGCGATGCACTCGCTGAACCTGCCCTATGCCCGAGTGTTCAACAAGCGCTACTCATTGCGCGGCCATGTCCAGTTCGACCGCTACGGGGCGAGGAGAATCCATGACCGCGACGACCTTCTCGGCCGGTACGCGTACGTCGTCAACAATCCGGTCGAAGCGGGGCTCTGTGACCTGCCCGAAGATTGGCCGTGGAGCAGTCATGCAGGCACGCTCGGTCTGAGGCCGGCCCACTCCCTCGTCGACGACGCTCTCGTACTGGGGTGCTTCGACTGGCCGGCCGACCCGCGCGCGGAGCTACGACAGTACGTCCTGGAGCGTCGGCACCGCGTGCCGTCGACGGCGTAACCGACGGCGTGACAGTTCCGTTGCACTGCCGTACGCGTACCTGGTACCGGTCCCTCAGGCTTCGATCAGGAGCGCGTCGCCCTGGCCGCCGCCGGAGCAGATGGCGACGAGCCCGAGCCCTCCGCCGTTGCGGCGCAGCTCGTGCACCGTCGTCCCGAGGATGCGGCCGCCGCTCGCGCCGATCGGATGGCCGAGCGCGACCGCGCCGCCGTTCACGTTCACGATCGCCTCGTCGGCGCCGAGCATGCGCGTCGAGTTGGACGCGACCGACGCGAAGGCCTCGTTGATCTCCACGCGCTTCACGTCGCCGATCGTCCTGCCGGCGCGCTCGAGCGCCATCGCGCCCGCCTTCGCCGGCGTGCGCGCGAGGTACGCGAAGTCGTCGGCGACGTAGCCCTGCGCGACGACCGTGGCGAGCGGCTCGAGGCCGCGCCGTCTGGCGAACTCCTCCGAACAGACGACGACGCAGGACGCGCCGTCGTTCACGCCGGGCGCGTTGCCCGCCGTGGTCGTCCCCTCGGGGTCGAAGACGGGCTTCAGCGAGGCGAGCCTCTCGTACGTCGTGTCGCGACGGATGCTTTCGTCAGCCGTCAGGTCGCCGACGGGGACGATCTCGTCGTCGAAGCGACCGGCGTCCTGCGCAGCGGCTGCGCGCTCGTGCGAGCGCAGCGCCCAGCGGTCCTGATCCTCGCGCGAGATGCCGAGCTCGCGCGAGACGAACGACGCCTGCTCGACCATGTGGCGGTTGTCGAAGCTCGAGGTGAGGCCGTCGTGCGTCATGAGGTCGATGAGCGTGCCGTCGCCGAGCCGGTACCCGAAGCGGGCCTTCGCGAGGATGTACGGCGCGTTCGTCATCGACTCCATGCCGCCGGTCACGACGACGTCGACGTCGCCGGCGCGGATCATCGAGTCGGCGATCTCGACGGCGCGGATCGACGACGCGCAGACCTTGTTGATCGTGTCCGCGGGAATCTCGACCGGGATGCCCGCGCCGACGGCGGCCTGGCGGGCGGGCGCCTGGCCGGCGCCGCCCTGGAGGACCTGCCCCATGATCACGTACTCGACCTCGGCGGGCTCGATGCCTGCCCGGTCGAGGCCGGCGCGGACGACGATCGCGCCGAGCGCGGTCGCGGGATGGTCCTTCAGCCCGCCGCCGAGGCGGCCGAACGGGGTGCGAACGGCGGAGAGGATGACCGTGCGGCTCACGGGAGCCAGCGTAACGACCGCAGACACAGGAGCGGCCCGGTGTCCAAGAGCCGGGCCACTCGCTGTGAAGCCGGGCGAGATTTCCCTCAAACCCCCTGCTTGCGGCAACAGGGGCTTGGCCACAGCTTCGCTGCCATTTGTACCACAGTCCGGTGGACGCCGTCCAGCACCGGCATTGCACCGGCCTTGCG
>Ga0209415_10010014_pt1 | contig 16188 bp, 27 predicted proteins | sample PeaSoiSIISIP2007_FD_187696 | JGI IMG/M metagenome (GOLD analysis project Ga0209415, IMG submission 187696) | Peat soil microbial communities from Weissenstadt, Germany - SII-SIP-2007 (SPAdes) (version 2) | ecosystem: Environmental > Terrestrial > Soil > Wetlands > Peat | place: Germany...
GCCGCGCGTTCAGCGGTTTATGGAGCGAAATCGCTCGATGAATTCCTGGCATACGGGCCGCGCATGTCGCTGGTGACCGAGGGATACATCGGCAAGCCATCCGCTCCGATGCTGCTGGTCAACGGGATCAAAGACAGCCAAGTCCCGATCGCCGATCTGTATGTTTTGCAGAACTCGGGGACGCCAAAGGATGCGTGGGTGAACCCCAACGGCATGCACACGGGGACGTCGGCGGATTGGCCGGCGCCGAAGATCTACACTCAGGTCGTGGTCCCGTGGGTCGCACGCATCCTTGGAGGCCCTGAAGGAACCCGCGCGGCCCGCGACTGAGTGTTCGGCATGAATTTTCGCCGGATTGCCGCTACTGCGGCGCTCGTTTCCGTTTGTGCGCTTTGTTTCGCCACGCTGCCCGGAGCTGCGCAGTCTTCGGACACGATCACGTTCGGAGCCGCACTCGCGCTGACCGGGAGATTTTCCCGCGAAGGGCGCCTGACGCAACAAGGCTACGACATTTGGGTCGACTACGTCAATTCGCATGGCGGACTCAAGGTCGGCAATAAGACGTATAAGGTTGCGATCAAGTATTACGACGACGAGACGAACGAGCAAACCGCTGCGCGTTTGGTCGAGAAGCTGATCGCCGAGGATCGCGTGAATTTCATCCTCGGGCCGTACGGCTCAGCCGCGAGCTTCTCGACTGCCGCGGTCGTTGACCGGCACAAGGTCGTCATGGTCGAGGGGAATGGTCCGGCGGCGGCGATCTTCAGCCAAGGCTATCGCTACATCTTTGCCGTCCTCGCGCCCGCCTATCGGTACCTCGAAGGCGTGCTTGCGATGGCGCAAGATCTCAAGCCGAAGCCGCAGACGGTCGCCATCGCCAACGCAAACGATATCTTCTCGACCGAGGTCGCGGCGGGTGCCGCCGACTACGCGAAGGCACATGGATTTACGGTCGTCTACAACAATAAGTATCCGATCACCATAACCGATTTCTCGCCGATCATCACGCAAGTGAAGGCCGCCAACCCCGATATCTTCTTGAACGCTGGGCGCTTGGAAGAGTCTCTGCTCGCCACCAAAGGATTCAAGGAGCAGAATTTCTCTCCGAAATTAGCTGCCTATTCCGTCGGTCCCGACACGCCGGATTTTCGCAAAGCGCTCGGCAAAGACGCAAACTACGTTTTTGGCGCGGCTCAGTGGTCGACGGTCGTAAAGTATCAGGGGATCCCCGGGTTCTACCGGACGGCGCCGGAATACGCCAAGGCGTTTGCGGCCAAGTACGGCGAGCTTCCGGAATACCACAATGCCGAATCGACAGCAGCCTGCCTCGCTTTCCAATATGCGATTGCGAAAGCAGCCTCGCTGGATACCGAGAAAGTCCGGGACGCGCTCGCGAGTCTGGACGTGATGACGTTCTACGGCGAGATCAAGTTTGACAGCCGCGGCCTCAACGTCTACAAGCCGATGGTCGTCAATCAAATCCAGAAGGGCGAGCTCGTCACGGTCTGGCCGAACGGCGTCGCGAACGCGAAGCCGATGTATCCGGAGCCTCCCTGGTCGACTCGCTAGCGCGTGCCGATTCCGCTGGACGTCACGTACTCGCACTCGTTTTCCGGGACACGGCGTCGCATCTATGAGCTCTTGAGCGAGATGGGGACGGCGCAGGACATGATCTGGCCGTTCCCGACTCAGCCGTTCTTGCGCTCAGCGGGCCCGCTGACGCCGGGCCGAACGGAGGAATGGCACGGAGGACTGCACGCCATCCTGTGCGAGGTCGAGCCGGAGGAGCGCATCGTTTGGCAGATTCAGAACGAAGGTTTTGACGGGACGCACGGCTTTTATCTCTCGAGCGAGGGCAAGAAGGTCCAAGTGACGCACCGCATGACGGCAACCCTCTCGGATACCGAGGGGCGCATGATGTGGCGCCGAATCGAGGACGCGCACGAACGGACTATCAAGGCGCTCTTCGACAAGCTGGCCCGGGTTCTCAAGAGGTAAGAATGGTAACGGCAAACCGCGCTCTCGATCCGGTCGACTTTCTCGATCTCAACGCGTCGCTCTCGGATGACGAACGCCTCATTCGCGACACGGTCCGCGCCTTCGTCCGCGATCGTGTCGTTCCGCACATCGCCGATTGGTTCGAAGCCGGAATGTTTCCCAGAGAGCTCATCGGCGCGTGCGGTGAGCTCGGTTTGCTGGGCATGCACCTGGAAGGCTATGGATGCGCGGGCGCGAGCGCTGTAGCGTACGGTTTGGCGTGCACTGAACTCGAGGCCGGTGACAGCGGTCTGCGCAGTTTCGTCAGCGTGCAAGGCTCGCTCGTGATGTTTCCGATTCACGCGTATGGAACCGAGGAGCAAAAGAAACAGTACCTCCCCGCGCTGGCGCGCGGCGAGGTCGTCGGCTGCTTCGGCCTGACGGAGCCGGATTTCGGTAGCAACCCGTCGGGAATGTTGACGAGCGCGAAGCGCGACGGGAGCGATTGGATCCTCAACGGGACGAAGATGTGGATCACGAACGGCGGGATCGCCGACGTCGCCGTCATCTGGGCGAAAACCGACGACGGCGTCCGTGGCTTCCTCGTCCCGACGACGACTAGGGGCTTCAAAGCGACCAATATCGAGAAGAAGCTCTCGCTACGCGCCTCCGTGACGTCCGAGCTGAAGTTGGATGACTGTCGCGTCCCCGGCACGACACTGCTTCCCGGAGTGAAAGGCATGCGCGGCCCGCTCTCGTGTCTCTCCGAGGCACGTTACGGGATCGTGTGGGGCGCGATGGGGGCTGCGCGCGCGTGCTACGAATCGGCGCTCGAGTACGCCAAGACACGGATTCAGTTCGATAGACCGATCGCGGGCTATCAGCTCACGCAGGAGAAGCTCGTCAACATGCTCCTCGAGCTCAACAAAGGCATGTTGGTCGCGCTTCAGCTGGGCCGGATGAAAGACGCCGGTAAAGCCCTTCCGCAACACATCAGTTTCGGAAAGCTCAACAACGTTCGCGAAGCGATGAAGATCTGCCGCGAAGCCCGGACGATCTTGGGCGCCAACGGGATCACGCTGGAGTATCCGGTCATCCGGCACATCAACAACCTCGAATCGGTCTTGACGTACGAAGGGACGAGCGAGATGCACACGCTCATCCTCGGCGAAGCAATCACCGGTATCGCAGCTTTCACGTAACGGTGCGCGAGCGCCGCAACGTCCGGATTCGGGGTTTCGTGCAAGGCGTCTTTTTTCGCGAAACGGTCCGCCGCATCGCGCTCGCTTACGAGGTCGCCGGGTTCGTGCGCAACGTCGATTACGATCTCGTCGAAATCGACGTCGAAGCCGAGCCCGATGTCCTGGAAGCGTTCGTTGACGACGTCTTGGCGCACCCACCCAGTCAAGCCCGGGTCGACGAGGTCCATTCGACCGCGCTCGCTCCGCAAGACGTGCAGGGCTTTCGGGTTGCGCCCAGCCTCAGGGCAACGTGAAAATTTGCAGGGTGTCGGTAAACATGCCGCCGCCGTTTTTCGCGCCGCCGGCCGGGACGTAGAGCCGCTCGCCGACGACGGCAGCGCCGGCACCGTGACGGCCCGACGGCATCGGTGTCAGCTCGCTCCAGGTGTTCGTTACCGGGTCAAAGGCTTCATTATCGGTAAAGACGCCGTTGTTACGCCCATTGCGCAACTCGCCGCCCAGGTAGAGGATCCGGTCGTGAAATGCCGCGGCGACGCCGCCGCTGCGCGCCGTCGGCATCGACGGCATTTCTTTCCACTGATCGGACGCAGGATCGTAGACTTCGAAGAGATTCGTCGGATTCGTCGACGACGTAAAGCGTCCGGCAATGGCGTAGAGCTTTCCGCCGTAGGCGACCAAGCCCATATGGTCGCGGCCCTCGCTCGGCGGGAGCGGCGCGGCGGTCGACCAACGGTTGGTCGCGGGATCGTAGACGTCGTGCTCGGTAACGCTGACCGTGTCCCTTCCGCCGACCGCGTGGACCTTGCCGTCGAGGGCGGCAACGGAGACGGAGCCGCGCTTATTGGGCAACGGCGCGATCGGCGCCCAGCGATTTGCCCGAGGATCGTATGCGAAGCACTCGGCGGTCGCCTCGGCGTTGCTCTTAATGAAGCCGCCGATAGCGTAGATCTTCCCACTCAATCCGGCGGCGCCGACGTGGTTGAGCTCGAGCGGAAGCGGCGCTCGCGCTTGCCACGTCCCGCGCACCGTATCGAAGCTCTGAACGATGGCGACCGAATCGAGCGTGTTCGTCGAGCCCGCAATCACGTAGATCTCGTTCCCCAGAACGGCCACCGCGACTTCGCCGCGCTGCGCTGGAAGCGGCGGCCCCATCGACCACCGCCCCGGAAGCGTTTGCGCGAACGCAGCGGAAATGCAACCGATAGTAAGGACGAGCGCGATTGCGCACAGCTGGCGGCGCTTCATGCCCGGAGCCTTTAACCGGCGGAAATGCCGCTCCTGGTGCCCTTAGAAGTCCGAGTCATCCGGATCCGGCGTCCCCTTGCCGGTTTCAAGGTACTGCTTCAAGCTGACAAGGTAGTAGCCCCAGCGGGTCGTCGGGCGCGCGTAGTCGTCGTCGGCATTCTTAAAACCGCGATGAGCAAACGCGACGTGCGTGTCGCTGCCTTGCGGGCGCAGCTCGAAGATAATCGTCGTATTCGTCCATGCCGGACCCGCCGAAAGTGCCTTCCACTCGATGCGCGTCGGCGGTTTCAGGTCGGTGACTTGAACCGTGATGACGTATTGGTGATCGGAAAAGCCGAACTCGCCGGTTGCGCCGACGCGCGGTTCGATCTTCGTGTCGTGGGTCCACCAGTTGCTAATGTCTTCCTGTGTGGTGAGGGCTTTAAAGACGCGCTCGACCGGAGCGTGGATCTCGACGAGATGCATGATGTCGGGCATTAGTCCACCTCACAGCGTTCGCCGCGCTCGACCCACGCCGGGAGTTTGCTCAGTATGAGTTGTTCCCAGCCGCGTCCGTAACCCGCGACCTGCTCCTCGGTGATCTCGCCGATCGCGCGGTGCGAGACGCGTGGTCGCTGACGGGATCGATGTAGTGCTCGTAGATCCGCCGCAGCGGGATCGCGTTGAGGTGGTTCCAGCGCTCGCGCCCCCGGCGGCGGACGACGACGAGGCCGGCCGTTTCGAGGACGCCGAGATGCTTCATCACCGCGAAGCGGGAGAGCGAAAATGCGTTACTGAGGTCGCCGGTGGTTCTCGGTTGGTCTTTCAGGAGGTCGAGGATCCGCCGGCGGGTCGGGTCGGCCAGAGCCTTCCAAACCGGGTCGAACCCGGGTGCAATCATAATGTGACTATTTAGTAACATATCGAGGGTGGAAAATCAAGCCCCTGCAAAAGAGCACCGCATGGTTGGACGATTGGAGTCGGCACTCGTAAACAGACGCTTCGCGGTCACTACTGAGATCGGTCCGCCGCGCGGCGCGGACGCCGACGCGATTCGCCGCAAAGCACGCGCGCTGCGCGAGTGGGTCGATGCGGCGAACATCACCGACAATCAAGGCGCAACCGTCCGCATGGCGAGTTGGGGCGCGAGCATCATCGCATTAGAAGAAGGCTTAGAGCCCGTGATGCAGGTGCAGTGCCGGGACCGCAATCGCTTGGCGCTCCAGTCTGACCTGATCGCGGCTGCGGCAGTAGGGATTCCGAACATCGTCTTGATGACAGGCGACCAGCCGAAAGTCGGCGATCACCCCGACGCGCCGGGCGTCTTCGACTTGGACTCGATGAAGTTGCTATCGACCGCGCGGATGATGCGTGATGAAGGGCGCCTCATCTCCGGGCGCGAGCTGAAGCCGCCGCCGCGCTGGCTGATCGGTGCGGTCGAAGACCCGTTCGCCCAAGGCCAAGAGCAGGCCGGACGGTTCGGCAAGAAGATCGAGGCGGGCGCCGAGTTCGTGCAGACCCAGTACGTTTTCGAAGTCTCAGGCTTCGCGACATGGTTGGCGACCGCGAAGGGCCTCGGGTACGCGGACCGGTGCGCCGTCTTAGCCGGCGTCGGACCGATCCGCTCGCTCGGCATGCTTGCCCGGCTCAAGCAGATCCCGGGCGTCTTGATCCCGGACGAGCTGACCCGGCGCCTCGAAGGGGTCCCGGAAGATCGGGTCGCCGCCGAAAGCGTCGCGATTACCATCGAGATCGTCCGGGAACTGCGAGACCTCCCCGGCGTCGCCGGGGTCCATATCATGGCCGTCGGAATGGAAGAAGCGATCCCTGAGATCGTCGAGCGTGCGGGCCTGGGGCGGAGAGTCGTCCCGCTGAGGGTTTGACAGCCGGTTCGGGCCTTGGTATCCTCTGAGGGTTGTGGTCCTCCGTCGTCCGCGCCGTTTTGGCGCGGCCGGCGAAAGAACTATAGCAAACGCCTGGCTCCGTGGTATTGAACGGTGTTTTTGTTGGGCGAGCCCTCGGGGAACGGTTGAATGAGCAGTATTCGTGAGCGAGCCATCGTTTGGGGGCCCCATGCACTGGTGCATGGGGGGCGCGCAGCTTGGAGCGGAGCGCCGTTACAATGAAAAACATCATCGGCCGCAAGGTCGGGATGACGAGTGTCTTCACCCCAGATGGACGCTTCGTGCCGGTGACGGTGATCGAGGCTGGGCCGTGCACTGTCGTGCAGCGGAAGACGAAAGAGGCCGACGGCTACGAAGCCGTCGCCCTTGCGTTCGGCGACGTGAAGAAGTCGCGCGTCACCCGCGCGCTCGCCGGGCATTATAAGAAAGCCAACCTCGAACCGAAGCGCTACATTCGTGAGTTCCGAACCGGTATCGAAGGGATCGATCTCGGCGCGACGATCACGGTCGGCGGGTTTGCCGAAGGCGATCGCGTCGACGTTATCGGGATCTCGAAGGGACACGGATTCACGGGCGCGATCAAGCGCTGGAACTTCAGCGGCGGCGGCGCGAGCCACGGCTCGATGATTCACCGGCAGCCCGCGTCGAACGGCGACACCAACGCCGGTCACGTAGTGCGCGGCTCCCGTCGTCCGGGGCACTTCGGCGTCGATCGTACGACGCATCAGAATTTGGAAGTCGTGAAGGCTGATTCCGAACGCAATGTATTGCTCGTTCGCGGCCCCGTCCCCGGGCCGAAGAACGGCCTCGTCGTCGTGCGCGCGTCCGTGAAGGCTAAAGCGGAGGCAGCGGGCTAATGCCGAGCGTCATCGATCACACCGGGAAAGTCGTGGGCGACGAGGCGACGCCCGAGCTGTTCACCGCCGATCCGTCCACGAAGGCCAACTCAATTTTCCGTACCGTGTATCGCGAGTTCGCGAACCGTCGCGCGGGGACGGCGTCGACGAAGAAGCGGGATGAGGTCGCCGGCGGCGGGAGAAAACCGTGGCGTCAAAAAGGGACCGGCCGCGCGCGTCAGGGCTCGATTCGTTCGCCGCAATGGCGTCACGGGGGCGTCGTGTTTGGCCCGCTCCCGCGTTCGTACGTTTCCGGTCTCAACAAGAAGGAACGGCGCGGCGCATTCATCGCCGCGCTCTCGGACCGTTTTGCGAAGGGCGCGGTCACGATCCTGGACGCAAGCGATTTCACAGTGACGAAGACGCGTGATTTTGCCGCGCTTCTTTACGGGAGCCCGAAAGCGGCGAAGCTGGGCCCGACAACCCTTGTCGTCTACGGTCCCAACGAGCACGAAAGCGTCGGCGAGCGCTTGCGCCGCGCCGGCGCTAATCTGCCGCGCGTTGGGATCACGCACACCGGTGCGCTCGATGTCAAGGACGTCCTTGGCTACGCGCGCCTGCTCGTCACGCGCGACGCCCTTGCCGCACTAAAGGCTCTGGGAGAACAAAAGTAGTGGAAGCGCGGGATGTCATCATTGCCCCGATTATCACGGAGAAATCCATGACGGGGACCATGGGCCAACAGTACACCTTCGAGGTCAATCCGCGGGCGACGAAGACCCAGATCCGTCTCGCGGTCGAGGAGATCTTCAAGGTTTCCGTTACCAAAATCAATACGGCGAGCATCGGCGGAAAGTCGAAGAATTTCGCGCGCCGCGGCCGCCGCACCCAAGGCAAACAAGCCGACTGGAAAAAAGCGATCGTCACTCTCGCGCCGGGTCAGAAAATCGAGCTCGGCGGCGTCAACTACTTCGAGCAATAACGATGCCGACGAAGAAATTCAAACCGACCAGCCCTGCGCGGCGCTTCGCGACCTTCATGGACTTCTCCGATCTGACCAAAAAGGACCCCGAGAAGTCGCTCGTCGAGGTTCGCAAGAAGAACTCGGGCCGCAACAACAACGGCCATATCACGACGCGCCACAAGGGCGGCGGGTACAGGCGCCAATACCGCATCATCGACTTCAAGCGCCTCAAGGATGCGATCCCCGCGAAGGTCGCGGCGATCGAGTACGATCCCAACCGCTCGGCTCGCATCGCCCTCCTTCATTACAAAGACGGCGAGAAGCGCTACATCCTCGCGCCGCTCGGTCTGTCCGTCGGCGACATGGTCGAATCCGGCGAGAAAGCTGACATCAAGACCGGCAACGCGCTGCCGATCTCCGCGATCCCGCTCGGCTCGGTGATTCACAACGTCGAGCTGCGCCCGGGTCAAGGCGGCAAGCTCGTCCGCAGCGCCGGCGGCGCCGCGCAACTGATGGCGAAGGAAGGCGAGTACGCGCAAGTCCGCATGCCCTCGGGCGAAGTCCGCAAGATTCTCATCCGCTGCCGCGCGACGATCGGTCAGCTCGGCAACGTCGACCACGAGAATGAGGTTATCGGGAAAGCCGGCCGTCAGCGTCATCGCGGCAAGCGGCCGTCGGTTCGCGGCATTGCGATGAATCCCGTCGATCATCCGCATGGCGGCGGTGAAGCGCGCTCGACCGCGGGCCGTCCGCCCACGACGCCGTGGGGCCAGATGACGATGGGTAAAAAGACGCGCCGCAACAAGCGTACGACCAAAATGGTCGTCCGGAAGCGGAGTGCCAAGTAATGGGCCGTAGCCTGAAAAAGGGTCCGTTCGTTGCGGACCATCTGATCGAAAAAGTCGAGAAGATGAATCAGACGCGAGAGAAGCGCGTGATCAAGACCTGGAGCCGCGCTTCGACGATCGTCCCGGCGATGGTCGGCCACACGATCTCCGTCCACAATGGGAAGGCCCACATCCCCGTTTTCATCACCGAGAACATGGTCGGGCACAAACTCGGTGAGTTCTCGCCGACGCGGATTTTTCGCAGCCATTCCGGCGGCGGCGATAAGAGCGCGGTGAAGGCGACGCCATGATCGAACAAAAGAACGAGGCCGTCGCCCACTTGAAGTTTGCGCGCATGGGCCCCCGTAAGCTCCGCCGGGTCGCCGACGCGATCCGCGGCAAGAGCGTGCGTGAAGCTCTCATCCTCTTGAAGTTCAGCGGCGTCTTCGCCGCCGCGCCGCTCGAGCGTCTGCTCAAGAGCGCGGTTGCCAACGCCGGCAACAACCATAACATGGATACGGACGAACTCTACGTCACCCGGATCATCGTCGACGGCGGTCCGGGCGGCGGCTTCACGAAGCGGCTCGACCCGCGCGCACAAGGTCGCGCGGCATTCAAGCGCAAGCGGCTCTCGCACGTGACGATCGCCGTCGGTCCGGATCAGCCTAAAAAGCAGCCGCGTAAGCGCAGCGGTGCTTCGATCGTCATGAGCACGGCCACCACGCGGCAAGCCGCCGCGACGGCGCCGGCGCGCCGCTCGCGCGCACCACGTAAGAAGAAAGCTGCCGCAGCGGCGGCGGGAGCTTCGTCGTAACATGGGTCAGAAAATTCACCCCGTCGGCTTGCGCCTGGGCATCACGCGGACTTGGGACAGTCGCTGGTTCGAGAAAAAGCACTATCGCGAGTGGCTTCACGAGGACGTGGCAATCCGAAAATTCTTCGGGCGGATGACTCGCGCCGCCGCAATCAGTAAGGTCGAGATCGAGCGGCGCGCCAATCAGGCGCGCGTGATCGTCAACACCGCGAAGCCCGGCATCATCATCGGGAAGCGCGGCGTCGGCATCGATGAGATCCGCAAGAACCTCGAGGTGCTCACCGGTAAGTCCGTGGCGGTCAACGTCGTGGAGATCAAGCATCCGGAGCTCGATGCGCGTTTGGTCGGGCAGAACATCGTCGATCAGCTCGAAAAGCGGATCGCGTTTCGCCGCGCGATGAAGCAGGCGATCATGCGGACGATGAAGGCAGGCGCGCGCGGGATCAAAGTGCAGGTCTCAGGTCGCCTCGGCGGCGCGGAAATTGCGCGCACCGAACGCAATCACGATGGGAAGGTACCGCTTCACACGCTGCGGGCCGATATCGACTACGCGCACGTCGAAGCATTCACGACGTTCGGCCGCATCGGCGTCAAGGTCTGGATCTATAAGGGTGAAGTCCTCGCCGAACAGCCGCGTGGAGAGCAGAACCGTCCCGAGCGTGCGGAGCGTGCGACGTTCCGCGATCGCCGCGGGGAGCGCGAACGCGCGCGCCGGGGTCCGGCACGCCCGCGAACCGAGGCTGACGGCGAAGCGCCGCTCGAGGCCGAAATCCAAGAAGCGGCTGCGCATGCCGCGCACGATCATGAGTCCCTTGCCTCTGAGATCGAGGGAGCACCGCCGCATGCCCATGCGGAGCCGGCCGGCGGCGAGCACAGCGGGATGCTGACACATTCGCCCGAGCACGGCCACGGCGTCACGGCGGAAACCTCACAAGTCGATCCGGCCTCGCAAGGGACCATCGACGAAGCCGAGCGTCCGGGGGCTTCCGAGTAATGCTGACTCCGAAGCGCGTCAAATGGCGCAAGGTCCAACGTGGGCGGATGCGCGGGAAAGCAACGGTCGGCAGTTCGCTGACGTTCGGCGACTACGGGTTGCAGGCGCTCGAGCCGTGCTGGATGACCAACCGGCAGATCGAGGCCGCGCGTATCGCGATGACCCGCCACATCAAGCGCGGCGGCAAAGTCTGGATCAAAGTATTTCCCGACAAGCCGGCGACGAAAAAGCCCGCGGAAGTCCGTATGGGCTCCGGCAAGGGTAATCCCGAGTTTTGGGTCGCTGTCGTGCGGCCCGGACGCGTCCTGTTCGAATTGTCCGGCGTCCCCGACAACGTTGCCAAGGAAGCGCTGAAGCTCGCGGCCGCCAAGTTGCCGATCGGGACGAAGATCCTCACGCGTGACGGAGGCGATGCGGCATGAAGAGGGCCGACATGCGTTCGCTGCGCGATCTCTCGATCGCGGAGTTACAGCAAAAAGCTCGCGAGACCAAGGAAGAGTTGTTCAACTTGCGCTTTCAGCTGCGCACCGGGCATCTCTCGGATTTTAGCCGCGTCCGTGCGGTGCGGCGCGACTACGCCGTCATCGCAACGGTCATCAACGAGAAGCGGATTGCGGAGGCCAAGAGTGGAGCAGCCTAAGTTGGAACGCCACAGCCGGCGGGTCAAGCAAGGCCGCGTCGTCTCGAACAAGATGGACAAGACCATCGTTGTCGTGAGCGAAACGCGCGTCCGGCACCCGGTCTATCAGAAGATCGTCCGCGTCAGCAAACGCTTCAAGGCACATGACGAGCAGAACAGCGCCGGCATCGGCGACGTCGTGCGGATCGTGGAGTGCCGGCCGCTCTCGAAAGAGAAGCGCTGGCGGCTCGTGGAGATCGTCGAGAAGGCGAAATGATTCAGCAAGAGACGCGACTGAAGGTCGCCGACAATTCCGGAGCGCGCGAACTGCTCTGCATACACGTCGCAGGCGGCAGCCGCCACCCCTATGCCTCGGTGGGAGACATCATCGTCGGGACCGTCAAGAGCGCAATTCCCGGCGCGGCGGTCAAGAAGGGCCAAGTCGTCAAAGCGGTTGTCGTGCGGATGTCGACTCCGCTGCGCCGTTCCGATGGTTCGACGATTAAATTCGACGACAATGCCTGCGTGATCATCAGGGGCGAGAAAGACAATCTCGATCCACGCGGGACGCGGGTCTTCGGTCCGGTTTGCCGAGAGCTGCGCGACCGCGGCTTCCTGAAGATCGCCTCGCTCGCGCCGGAGGTGCTATGAACATCCTCAAGGGCGATACGGTGATGATCCGCCGCGGTAAAGAGAAAGGCAAGCGCGGCACGGTGAAGGCCGTCTTCCCGAAAAGCGCCGCGGCGACGGTCGAGGGGATCAACATCGTCAAGCGACACACCAAACCGGGTCAAGCCGGTCAGCAATCGGGCGGCATCTTCGAAAAGGAAGCGCCGATCCCGGTCGACGCCCTCATGTACGTCTGCGAGAAGTGCAACACGCCGACGCGGATTCGTCGCGGGCGCAGCGCCGAAGGCGCAAGCCAGCGCATCTGCGCCAAGTGCGGAGAACCGGCGCGCGAGTCGATGAAGGAAGCCAAGTGATGGCAGCGACACGTTTGCGCGAAAAGTACGAGGCCGAGGTGCGGCCGGCGCTGCGAGAGCGTTTCGGCTACACGAACATCCATCAAGTGCCGAAGCTCGACAAAGTCGTCGTCAACATGAGCGTCGCCGACGCGATCGTGAACTCGAAGGTGCTCGACACCGCGGCATCCGAGCTCTCGGCGATCACCGGCCAAAAAGCCGTGATCACGAAAGCCAAGAAGTCGATCGCGGCGTTCAAGCTGCGCGAGGGGATGAATATCGGCGCGAAGGTCACGCTGCGCGGCCAGCGGATGTACATTTTCCTCGACAAGCTCTTCAATATCGTCCTGCCGCGCATCCGCGACTTTCGCGGCTTGCCGCGCAAGAGCTTCGATGGGCGCGGTAACTACAATCTCGGCCTGCGCGAGCAAATCGTCTTTCCGGAGATCAACTACGACAAAGTCGACAAGGCCCGCGGCATGGACATCACGATCGTGACGACGGCCAAAAACGACGAGGAGGCGACGGAATTCTTGACTGCGATGGGGCTACCGTTGCAGAAAGCGACGGGGCGTAGCTAAATGGCGAAGACAGCGCTGGTCGAGCAGTCGAAACTGCCGGCGAAGTTCAAAGTGCGCAACCACAACCGCTGCAAGATCTGCGGCCGGCCGCGCGGTTATTTGCGCAAATACGGCATGTGCCGCATCTGCTTCCGTGAGAACGCGCATCGCGGCTTCATCCCGGGCGTCACAAAGGCGAGCTGGTAATGGGCGTAATCACCGACCCGATTGCGGACATGCTCACGCGCATCCGCAACGCGAATACCGCAAATCACGAGACAGTGGACATCCCAGCCTCGCGCATGAAACGTTCCGTCGCGCAGATCCTCAAAGAGGAAGGCTTCATCCGCGACTTTGAGGTCGTGACGGAAGGGCCGCAAGGCGTCATCCGGATCGTCCTCAAGTACGGGCCGGAGAAAGAGAAAGTGATCACCGGACTGCGTCGCATCAGCCGTCCGGGTTTACGGGTCTACGCCGGAAAGACCGAGATTCCGCGCGTACTCGGCGGCTTGGGTTTGGTGATCATCTCGACGTCTAAAGGCATCATGTCGGGCAAACGAGCCAAGCGCGAAGGCTTCGGCGGCGAAGTCCTCGCCTACGTGTGGTGATTTAAGATGTCTCGAATTGGAAAACTTCCGGTTGTGATCCCCAGCGGCGTCAACGTCGACGTCGCCGAGGACGCCGTGAAGATCAAAGGGCCTAAGGGCGAACTCGTCCAGCCGATCCTGCGTCACGTCACGGTGAAGCTTGCGGACGGAGAGTTGCTCGTCGAACGCAAGGGCGATGCAAAGGAGCAGCGCGCGGCACACGGTCTGACGCGGACGCTCCTGAACAACATGGTCTTAGGCGTCACCAAAGGCTATCGCAAGAGCCTCGAACTCCAGGGCGTCGGCTACCGCGTTGCCAAGGCGGGCGAGAAGCTGAATCTTTCGCTGGGTTACTCGCACCCGGTAACCTTCACGCCGCCCAAAGGCGTTTCGTTCATCGTCGAGGGTCAAAACAAGATCCACGTCGAGGGCGTCGACAAGCAGCTCGTCGGACAAGTCGCGGCGGACATTCGCAAACTGCGCCCACCCGAGCCCTACAAAGGCAAAGGGATCCGCTATGACGGCGAATACGTCAAGAAGAAGCTCGGCAAGGCCGGGAAAGCCGTGAAGAAATAATGCCGCGGATTTCCAAAACCGATGCGCGCGTCAAGCGGCACAAACGGCTGCGCAGGAAGGTCGGTGGAACCGCTGACCGCCCGCGCCTGCAGATCGTGCGCACGCTCCATCACATCTACGCGACGGTTGTCGACGACACGAAGGGCCATACGCTCGTGGCGGTATCGACGCGTGAAAAGGCAATCGCGAGCGGGCTCGACTCGCTGACGAACACCGCAGCCGCGACGAAAATCGGTCAGGCGATCGCGGCAAAGGCGAAGGCCAAGGGTGTCACAGCGGTCGTGTTCGACACGGGCGGACGGAAGTACCATGGGCGCGTCGCCGCGCTCGCACAAGCTGCTCGCGAAGCGGGGTTGGAGTTCTGATGCAATATCGAGGCGGTCGCGATCGCGACAGTTCGGGTCTCGAAGAGACGGTCGTTCGCGTCAACCGCGTAGCGAAGGTCGTCAAGGGTGGGAAACGGTTCAGCTTCAGCGCGCTTGTCGTGGTGGGTGACCGGAAAGGCCGGGTCGGTTTTGCCATCGGGAAAGCCGGTGAAGTGCCCGAAGCCATCCGCAAAGGCGTAGAAGCCGCTAAGAAGAGTTTGATCACGGTGCCGATGATCGCGAAGACGATCCCGCACGAGGTGAACCTCCAAGTCGGCGCCGGGCACGTATTGCTCAAACCTGCTGCGCCCGGTACGGGTGTCATCGCAGGCGGCGCGATGCGCGCGGTGCTCGAGCTGGCGGGAATCCACGACATCGTTACCAAGTCGCTGGGCAGCCCAAATCCGATCAATGTCGTCCTCGCGACGATTCGGGCGCTGCGCTCGTTGCGGACCGCCGAGCAGGTTGCAAAGCTGCGCGACATCGACGTCAAGGAATTGATCGCATAACATGGCGACTCCGAAGAAGAAAGCGCCCGCCAAGAAGCCGGCCGCGAAAAAAGCAGCCCCCGCGAAGAAAGCGCCGGCAAAACGCGCGGCGCCCGCAGTCAAAGCCACGACGGTGCGCAAGACCGCCCCGGTGAAACGCGTTCCCCTTGCGGGAGCCGAGAGCGGCGGACTCGCTGCGCCGGAAGGTACGCTGCTCACGCTCGCGGCGCTTGCGCCGAACCACGGCTCTCGTCCGAAGCGTACGCGCGTCGGTCGCGGGCACGGTTCCGGTATGGTGAAGACCGCCGGTAAAGGCGGCAAGGGTCAAACCGTCCGCTCGGGTCGCGGCAAAGGCCCTGCGTTCGAAGGCGGTCAGACGCCGTGGGCGCGCAGACTCCCGCATCGCTTGGGGTATTCGCAAAAAGCCCGCGACATCGGGCACTTTCGCACGACGCTGGCCGTCATCAACCTCGCCGATCTTGCCGATTGGGATGCCGGCGTCGAGGTGACGCCGCAAGCGCTCAAGGCGAAGGGCAAGCTAAAGAAGTTGCGCGACGGCGTGAAGATTCTAGGCGGCACCAGAGAAGGCAAGACCCTGCCGAAGGGGCTGGTCTTCCGTGACGTCCTCTTCTCCCAGAGCGCGCGCGATGCGCTCGCCGCGGCGGGCGCCAAATTCGAGGACGCCGAGGGTTCGTAAACCGCTTTGCTGACGAACCTTCGGGCGGCACTCCTCGTCCCGGAGATACGCAAACGCGTCGGCTTCGTGTTCTTCGCGTTCGCCGTCTTCGTGTTTTTGATCCACGTCCAGATCCCGGACGTCAACGTCCAGCGTTGGCAGCAGTTGCTCGCGAACGGCTCGTTCTACAATTTCCTCGGCTTCTTGTCGGGCGGCGCCCTGCAAGAGCTTTCCGTCATCGCCATGGGGATCACGCCGTACATCAACGCCTCGATCATCATGCAGCTGATGACGGTCGTCATGCCGCAGCTCGAAGAGATGGCCAAGAAAGGCGGCGAGGAAGGCCGTAAGAAGATCGCGCAGTACACGCGTTGGCTGACGATCGTCCTCGCCGGAGTCCAGGCGACGACGATGACGCTCGCGATGAAGAACTCCGGCGTCTTCTACGACGACTCGATCTGGTTCCAGCTCTACGCCATCATCGCCCTCGTCTCGGGGACGCTCTTCCTGATGTGGCTCGGCGAGCAGATCACGGACAAGGGGATCGGGAACGGCGTCTCGCTGATCATCTTCGTCGGGATCGTGCTGCGGTTCCCGACGCAAATCGCCCAGA